>OGOK01002199.1_pt1 | contig 11813 bp, 8 predicted proteins | sample 1552661 | NCBI WGS metagenome assembly OGOK01 (sample SAMEA2580172, study PRJEB22360) | human gut metagenome | biome: human gut; feature: human-associated habitat; material: faeces | place: Denmark | collected 2008/2010
ACGCATGGCAGTATTATCGCGTCGATTATCTGCTGACGCGCCTGCTTTATCGTGTCGGCGTTGGAGCCGTCGGTGTCGTTTTCGTAGCCGCTGCGTTCAAGGAAGTACTTGTACTCGCGCAGGAAGTCCCCGAAGGTGATATCCATGCCTTCTGCGCCGTTGGACGGGGAAGCCGCAACGGCGTCCGCCGCTGTGCCGGATTCCGCGATGGACGGAACAGGCTCAGGCTCTGAGGTTTCGGCTGACTGAGCCGTGCTCTCCGCTGCGGAGCTGCTCTCGGTGCCGGAGGATTCAGCGGTAACGGCGGAGCTGTCCGTTGAGGACGTGCTCTTTATGCTGCACGCGGTCGAGGATAATATTACTGCCGCCGCTGTAACTGCGGCGAGGGTCTTTGTGAGTTTCATTTTTTATCGTCCTTTCAGGATCAGGCTGCGGTGGATTCCGCCGAGGAGGTCTGCTCGGGAACGGAGCTTTCCGCTGCGGAAGCAGTTGTGGATGCAGCCTCGGCGGTGTCTGATTCGTTTATATCAAGCTTAGCGTAGTCAAAGTCGTATGCGTATTCCGTGCGCCAGCCCTGCATTGCGTTGTTGTATGCGCTGGTGGCTGCATTGGACTGCATGTTCTCGTAAATTGCGTCGATGAGCGCCTTTTCGTTCTCCTCGGTCATTACTGCGTCTGCTGCATACATCACTACATGCCAGCCGAGGTCCGTACCTACCAGCGTGTAGTCACCGACGTTCTGAAGCTCGTAAGCCGCCTGCTGGAACTCCTTGTAGTAGGTCTCGCCGTTGGGAACGACCAGATAGCCGTCCGGATTGCTGGAAAGCCCGGTGTCCTCGGAGTATTCCTTTGCAAGCTCGTCGAAATCCGCGCCGTTGTCGAGCATGTTCTTTATTTCCTCAATACGCGGACGGAGGTTCTCAAGCGCCTTTTCACGCGCCTTTTCCGCACCGGCTTCGTCGTTGTTCCCGCGGCAGGCGGTTATCTCGGCGGAGTCATCGGAATCAAACTTTATAAGGATATGCTTTATCATGCGGGCGTTATCCGGCAGCCAGTAGTACTTGTAATATAAGTCCTGCTCGTAGTCTGCGGGGCTGTTCTCGTAGACCTGCTTTATACCAGCCACAATTTCGCTGTACTGCTCCTCGGCGTCGCTGTACTCTACCGGGTTGTCCTCCGCAAGCTTTGCCTTGAGCTTGTCGGCGGTCTTGGCGTTGCGGTACCACATCAGGATATCGTCACGGGTCATTCCGCATTCGGTCAGCTTTTCGTCAAAGATCTTCTCGGCTTCCTCAAGTATCGCGGCGTCTCCGCTGACCTCGCCGGTGCCGGATTCCCCGGCGTTTACATAGCTCCTGAAGCTCTCGATGGAGCTTTCTATGTAGCTGTTGTAGTCGCTTTCAATGCTGTCAAGCTCTTCGTCCGTGAACTGATCCACGCCGTAGTTCTTTGCCTGCTCCAGCACTATCTTCTCGTTGACGAGGTAATTTATTATCGACTCGCGCTGAGCTCTGCACTTGTCCTTGACTTCGTCGGCTGTGTCGTCGGGTATCTGGTTTACCAGCAGCCAGTATTTATACTCCTTGCTGAACGCGTCGTAGCTGACGGTGAGCGCCTTTTTGTCGGATACCTTCCCTGTGGGCCATGCGGCGTCAGACGAGGAGCGCACCGAGCAGCCGCAGACCAGCGCCATCATTATGGCTGCCGCTCCGGCGGCTATTTTTCTGAAATGCATTATTTTGTCCTTTCCGGAGCGCGCGGCTCCCTGTATCACATATCATAGAACATTATAGCATATCTCTGCGAAAAAATAAATACAAAAAATCGCGATACCGAATGAAATATTTCTGAAAAGTGATGATTTTTTTCATGATTTATGGTATAATAAAGAAGTACAGGCATATTGCGCAGTAATTTGAAAACTGCATGTATATTTACCAAAACGATATACTGGAGGTATTTGATATGAAAAACAGGATACTGAAAAGCATAGCGGCGGCTCTTGCGCTGTGTACTGCAATGCTGACCTTCACGGCATGCAGCGGCTCGGGCACAGCGGAAGGCACCGGGGAAGCGACGGTTGATACCACAGAGGCAGAGCCTGCCGCAAAGATAGGATTTATTTACAACGGCACCGTGGACGGAAATAGCTTCACCGCGGACATCAATACTCAGCGCATAAAGGCGCAGCAGTATTCAAACATCGAGTCTGAGTACATAGAGAACGTCAGCGTTACCGATTTTGCAAAGGCGGTAAAAATGCTGGTCGAGGACGGCTGCACTCACATTGTGTCAGGAAGCCCGGTTTTCGCGCATTCTATGAACCCGGTTTCCCAGCAGTACATGAACATCAATTTCATAGACTACGGCTCAAGCATGCGGTCAGTGAATATCTACGCCTACACCGAGGCTGTTTACCAGGGCGCATATGTAGCGGGAATGGTAGCGGCTTTCAACTCTGACAGCGAGAAAATAGGCATGGTCGTAGACCCGTCAATGCTCTACACCGTTCAGGTTGTGGACGCTGCGGCGCTCGGCACTCAGATAGTGTATTCCACCGCGCAGCTCGTGACCGCCACGGCGCATGCTGACAGCGAGATAGACAAGGCGGTCGACGCCCTTGCGGCGCAGGGCTGCGAGGTCATCATAAGCTACACGGCTTCCGACGAGACCGTGGATTACTGCGGCAAGAAGGGCATAAAGGTCATAGGCAACCTTGACTACACCGCTGATTCCGCAGACCACGACACAATGCTGATGTACTACTATTCCTCACGTGACAGCTTCTATCTGTCACAGTACAAGGCGATGCAGCTCGATACATGGCAGCCGGAGTCCTACATGGGCACGCTGGGCAACGGCGTTATCTGCATATCTGACGCGCTTCCCGCCGCAAAGGACGGCACGCAGGACATCATGAACACGCTTGTGCCGAAGGTGTCCACCGGCGCAGCGTATATATTTGCGGGTCAGCTCGAGGACATCAACGGTTCCATCAAGCAGCGCGACGACGCGATGATGGCGACGAGCGAGATACTCAATCTGTCCTGGTATGTCAAGGGCGTGGATAATTCGCTTGACAGCTTCATTGAATCGAAGGATACGGTCGAAAGCGTGGAGCTTGTGATCAAGAAGTAACCAAGAAACAAACAACAAAGGAGATCCACCGGGGTCTCCTTTTTGCTATGGGTTTCTCGGGGAGTATTCAGCGGCGGGGGCTCCGGCGCGTTTTTGCCCGGCGAGGACATGCAGCTCCGTCATGCGGGAGCTGTCGGTGAACTGCACCTTTACCACCGATTTTTCCCGGCGGAGTTCCTCGCTGGAAATGCGGCAGACCGGCTCTCCTGCGCGTGCCATGTCCCCGGTCTGAACGAAATACTCCGCGCCGCAGGGGAGCAGCACTTCAAGTTCCAGGCCGTCTCCGGTTCTCAGGCGGAATGTGGCGTTCTCTGCGGCAGTGACGGCTCCGTCAGCGGGGGAGAGCACTTCGGCAGCAGGAGCCAGCCGATAATACAGCCGTGCCGGGAAACTCCTCGCGCTGACTGCGAAGCCCTCGCCTCGGTGGCGCTCACCGCCGGTGTTAAGCTCGCACAGCGACGACACCGCTCCGTGAACGGGGCTGTACAGCTTTCTGACTTCTCTCATACTTGCGACCTCTCTTCCTGCATTGCGCGCCGAATTGACCCAAAACGCCAAAAATTCAGCACGTCTCACCGGAATTATTGTTTACAATTATCCTTGAATTAAACCGGGGTATACGATATAATTATTAAGGTGTAAAATCAGATATCAAAGAAAGGAAGCTTATCATATTATGGTAGATTGCTTTAAGAATCTGGCGATAATCCTGATATCCGCAAAGCTGATGGGACTTCTTGCGAAGAAGTGCAAGGCTCCCCAGGTGGTCGGTCAGATACTTGCCGGACTTATCATCGGTCAGGCCGTGCTTGGCCTTGTCGCCGCAGACAGCTTCATCAAGACCCTTGCTGAGATAGGAGTAGTTATCCTGATGTTCTCCGCCGGGCTTGAAACGAACCTCCGCGACCTGCTTAAAACCGGACCAGTCGCGCTGTGCGTAGCGCTGGCTGGCGTTCTTGTCCCCCTTGGCGGAGGATTCCTGATGTACAATATCTATTGCAGCATCAATCCGGACGCTGCAATGGGCGGAAACGTCTTTAATCAGGCGCTGTTCATAGGTACGATCATGACTGCTACGTCGGTGTCTATAACAGTTCAGGCGCTCCGCGAGCTTGGACATCTGAAAAGCCGCATCGGAACCACGATAGTCAGCGCGGCGATAATCGACGACGTTATAGGAATTATCGTGCTTACAGTCGTTATCGGTATCGAGGGCGGCAAGGACGACAGCGGATTTGCCATCACTGGTCAGCCTATTGCCGATGTGTTCATCAAGACCGGACTTTTTATTGCGTTCAGCTTTGGCGTGGGCTTCCTGATGTATTTCCTGTTCAAGTTCCTGGACAAGAAGTTCTACCATCAGCGCCGTATCCCGATATTCGGACTGGTGCTGTGCTTCCTGATGGCTTACTGCGCTGAGACGTTCTTCGGCATTGCAGACATCACCGGCGCATATGTTGCGGGAATAATTCTCTGCAACCTCCGCGACGCTGAGTATATCGCGGGCAAAATGGATATCAGCTCCTACATGCTGTTCGGACCGGTGTTCTTTGCAAGTATCGGTCTTAACATCACGTTCGACGGATTCACTATTGATCTGCTGTGGTTCTCGCTGGCTTTCGTTGTGGTTGCTCTTGTCGGAAAGGTCATCGGCTGCGGGCTTGTCTCGAAGGCGTTCGGCAACAGCTGGAAGGATTCCCTGAGGATCGGCGTTGGAATGATGACCCGAGGAGAGGTCGCGCTGATAGTCGCGAACAAGGGACTTGCGGTCGGCATGGTGGAACAGCGGTACTTCCTGGCGGTCATACTGCTTATCGTGGTATCTTCGATATCCGTTCCCATTCTGCTGAAGCTGCTGTTCAAGGGTGAGAAAACTCCCGGCGACGGAGAGCACCCTGACCATGGCGTGACTGACGAAGTGCCTGCGGAATATTAAGGCAACACCGCACAAAGAACATTTATTGGATTTTGCACGTGTATTGCCTTAAATTCATAACAAAAATCTGCCCCGTTCAACACGGGGCAGTTTTATTTCCTGTTTTTCGATAAGCTGAGCCGCATGTGGTTTTACATGCGGCATTTTGTTTTCATGCGGTTTTCACTTTATTGTCAGATTTATTTTCTTAAACTTATATAGTTACTTAAATGAGTAAATAACGCAAATTTCTGATTTTTATTTGAATCTATGCAAAATGTACAATAGTTTTCACCGATGCTATGTTCTATTCACGAAGTTGCGTCAATGGTGTTGACTTTAGGTTAAACATGTGATAAAATAAGCTTGCGATTAAGTGATAAGGCACCGCAAGTCAATCAAATTAGGTTAGCAACGCTTATCACCTAAATTACTTAAACACATACGACAGTGGAGGTAACAACATGAAACTCACAAAGGCAATGGCAGGTATCATTGCAGCAAGCACTATTCTCAGCCTGGCCGCTTGCTCCAGCAACAATTCCAGCACCGCTGACAATTCCAGTGCAGGAACTTCCGGTGCAGCAGACAGCTCCTCTGCGGCTGACAGCTCTTCCGCAGCAGACAGCAGCACAACAACTACTGACGGTCTGACTCTGAAGGTGCTCACACACCGTACCGACCGTATCGAGGACGGCTCCCTCGCAGAGATGACAAAGGCTTTCGAGGAAGCTAACAACTGCAAGGTTGAGTATCAGGGCTTTACTGATTATGCTTCCGATGTTTCCACAATGATGAACACCACTGATTACGGCGATGTTCTCATGATCCCGGATACAGTTAAGGTTATGGACCTCGGCAACTTCTTCGAACCGCTCGGAACCCTCGAGGAACTCGATCAGAAGTACTACTGGGCTGACAAGAAGGCTTATGACGGCAATGTTTACGGTATCGCTCACCTGGGTACTGTTGCAGGCGGTATCTGCTACAACAAGAAGGTTTGGGCAGATGCTGGCGTTACCAAGCTCCCCACCACTCCCGAGGAGTTCATTGAGGATCTGAAGCTCATTCGCGACAATACCGACGCTATCCCCTACTACACCAACTACGCTGACGCAAGCTGGACTCTCGTACAGTGGGCTTCCCTTGTAAACTCCGCTTCCGGCAGCAGCACATATGAGAACGACATTCTCACCTCCAAGCGCGACCTGTTTGTCGAGGGCGACGCTTACTACGAGGTTTACAAGATGATGTTCGACATCTTCTCTGATCCCACCCTCCACGAGGAAGATCCGATGACCACCGACTGGGAAGGCTGCAAGCCCGCCATCAACAACGGCAAAATCGCTACAATGGTAATGGGAAGCTGGGCAGTATCTCAGTTCCAGGAAGCTGGCGACAATGCTGATGATATCGGCTATATGCCCGCTCCGTTCAGCACCAACGGCAAGCAGTACGCTGAGTCCGCTCCTGACTACTGCATGGGCGTTAACAAGAATCGCTCCGATGAGATCAAGGAACTCGGCAAGAAGTACATTACATGGTTCGTTGAGGACAGCGGCTTCGCTAAGAAGGAAGGCTCCATCTGCGCACTGAAGGGCTCTGAGATGCCTGAATACCTCACCGACTTCGCTAACTGCGAGCTGTTCATCACCGCTGCTGCTCCCGAGGGTCTGACCGGCGTTTGGGACGCTATCAACAACGACTCTGAGGTCGGCACATGGCAGGGCGACGCTGACAACTTCAAGATCAAGATGGCTGAGGCTGCATTCGCAGGCCAGGGCGAGGACGCATTCAAGCAGATCGTTTCTGACACCAACGCTAAGTGGAACGCTACCCGCGACGCTAACGCAGACCTGGCAGCTTACCTTGAGGCTAACGGCTGATTTTCAAACAAGATAACCCCTCTGATTAAAATAGATTTCTCCTCGGCTTTCCGAACGGGGCGCTTACAAGCGTCCCTTACGGATGGCTGAAACCTTTGTGATTACCCGGCTCCGCACCGCGGAACGGTGAAAGGAACTTCTATGACGGCAAATTCTGCTGCGCCCGCAAAGAAGCGCAGCCTTATGCAGTGGCTGAAAGGCTACACCGGGCAGAAATATACTACAACACTGCTGTTTCTGCTGATCCCCGTTGTTCTGCTGATACTGTTCACGGTTATCCCGGCAATCAACATGGGAATATACAGCTTCCAGAAGCGCGACCAGCTCGGCGTTAGCTGGGAATGGGTAGGCTTCGACAATTACGTCAGGATATTCACCGACGGCGCGTATCTTCAGACTTTCGCGAACTCCATCTACTATCTGATAGGTTCGTTTGTTCAGCAGGCATTCGCTCTGCTCATCGCTTCGGTGCTCTGCTCCAAGATCAAGTTCGGCAATGCGTTCAAGGGAATACTCTTCTTCCCCTACATGATGAACGGCGTTGCAGTTTCCCTGATATTTCGCCGCTTTTTCCAGAAGGGCGACGGCATCACCAACACCGAGGGTACGCTCAACAGCATTCTCATGCTGCTCGGAGGCGAGCCGGTAAGGTGGCTCAGCGACCCGAATCTTGTCAATATATGCCTGGTGTTCGCGTCTATCTGGCGCTACATCGGCTTTGACATAATTATGTATATAAGTGCGATACAGTCTATATCCCCGGATATCTATGAGGCTGCTGACCTCGACGGTGCCAACGCATGGCAGCGTTTCTGGTACATCGTGTTCCCGAGCATTCGTCCTATCGTAGGACTCCAGCTCATACTCGCGATAAAGGGCGCTGTATCCGTTTTCGAGATACCGTACATCATCACCGAGGGCAAGAATGGAACCAGTACGTTCGTTATCAAGACGATAGAAACGGCGTTCAAGTATCAGAAGGTCGGACTGGCTTCGGCGATGGCTGTGGTGCTTCTGGCTATAATCCTGATAGTCACGGCGATACAGAAGGCATTCTTCAAGGAGGAGAAATAGCACATGAGCAGCGTTGCAAAGAAAACAGGCAAGAACAGCATTGAGAACAAGATGTACCGTCAGTCGCGGATATTCTATCAGTTTCTGAAATACATTTTCCTTACCATGTGCTGTCTCATGGTCATCATTCCCCTTATTGTCGTACTCATCGGTGCGTTCAAGACGCATGATGAATATATCTCCACCGGAGTTTTCACTCTCCCGGAGGTGCCGCAGTTTGAGAACTTCAAGATAGCCTTTGTGAACGGCAAGGTAATGCAGGGACTTTTAAATACTCTGATAATCCTAGCGGTTTCCTGTTTCGGTACGATCATCACCGGAACAATGACGGCGTTCGTGCTTCAGAGGTTCAATATGCTGTTTACCCGGGCGGTCAAGATGGTGTTCCTGATCGCGGCGCTTCTTCCGAATATCTCCATGCAGGTAACGGTCTTTCAGATCGTCAGCAAGCTGGGTCTTTATAACACGCTTGCGGCTCCCTGCGTACTTTATATAGGAACGGATATCATCTCCATTTACATCTTTATATTTGATATCACCCGGTTGTACTTTTCCCCATGCTGTCTGCTGAGGACTATTGCGTATATCATCGTAATCTTTGAACAGTCCCAAAGCAATTAGTCCCTTTGCCTGATTCACCCGGTAACCTGCCTCCTTTTGATAAGGGTAAACCGCATTCATTTCATCTTTCTCCAAAATTTCGTTTTTGCTGTAAGTGAAATTACCACGAACAGTCAGATTAACCTTTCCTATTTTCTGCTTGTAAGCAAAGTTACCGTCAAAGCCTTTCGACAGAACACTTCCTACATTAGCTTTCGGATTACTATTCACGCCCACAATACCAGGTAAATATTGACGTTCCATATAGATACCGTCACGCTGTTCATGGAAATAATCTACAGTAGCTGTTAATTTATCATTGAATAAGGACAAGTCCACACCCGCATCGTGCTTGGTTGCAATTTCCCAAGTTACATTGTTAGAAGCTAACTGCGTATAATGCATTCCTGTATATACATTGTCCGGAGAACCGTAATCACTCCATGTCCACCCATTCCCATCGTCTTTGATAGTATATAAATAAGGAAAACGATGTACTGTATCACCTATTTTAAGTTTATCACTACCAACTTTACCATATGAATAACGCAACTTAAACATATTCATCCATTTCAGATGTTTTTTTATCAATTTCTCTTCCGCTATGTTCCAAGCCAAAGAAAAGGCCGGGAAAAAGCCAAAGCGATGTCCGTCTGCAAAATTCTCCGAACCGTTGTAGCCGAAATTGAAATCTACGAAATAACGATAGTTCCAGTTGTAGTTGACACGTCCCGCCAATCCCATGTGCCGTTTGGCAACACCATTTTTTACATCCGTACCAATATCAACTGTAGTCCGGTAAGCGTCCTGAGTATATTTCAATATTGCACCCACATGATGTGCTTTGAACGCCCGATTATATTGTAAAAATGCTTCTAAGAATTCACGACGCTCACCACTCGAAGAACTAGTCTGTTCCATAGGTTTCTCAGCATTTTGTTGCTTAAAAACCAGATTCCCGTCATCATCACGGTCCCTTTGAGCACGCCAAGTTTCCGGCATTCTGATGCGGTTTATTTCGCTCTGGTTACTCGTATCAAACCCGAAACGTCCCTCAAAACGTAGACCTTTCGTGATGAAATCCAACTTTTGCTCCAAAGAAATATTGGTTTGAATTTTATTGTTCCAGATTTCCTTATAACCACTCTGTGTAGCAAGCACCCAAGGATTATTGCGATTATCGTCCGTTCCGTGTGAGGGAATATAACCGTTAGAGTACATGACGGGAATACTGATCGGGCTCTGTCCCATTAAGGAAGTCCATACGTTAGCACCTTGTCCCGGTGCATTACGTTTTTTCAAAGAACCAGATACTCCCACTTTAACAAGTGTACTTTTAGTAATGTCTATATCTGTATTCAGACGATAGTTCCAACGCTGGCTACTGGGATTGGTATTATAATCCTTGCGCATAGCCTCATCCGTCTTATACATACCTTCCTCATTAATATAACTGAGAGATACGAAGTAACGTGCCGTGCTACCACCACCACTCATATTCAGATTGGCATGGCTCCATCCTTCATCAGCACATCCATCCAGTCTACATTCGGATACAAATCCTGATCAAGCCCCAATCGCAAGATTTCCATTTCATCATCCTGATACATTCTCTCCTGATTACGCGTAATCCGCGCTTCATTCATCAGCATAGCATAACTATAGCCATCCGCAAATTCGGGTGTGATGGTGCGCGAATTATAAGAACTTTCCACCTTAGCATTGATTTTGATCTTACCTTCCTTACCACGTTTAGTAGTAATCAAAACCACACCATTTGCACCGCGAGAACCGTAAATTGCTGTGGTAGAAGCATCTTTCAATACAGTAAAAGACTCAATATCTTCAATGTTAATTTCATCCAAATCACGTTCAAAACCATCAACCAGCACCAATGCAGCACTATTGGCACCAAAAGTGGAGATACCTCGAATCCAGAACTCTGAAGTGTTCACACCCGGTTGTCCAGAAGTCTGCATAGCAAGCACACCCGACACATTTCCCGCCAGCGCATTAGAAAGATTGGCTGTAGGGTTAGATTTCAAAACCTCAACATCTACATTCGTCACGGCACCAGTCACGGTCAACTTTTTCTGTGCACCAGTTCCCGTGATTACAACCTCATCGATTTCCTTAGCTTCCGATTCTTTCATTGATATATTAACCAGATTCTGACGTTTCACCAATACCTCTTGCGTATCGAAACCAATATACGAGAATACCAAACGAGAAAATTCCTCAGTTTTAATCTTGTAGCGTCCGTTGATATCCGTTATTGCACCTAAACCCGGTTTGTCCTTCACTGTCACATTAACACCTACCAATGGTTCTTTATTCATGTCTGTCACGACTCCTGTTACCTCAATCGTTTTTTCTTGTGCAAAGAGAGAAACTGAGACTAACAACAAACAAATCGTAATAAATTCTTTTATTCTCATGTGTTCTTCTTTTTATTGATTTCCTTGGTTCTGATTATCATCGGATGCTTCTATGCTTAAATCGTCAGAGGCTTGTTCCCTAGCAATCTTCCGAATCTTATGATTTCCCCAATCACCTACATAGAAAGTCTTTGTAGCCTCATCGTAGGCTAAAGCTGTCGGTTGATTAAAACGTGCTCTTTCACGCACCTCCCCATTTTGCTTACCCCATTTATAACTGGTTGAGGAAGCGGAACCACGTCCGGCAAATGTAGAAACCACTCCATCCGGAGTCAACACTCGAATACAATGATTCTCTCTATCTGCAAAATAAAAGTCATACCAATCAGCTTTATTGGCAGCCTTGTACTCCTCATTAAGAACAAAAACACCTTGACCGGGCCTATTGATACGTGCATTGATACCAACAAGATCTTTATAATCCGCCTGACCGGATTGTCCACACACGATGTACGGAGTCACCAATTTTTTTGTTTCATCATCATAATTGGAACGAAGTATATAATGTGATTCATGCATAATGATGTACACATATTTACCTGTTGGATGAGGCACCATACTAAAGTCAACAGTTTGATCAGGTACGCTAAATGCCAAAAGCTCATCCAGCCCTTCTCCTTTAGGAACCTCCGGATTGTTATTATAACCATTCTCTTCAAAATTATATCTGTACACTTTACCTTCTGCACGATAATTGAAGTAAAGCTCTCCTGTCTGTGGAAGGACCATAGAACCATTACAAGCATTACCACGTGACAAAGC
>OGOK01002200.1_pt1 | contig 11810 bp, 7 predicted proteins | sample 1552661 | NCBI WGS metagenome assembly OGOK01 (sample SAMEA2580172, study PRJEB22360) | human gut metagenome | biome: human gut; feature: human-associated habitat; material: faeces | place: Denmark | collected 2008/2010
ATCTACGACAAAATGGACTTCCAATCCCGAAAACTCCATTCCGTATACCCGCTCCCGGGCCGGCCGGTGGGGGGGGGGGGGGGGTAAAATACTGCAAACCAATAAGATAGAATACTTGGTTTAAAACGGGCGATAACGCATGAGAAACGAGAACTAAAATTTAAAAAGAAACGATATGAAAAAAAGATTCATTCCGTCCCTGTTGCTGGCGGCCTTGCTTGCCGGGAACGCCCAAGCGGAAATCGTGTCGGACAGCCTCCGCACCACGATCTACTACCGCACGGCAAGCGCACGGCTGGAGCTTCCCTACATGGACAACGACCGGCACCTTGCGGCACTGGGCGACAGCATCCGTTCTCTTGGGGGCGACCCGGCGGTGGTGCTCAGGCGCATCCTTATCCAAGCGTCCGCCTCTCCCGATGGCAACACGAAGTACAACAAGGAACTCGCCCGGAAACGCGGTGAGGATTTACGGGATTATTTAAAAGACAACCTTTCGCTGCCCGACAGCATCTTTGCACTCCAACCGCAGGGAGAGGGCTGGAGCGAACTGGCTGAAAAGCTCGGACGTACCGATGCCCCTTGGCGTGACAAGGCAATCGCCATCATCCGTGACACTCCCGAATGGGTGGTACGCGAGGGCAAGGTGGTGGACGGACGTAAACGACAGCTCATGAACCTTGCCGGCGGTCGCGCATGGCAATATATGAAAGAGAACCTCTTCGATAGCTTACGCAGCGGTGCACTCGTGGTGTGCGAGATGGAACGCATCGAGCGCGTGAAGCCCAAACCCGAATCGGCACAGGCCGAATTGAAGCCGGCACCCGAACAGGCAGTCGACAATGTGATGAACCCCGATGACACGGTGGACACCGCCGGGAAGGAGCTTGAAACGACCGCCACGCTTTATAACAAGGAGGACGAGACGATTCCGCAGGATAACACGAACGAAGAAATGGAAAAGAGACCTTTTTATATGGCGGTCAAAACGAACCTGCTCTATGATGCAGCCCTTGTTCCGAACGTGGGACTGGAGGTCTATCTCGGTGGTGGCTGGAGCGTCGGCGGCGACTGGATGTACGCATGGTGGAGCAAGGATTCAAAGCACCGCTATTGGCGCATCTACGGCGGTGAGTTGGAAGTGCGCAAGTACTTCGGAAGTAAGGCGGCCGAGAAGCCTTTGCAAGGACATCATGTGGGCGTGTACGCGCAGGGGCTGACCTACGACTTCGAAACGGGCGGCAAGGGCTACCTGAGCGATTTTAACTACGGTTTCGGATTGGAATACGGCTATTCGCTGCCCGTTGCCAAGAGGCTTAATATCGACTTCGGTATCGGTGTCGGTTACAGCGGTGGCAAGTACAAAGTATATGAGCCGGAGGACGGTTGCTATGTATACAAGGAAACGAAGAGACGCCGCTGGTTCGGCCCGACGAAGGCGGAAATCTCGCTCGTCTGGTTGTTGGGTCGCGGCAACGAGAACAGCAAGAAAGGAGGTACGAAATGATACATATACGGATATACAAGGAACTGCACAAGGCAATCGCAGGATGTCTGGCGGTAATGCTGTTGCCCCTGCTCACGGCCTGTGAGCACAAGGATCTGTGTTACGACCATCCGCACTCGGCGAGCGTGGAGGTGGTGTTCGACTGGACGGAAGCTCCCGACGCCTACCCTGCCACGATGAGCCTTTACCTCTATCCGGAGGACGGTTCCGAGCCGATGCGTTACGAGTTCACCAAGCGTGAGGGCGGTACCATCGTCGTTCCGGAGGGTATGTACGATGCCCTTTGCGTAAACAGCGACAAGGAGACGCACCGCATAGTTGACAAGGAACGTATGGAGACATTTCAAGTGACAACGGGGAACACCCGTTCACTGCGTGGGACACTGGCCACGAGGTCGGAAACGGCACCGAAGGCACGCGGCGCGGAAGAGGAGCGCAGCGTGATGGAACCCGAGGCCCTCTGGAGCGACCATGCCGAGCGGTTGGACATCGGTCCTGCGAGCGGCGTGAAGCGGATCGTCCTGACCCCGAAGCCACGGGTGAACACCTGCTCGGTGGAGGTCAGGAACGTGGAGAACCTGCGTCACGTAAGTGCCCTTAGCGCATCGCTGACGGGCATGGCTGGCGGCTGGCTGGCAGGAATTGACGAGCTGACAACCGAGAAGGTGACCATCCCGTTCGAGGTACGCGCCAACGAGGACAAGACGCAGCTGTCGGGCAACCTGACCTTCTTCGGCCACTGCCCGAAGGAAGCCGGAGTGCACAAGCTGATGATTTACGCGCTGATGTCGGACGGCAGCACCTATTATTTCGAGGCGGACGTGACCGACCAGCTGCACGATGCGGCGCAGGACCCGACACACATCGTCATCGTGATAGACAAGCTGCCGCTCCCGAAGCCCATCACCGGCGGCGGAGGTCTGCAGCCTTCCGTGAAGGACTGGGAGGAAGTGCACATCAGCCTGCCGATGAGCTAAGCAGAGAACAAGTAGAACAGAAAAGTAAAAAGACAAGTATATGAACAAATCGATTTATATATGTGCGGCGGTAGCAATGATGCTGGCTTCGTGTTCCAACGATGAGACAGTGGAACTGGCGAAGGAGAATGCCATCAGTTTTCGCAGTATAATAGGTGCGAATACCCGTGGCGTGGTGGCTGACGTTAGTAATTTGAATACCCTCTGCGTGACGGCCTATCAAGGAACAGACCTATTCTTTGACAATGTCATATTCCAAAAGGACGGTACGGGCTTCTTCAACTCTGCCAAGCCTTATTATTGGCCGGAAACCGGCGAATTGACTTTCACCGTACTTTCAGGCAACTGGAGCAGTACCCGTGATTTCAGCAGCTCTACGGAGCAATGGATGAGAAATGTCACCATCAACGATGATATTGCCAAGCAGGAAGATATGACCTATGTATCCAACGTGATAGGAACGAAAGCCGCGAACGGAAAAGTGGGCGTACCGCTGGAGATGAAGCACGCGCTTGTACAAGTTCAGCTCAATGCAAAGAACGAGAACGCTAACTATGTGTATAAGGTGAAAGGCATCCGAATCAACCGTGTTGCAACCACTGCCGACTTCGACATGAAGAACGAGCAATGGGGGACAGCAAAAGGCGAGGCGACTTTTGAAATCACTTACGACACTCCCATAGAATTGACATCCCAACCCCAATCTATCATGGGAACGGCTGGTAATGCCATGCTGATTCCGTACAAGTTGGAGGCTTGGGATGGAAGCATGAAGCTGAATAAACCAGAGGGTACGCTTACGGCCAGTGTGCAACCGCATAAACCCGGTTATACTCTTACAGACGGTGGTTTTTTTTCTGTCTTGATAAACATCCGGATGAAAGCCGGAGCATCTGTCTATCCAGACAAGGAAGGTGGTTACGCATGGGCTACTGTTCCTGTGGGATACTATTGGGAAAAGCAACAGGGCAAGAAGTTCGTCTATACGCTTGACTTCAGCAACGGTGCAGGAATGGTGGATCCTTTAGACCCAGGTCCTGACTGGGATGCAAGCAAAGATCCTGACTATGCGGTACCCATTCTGGGTGGCAAGATACGCTTCGGCGTGACGGTCAGCGAGTGGGGCACCGATGACAAGAACGTGGATCTGAAAGACCCGGAAAAGTTCGATGTCACGGTGGACGGCTGGACGGACGACAAGAAGGACGCTCCCCTGAAATGAGTGCGTAAAGTGAGACAAAAGATTATCAATCAAATATTTTTTTAATTATTCATTTTTTAAATTTTGATTTTTTTTCAATTATGAACAAAGCAATTTATTTGTGCGCAGCGGCCGCTTTGGCGCTGGCATCATGTTCCAATGACGAGACTGTGGAAATGGCACAGCAGAAAGGCATCAGTTTCCGTGCCGTGACCGGACTGAACACACGTGCTTCCGAAGTGACAACAACAAACCTGAGTGCCCTTAAGGTTACAGCCTTTTGGAATAAGAATGGAGACAAGTACGATGGTTTTACTGATGAGGTTGATTATGTAAAGGCTGGTGGTGTATTTAATTCTGCCGTTTCAAAATTCTGGCCGAAAGACGAAAGTGAAGTATTGAGCTTCACCGCTTTCTCTGACAACTGGACTGGAACGAAAAACATCACGGACAAGAATAACATCAACGTGGGTGGTGTGAAGATTGAAAGTACAGTAGCTGACCAAAAAGACATGGTATATGTTACAGGCGCGACCGGAACCAAGGCTACCAATGAAACGAACGGTGTTCAGTTGACATTGGAACACGCCCTTTCCCAGATCCAAATCTCTGCAAAGAGCGACAATACGGTCTACACATACCAGGTGAAAGGTATCCGTATCTCAAATGTTGACGGAGAGGCCGACTTCAATGTCGTAAATGGTACGTGGAGCAACAACGCTGCAAACGACCAGATTTATGAAGTGAAGTATGCTACTCCGGTAACTTTGAATGGTACTGCCCAAAGCATCATGGAACGAAAGCAGGATAATGGCACTGACTACAGTGACAATGCCATGCTGCTTCCGCAGGGAGCTACTACGGCTTGGGATGTTGATGTCGACAAGACAAATACCAACAAAGGTACATACATCTCTGTACTGTTGAAAATCAAGAAAGATACTGAAAATGTTTTCCCTGCTGAAGGTGATGATACTTACGGTTGGGCTGCCGTTCCTGCTTCATTCACTTGGGAAAAGGGCAACAAGTATGTCTATACTTTGGACTTCACCAACGGTGCCGGACGTGTTGACCCTGTAACCCCCGGACCAGGCGTTAAACCGCAACCGGACGGAAAAGACCCGGACAAGGGAGACAAGATTTTAGGTGACCCGATCAAGTTCACCGTTACGGTTACTCCTTGGAATCCCACCGATAACGATATCAATATGTAATCCGATATCCATTTAATCAAAAATCAATAACCAAACCGCACTTCCGCCCGGTGGCTGTCCGCACACTCAGCCAAGGCAGGAAGTGCACCCCAGGCCGGACGGGGTTGAATGTCCCTTTCCGGTCACACAGAAAAGACAATCTAAAAAAAGAATAACTATGGCAAATAAAGCAATTCATGTATTGGCGGCAGCGGCCTTGCTTCTTGCCTCGTGCTCCAACGACGACACGGTGCAGGTGGCTTCCGGGAAAGGCATCCGTTTCCGTATGGCGGTGGATATGAACACCCGTGCCCTCTCCGCTGACCTCGCCGGGCTGAAAGCCACCGGCTTCAGCGTGTCGGCGTTCGCCACGGCCGACAATGAGGAGAAGTATGGGTTCCGGAGCTTGCTGTTCACGTACGAGGCGGGCACGGAGAACGACTGGACGTCCGACCCCTTGAAGTATTGGCCGGACGACGGCAGCGAGCTGCGCTTTGTGGCCGCCTGTCCCGCAGCCGCGGACTGGGGAGGCACCTATGAGGGTGACAAGCCCGGTGAACTGAAAGTGACCGGCTTCAGTCCGGCAGCGGACATCACCGGACAAAAAGACCTGCTGGCAGGTTATGCCTCGGGCGATAGGAACAATGCCGCCAAGACGGAGATAGAGTTGCGCCATGTGCTCACGCAGGTAGAGGTACGTGCCAAGAACACCAATGCGACCTACCGCTACGACGTGAAGGCGGTACGCATCGGTTCCGTCCATTCCACGGGCGACTACACGTTCCCTTCGGAAACAAATGCCAACGGCAGCTGGACACTGAAGGACGGAAGCTACGCCTCCTATGCCACCGCAGAGCTGACAGATCCGATACGCCTCACGTCTGACGCGAAAGGACTGATGGACGACAGTGGCACGGCGATGCTCCTTCCGCAACAACTTACGGCATGGGACACGAAAGACGACAAGGAAAACAAAAAGAACGGTTCCTATATCGCCCTGCTGTTGAAGATAACCACTGAAGCGGGTAGACAGGTCTATCCCCCCGCCGAGGGTGAATACGGCTGGGCGGCAGTGTCCATCGGAGGCCACGCGGAGAGCAAGAAGAACCTCTGGCAGCCAGGCGACAAGTTCGTCTACACACTCGACTTGAGTAACGGCGCAGGGGTAACGCCCCCCGACGGCCCCGATCCCGGCGAACCGATACTGGGACAACCCATCCACTTCACGGTGACGGTGAACGGCTGGGCGGTTCGCCATCAGGACGTGAACCTGTAAGACAGAAAACGAATTACGAATAAAAAACGAATGACAGATATGAACTACAAGAACAAACTGATGAGTCTCTCGCTCATCCTATTGGCGATGTTCTCTGCCTGTACGGACGAGGTGGAGAACGGAGGCCGTGACTCGGGCACAGGCGACCACCGCATCACCTTTGCCGTGGGCACGGCAGCCCCTGATGCCCGGACACGGGCGGACGGGAGTCGCTCTGGTACCACCGAATCATACGAAACCAGCTCCGTGGAGATGCAGGGCAAACTGGACGGGAAAACTGTCTACCTCACCGCCGAAGTCTCCGACGGTTTCCCGGGCGATGACCAACCCTTGACACGGGGCACGCAGGTGACGGGGGTCGCACAGGTGGATGAATTTAGCGTGTCGGCCACTGTTTTAGATGCTAACGCTTTTGAACCCGAGACATTGGATGTGATGTACAATGTGAAGGTGGCGAAGGACGACGCCTCTTCCACATGGACTACCGGGACACCATACTACTGGCCTACCGGCAAAAAACTGACTTTTTTTGCCTGGTATCCCTACAACTCGAAGAACCTGACCATCCCGAAAGATAGCAACGTCAAAGACACGAAACTGTTTTATGAGATACCCGAACAGGTAGCCGACCAAGAGGACTTTATGATGGCCAACAGCTATGAAGTGAGCGAGACATCGAGCGTGCCGATTTTTTTCAGGCACATGCTTACGGCGGTGAAGTTCAAGACGAGCAACAACATCCCTGCCTGCACCGTCAAGTCCATCTCCCTGAAAGGAGTGAAATACAAAGGCTATCATAACTGGCAAACACATGCCAGCGGTATATTACCTTGGGATCCGGATGCTGACACCAGAGACTTCACCTTGGACTTTCCCAATGGAAAGGAGGTAGCCGAGAATACCGAGACCGAACTCACGGGAAAGGGCGAGACTTTCTTCATGATGCCGCAGACATTTGGAGATGACAGCGAAGCCCGTTTGGAAGTGACGTTGGAGATGAATGGCGTGGAGCAGACCATCGGTGCCAAACTGAAGGATCTTGCCAATGCTTATGGTTCGTCAGTTTGGAATCTGACAACAACGGTTACATATAATATCTCGCTCGACCAGAATGTCGAGTTGGAATTGAACAAGGATGTCTTCGTGGCTTCGGGTGCCGACGCTGTGATTTATGTGAAGAGCAACTGTGACTGGGAGTGTACACTGAGCGACCCGAACGGCATCACCGGCAGCGCCGCACCGGCCTTGTGCAAGCCGACGCTGAAAGGTAGCACCAGCGGAGTGCAGTCGGACAGTTTCGATAATGAAAACGCGAAACTCACCCTTGAAACCATCCAACCGACCGACACTGAGACGCGCAAGGGCAAGGTGAAGCTCACGTTTACGTTCCCTTCCAAACCGGGAAAGACGGTAGAGAAAGAGGTGACGCTGACTTCCAGTCTGATGGTGGAATATCCGACAGGAAGTGACATCTGGTACAAACTGTCCCAAGGGTCTATGAGTTGCCACGACTTGATGACCACCGATACGCCCACCTTGCCCGATAATGCCGACTTTGCCACGGCCATAGCCAAGGTGGTAGGTGCCGATGTGACATATAGCCGCGAACTGGTAGCGACAAGAACTGGAGGAACTTCTTATGATGGCGATCCGGCCGTCTTCACTTACTTCGGTATCCGCAGAGCCAAAGCTGACGGTTCGACCATCGTGGTGAACCTTTCCAGAATCACCTTGGAGAACTATGGCGGTTCAACTTTCGATGAAAAGAACTTCATGACTTGGGGTGGAACTTACTATCCAGTAGGTAGCACATGGACGGTGACCAAAGACAACTATAATGTGAAGACTCACGTAGACGACATGGGTACGGATTTGTCTGTTTGGCAAAGCACTGCCATGGGTAACTGGGGATATGACCAAGCGTATGACTATAGTAGTTCTACTTTCCGCTATCCCGGTCACTACACCATCAAGAATAACAAGTTCGGCTACTACTCCATTGAAAAGGTCTCAAATTGAGAAACAGGCAAGGCAAGATCAATAACAGTTTGAACAATAAAAAAGACAAGATATGAACTACAGGAATAAACTAATGAACCTTTCTCTCATCGCGCTGGCAGTATTCTCCGCCTGTTCGGACGAGGTGGAGAACGGTACTCACCCGGGAAAGGGAGACCAGCGTTTGAGCTTCGCCGTAAGCATGGGAGGCACGAACGCATGGAAACCGACAGCCGGCACCCGTGCGGCTTCCGGTTTAGGGGAGAGCACGTACGAGCTGAAACCCATTGAGATGGAAGGCAAGGTGAACGGGAAGACCGTCTACCTTACCGCAGAAGTGACGGACGGATTTCCCGGCGACAACCGTCCGATGACGCGCGGCACGCAAATCTCCGAGACCAACAAGACGGATATGGAGACCTTTGCCTTATCGGCCTATACCGATGCCACCGGCACGCCCGACTTCATGTACAACGAGACGGTCACCTTGAATAAGGACGAAGGCCGTTGGTATCCCACGGGGACATACTATTGGCCCGGCAAGAAGCAGTTGAGCTTCTACGCATGGTTCCCCAGTGCGGCGGACGGCATGACGCTCACTGGCAATACCGATGTTGGCGCACCTGTGATAACCTATACCGTGCCCGATGACGTGAAGAAGCAACAGGACGTGATGAGTGCTGCAGCCATCGGAAAGGATAATCCGACGGCAGACGGTTTCGCCACCACCGACCTGACGTTCAACCACGCCCTCTCGGCAGTGAAGTTCGTGGCAGGGGATGACCTACCCAACTGCGTGGTGAAGTCCATCAAGCTGGATGGCGTGCGCTACAAAGGTACTTACACGTTAGGAACGGACGCATGGACATTGACTGATGACACGCAAGCCTTTACCCTACGTTTAAACAAAGTGGTGGCAGGAAACGGTGGAGCCATTACGGAGGATGGCAAAGGCGAGACCCTCTTCATGATGCCGCAGACATTGTCCGACGACGCGAAGATCGAGGTGGTGCTGAATGACGGAACTGCCGACTTTACGGTGGGCGCATCCATTGGAGGCACGAAATGGGAAATGGGCAAGACCTATACCTACCACATCTCGAACAATTTTGTGTCGCTGGTTACCACCAACGACAAGTTCGTTGCCTTTACGGATGAAACCCTGACGGATCAGGTGGCTTTCTTCTTGAGTGCGTCCGCAACTACTGCCGGGACTACGGGTGAAATCTTAGCCCCGGCTGGAGTAACCGTTACACCCACCACTTTTGCAAGCGGAGCGTCCAACCTCCCCGTGAAGGTCACTTGGCCCAAGGACATGGGGAATTATGTAAGCATGGAGATTTCTTTCGCTGGCAAGAAAAAACGGATTCTTATGTCCCGCCAGACACCCACCGAAGGGGATGCCTATTGGCTCTATTCCCTGCCCGAGACGACCAGCCTGCACTTGGAAAATGACATCATCGGCTTGCAGAACGCATCGGAATCGGACTGGATAGCCATGACCTCGTCTCCTACGTACACGAAGGACAATTATTCGCAGGTCATTTATGACAACTCCTCAAAGGGCGACATTTACCTGCAGACGTTGAGCATCCCGTCGGCGAACCGCTTCGCCTCGTTGCTTGCCACCAAAGAGGACTTTGACCAAAATGTGATGTACTGCGTGGAGCAGAAAGCCTTTACCGCCGATTTCGGCTTCAAGGGCTGCGAACGAAATATTTCCCGCGAATCGGAGAAATGGAACATCGTGCTGAACGGCGGACATTTCAAGGACAACGTCACAAACATGAAAGCCAGAGTGGTAATCTCCTCCGATGTATCTGATGAGCTGATCAACGATCAGGGACGTGATCTTACTTATGGCGAACCGGTGTCTATTGTCGTAAACAAAACTACATCTATGGCTGTGTCCGCCACTCCTTACGTGAAGAAGCGTTGGGACAACCTGCAAAACAATACGGCCAATAACGGCACACGCAAGGTAAACGTGCAGGTGAAGAACGACGGCATGGACGAGTGGTACGATTGCGGACCTGACGGATTGATGAGTGATAGGTTCACGTGGGGAAATAATTTTGCAATAGGATATAACCAATACCACGGAAGAGGTAATAATTGGAATAATGGTGCACTTCCAATAGTCCGGGATTATTATGAAGTGCATCAGAAACACCCGATGTTTGGCTTGCACAGATGGTCTATAATGAGGGACAACGGTGATGCAAATATAATGGGGAACGCCCTATATATGATATTCTGCAGTGCCAGACAGTGGAACGGATGGAATAATGGAAGCATCTACCGCAATAGTACGTCTGGGGGATGGTCATACATTGCATGCAATCAGGCAAACAGCATTACTGATCCTGAAAATCCCAATTACAATGATGTCTATAATGGCGGCCGATTCATCACCATTGGCGTAAATGGTCGTAACTGGAGATGGTCATCTTGGCAAAACTATCCGGGACCTCTTACAGTATGGATTCCGGTAGTATACACTGACTCCCATTGCGGATTGAACGCACGCCCTACAGACGGCACTCCCATTCCCGGAACATCGGTTAACGAATAGTGGCAAATCGCTTTAATAACCAACAAGATTATATATACACTTTAATTACATCAAGACTCTCCCCAGCACAGCGGGAGGGATTATGTATAATAACCCTACAACTTCCCGCACTTGTGAAAGACCGGGAAGTTTCCCTAACTATTAATACATACAAAAGACAGATGGAAACAACGAAGATACTTGAAAGGGAAAGAAACAACAAGGATGCCGTCCACCTCCACTGGAACGAGGCGGACGAGACATGGAACGCCTACGGCAAATCGGCGGAAAACGCCCTTGCCATCAACCGGGAACTCCGCACGCTGACGGACAAAGCGGAGCTGGACGGCACAGAGGTGACACACCTGAAAGTGACCACCGAACAGTTCGAGCGGTACGGCCTTGCCGACTACTGCGTGGCGGTGGACGACGAGAGATTGAAACTGAAGATACCCGTGCATGGCTGAACGAACGGACATGAAGGACTTCGCCGCAAGGCTTGAGGAAGAGGCGGAAAAGAAGGTGGAGAAGATAGAGGCCGGAGACCTGAACATGATCAAGAAATCATTCGAAGCCTCGTTGGTGCTCGCGGACGCTTTCCTGCAACTGAAAGCCTTCATCGCGGACTATACTTTCCGTGACGAGGCAGAGGAAATCGAGTTCTTCAAGACGGTCAAACCCCGAATCTGCCACCGGCTCATCTACTACCGCAAGATATACAACATCGAGATGAACCGTCCCGTAGGCAACGAGTCACAGCGGAGCTACCTGATAGACGAGATACGGGGCATCAACCGTTACAACGAGAAACGTTCGGACTTCGTGCGTTACTACCGCTCCGGGCTGACCCACTTGGACGCACTCTATTACCTGCGGGGTAACCTTGACACGGCACTCTACTTGGAGTCGTTCCATCACGAGCGTGATCCGTCATTCTCGACCAACTGTGACTTCATGGCGGCACGGCTTCTCGCCAACGAGCGGCTGATCCGCTACCTGACGAAAGAATTAGAGGCGTTCGAACTGCGGCAAGCCGAAGAATCGTTGCTGAAGGTGCGCCTGACGTGGAAAGCGACGAAGACGGAACTGACCGAACTGCTATTT
>OGOK01002219.1_pt1 | contig 11659 bp, 13 predicted proteins | sample 1552661 | NCBI WGS metagenome assembly OGOK01 (sample SAMEA2580172, study PRJEB22360) | human gut metagenome | biome: human gut; feature: human-associated habitat; material: faeces | place: Denmark | collected 2008/2010
GTTGCGTAAAAGGGAAAGATTGTCATAATGCTCTTCTGAAGGATTTTTCAGTTCCTTCAGTTTCTGGATATACATATCTTCTAATGCATAACGTTTCTTATATTCATCCAGCATTTTAAATTCTGCAATCTTATCATTGATATAAGTTGCTACCTTCTGTAAATACTCCTGACTCTCATATCCGCTTAAAGTATATACTTTTCCATCAATAATCACTTCTGTATTATTTTTTGCTGCCATTTTCATTTCCTCTCTGCGTATCTGCCTAAAAATATTCTCTGACTACTACATATAGCATATTATAGCTATAAATCTGTCGAAAAACAACTATTTTCTTAGCCCTCTATTCCAAAGTGATGATATGCAAATTCTGTTGCGACCCTTCCCTTTGGTGTCCGGTTGATAAATCCATTCTTTACAAGATATGGTTCATAAACATCCTCTATGGTTCCGGCATCTTCCCCAATCGCTGCCGCAAGGGTATCCAGCCCTACCGGGCCACCCTGGAATTTTTCAATAATCGTAAGCAAAATGTTCCTGTCATTCTGGTCTAAACCCATCTTGTCTACTTCCAGTAAATCCAGTGCAAAGGATGCTACTTCTTTAGTAATTTCGCCATTGTACTGCACCTGTGCAAAATCACGCACCCTCTTTAAAAGGCGGTTGGCAAGACGCGGCGTTCCTCTGGAACGGCGTGCCAATTCGATTGCACCTTCCTCATCAATCTTTACCTCTAACTTTTTTGCGGAATGGACAATAATTGTCTTAAGTTCCTCCACATTATAAAATTCCAGAAGATCGTAGCAGAATGCTGGATGATCGTGCGCAGCTCCTCCGGCGTATAAAATTCCATTCTCTGGACCACTCCAAAACGGTCTCTTAAGGGTGCCGATAAAAGTCCGGCTCTGGTAGTGGCACCAACCAGCGTAAAATGCGGTAAATCAAGGCGGATTGAACGGGCAGTTGCGCCTTTTCCCACCATAATGTCAATGACATAATCCTCCATGGCAGGATATAATACTTCCTCTACCTGCCGGTTCAGACGATGAATCTCATCTACAAATAAAATGTCACCTTCTGCAAGATTACTCAAAATAGCTGCCATTTCTCCCGGCTTTCCAATTGCCGGACCGGAAGTGACTTTCATATGTACGCCCATTTCATTGGCAATAATGCCGGCAAGAGTAGTCTTACCAAGTCCCGGAGGACCATAAAACAATACATGGTCTAAGGACTCTCCACGCTGTTTTGCAGCCTCTATATACACTTTAAGATTTGCTTTTGCTTTCTCCTGACCAATATATTCATCCAAGGTCATCGGACGCAGTGTTTTTTCGATTTTGATATCTTCATCCTGCATCTGCGTTGAAATTACACGTTTTTCCATTTTCTGCTCCTCTTATAAGAATGCCATCTGCTTCAAAGCCAGTTTTAAAATATCTTCTACCGAACTGTCTTCCGTAATTTCAATATCACGAAGAACCTTCAAAGCCTCTGTAGAAGAATAACCCAGTGAAACCAGTGCCTCTACTGCTTCATTGCGGATTCCTTTTAAGCCGTTACCAGAAACAGCTTCCTGTGTATGGCTTAATTTCTGTTCAAAGGCATCCTCTAAACTAAGCTTGTCTTTTAATTCTATAATCAACCGCTGTGCCGTCTTATTTCCAACACCCGGAGCTTTTGCAATTGCTTTTGCATCATCAGACAATACTGCAAAACGCAAATCATCCGTTGACATGACAGAAAGAATTGCCAGTGCACCCTTTGGTCCGATTCCAGATACACCAATCAGCAATTTAAATACATTCAAATCATCTCTGGTAAGAAAGCCATATAAAATAAATGCATCCTCTCTGACACAAAGATAAGTATAGATTTTTACTTCTTCGCCAACTCCCGGCAGCAGAGATAATACCTGTCCCGGAATATAAATATTATAGCCGATTCCGCCATTTTCAACGACAATATGATTCTCTGCCACTATTTCGGATAATTCGCCTTTGATATATGAATACATAATCTTCCTCCTACTTCCTTTGCCACAATTCCAATCAGGGCACCCGTCACAAAGCCTGCAATCAATAAAACCGGCATATAGTAAATGACATAGTATGAGCTTACCAGAAATCCTGCTACGATAAGCTGTCCCATATTATGTATGATTCCGCCACAGATACTGACCGTAACTACATGAAAACAGTTCATCCGAATCAGAATAAACATAAGTACAAAGCTTAATAATCCGCCGGCAAGTCCATAACAGATGCTGACCAAATTTCCAAATAAAATTCCGGTAAGCACAATACGAAGCACCGATACACAAAGAGCCTCTCTCCAGCCAATCAGATACAGCATCAGCACCGTAACAAGGTTGGAAAGTCCAAGCTTTACTCCCGGTATTCCAATGGCAAAGGGCAATATTGCTTCCACATAACTTAATATCATGGCCAGTGCCAAAAACACGCCAAGATATGCTACACTTTTCTTCATGCTTTCACCTACCCTGCCACATCATCCAATGTATTTTTCTGCTCACTTTCTACGGTTACTACAACCCGGTTTGGCAGACAGATAATGGATTCTTTATCTTTGGAAATTGCGTTCTGATGCATACACAACTGATCCGGGCAGTCCGCCTCAAGCATATAGGCAGTCCCATTTTCAATCGTTACGATATTAGTAACTTTTCCATCTATTTTAATTGGAATCTCTTTATTTTCTGTCAGGGAATATCTGCCATATTCGCTGCCATTTACCGTAATGATAATACTGTCACCGCTTTGTAATGCAGAGGTCATTCCAACATAGAAAACTAAAATAACTACTGCAAGCATTCCCAGCAACAGGATATCATTTTTTCCAAAACGACGGTTCATTTACTCTGCAACCTCTCCCATATAATAAAAGCCTTTGCATTCTTTTAAATGTACCGGTACGATAGTTCCAATCATGGATACATCACCCGGCAGATGTACCACTGAGTTATTGGATAATCTTCCGGTTACAAGGCCTTCCTGCTGTTCATCTAATTCTTCGACTAATACATCCTGCACGCTTCCGGTTAATGCTCCGGCTTTCTTTGCGGAAATATCCTGTACCAGTTTTAACAGCCGGTCAAAACGGTCTTTTATCACATCTTCCGGAATCTGATTTTCCATTTTGGCAGCAGGCGTTCCGGTACGTTTTGAATAAATAAAAGTAAACGCGCTGTCATACTCTACCTGTCTTACCACATCCATGGTCTCTAAGAAATCTTCTTCAGTTTCTCCCGGAAATCCTACAATAATATCTGTTGTAATTGCCAGATCCGGCATTGCTTTTTTGATTTTTTCAACCAGTGCAAGATAATGCTCCTTGTCATAGTGACGGTTCATTTCTTTTAACACTCTGCTGCTGCCGGACTGAAGCGGCAGATGAAGATGTCTGCAGATTTTTTTAGAATTCTTCATTACTTCAATCAGTTCATCGGATAAATCCTTTGGATGGGATGTCATGAACCGGATTCTTTCCAGACCGTCAATCTTTTCTACTTCCTGTAAGAGCTGTGCAAAGGTCACTGGTGTATCTAAGTTCTTTCCATAGGAATTGACATTCTGTCCTAAGAGCATAACTTCTACTACACCATCTGCTACCAATTTTTCAATTTCTCTTATGATATCCTGCGGTTTTCTGCTGCGTTCTCTTCCTCTTACATATGGCACAATACAGTAACTGCAGAAATTATTGCAGCCAAACATAATATTAACACCGGACTTAAAGCTATATTTCCGTTCTACCGGAAGTTCTTCTACAATTTCTTTCGTATCATCCCAGATGTCAATCACCATTTTCTGCTCTTCAAAGCAGCGTACCAGAAGTTCTGCAAATTTAAAGATATTATGGGTTCCAAAAACCAGGTCTACAAAACGATAGCTCTGTTTTAATTTTTCCACAACCTCCGGTTCCTGCATCATACAGCCGCATAATGCAATCATCATATCTTTATTCTTTTTCTTAAAACCGCTTAAATATCCCAGACGTCCGTATACCTTATTGTTGGCATTTTCACGTACGGTACAGGTATTATAAATGACAAAATCCGCTTCCTCTGAATCGGTCTCTTCAAAACCTACGGTTTCTAAAATTCCGCATAGCTTTTCGGAATCTCTGGCATTCATCTGGCAGCCAAAAGTTGTCACATGAAAGGTAAGCGGTCTGCCTTTCTTCTTAGAAATCTGCGTCACATACTGCTTTGCAAGGTCCATAAAATAAAATTGTCTCTGCGGTTCCATTACCGGAACTTCACCGGTGTGATTTATCTTTTCTATTTCTCTCATTTCTTTTCCTGTTTTCTTAATATTTTTCTTATTATTCTCTGATCTGGCCATCCCCATAAATGATAAATTTGGTGGTCGTCAGTGCTTCTAAGCCCATCGGTCCTCTGGCATGCAGCTTCTGGGTACTGATTCCGATTTCTGCTCCAAAGCCAAACTCAAATCCGTCGGTAAAACGGGTGGATGCATTTACATAAACAGCTGCAGCATCAATCTCATTTAAGAACTTCTGCGCATGCTCATAATTATTGGTAATGATTGCTTCCGAATGTCCGGTATTATACTTATTGATATGTGTAATGGCTTCATCAATATCTGAAACTGTCTTTGCAGAAATAATATAATCCAAGTATTCGGTGCCCCAGTCTTTTTCTGTTGCAGCCACTGCATCTTTTGCAGCTTTCTGAACCCGCTCATCCCCACGGATTTCTACATGGCTTTCGGATAATTTTGCAGAAAGGCGTGGCATCAGTTCATCTACGATGCTCTCATGCAGCACTAAAGATTCACAGGCATTGCATACACCGATGCGCTGCGTTTTGGCATTATTAATGATATTCACCGCCATATCAAGGTCTGCGGTTTCATCCACATAAATGTGGCAGTTACCGGTACCGGTCTCAATCACCGGAATTGTAGCATTGGCTACCACAGCACGAATCAGTCCCGAGCCACCTCTTGGAATCAGTACATCCACATACTCATTCATTTTCATAAATGCAGTAGCAGTTTCCCGGCTGGTATCTTCGATTAAAGAAAGCACTCCTTCCGGCAGCTGGTTATTACTTAAAGTTTCATTGATGCTCTTTACGATTGCCATATTGGAATGAATGGCATCACTTCCACCTTTTAAAATCACGGTATTTCCAGTTTTAAAGCACAAAGCAAAGGCATCTGCTGTTACATTTGGACGTGATTCATAAATAATTCCAATGACACCTAATGGTACACGTTTCTTTCCAATCATAAGTCCATTCGGGCGCTGTTTCATGGAAAGGACTTCTCCTACCGGATCTTCTAATTCTGCTACCTGGCGGATTCCTTCTGCCATCTGTGCAATACGCTCTTTATTTAACATCAGACGGTCTAAAAGTCCCTGATGCATTCCGGCTTCTCTTCCTGCATCCATATCCTTCTGGTTTGCTGCTAAAATAGCATCGGTATCTTCTACTAAATGTTCTGCAACTTCAAGCAAAATCTTTTCTTTTTCTTTCATGCCCATATTCCGCATGATGACTTCTGCTGCTTTTGCTCTCTTACCTAATTCCTGTAATTCCATATTTTCCTCCAGCTACTTATTTTCGTCTCTGTTATCCGTTACTTTATAAATCTTCTCCGGTGTTACAAGATAATCCATCGGAATATCATGGGTCTCCATGGGCACCTGCCCAGCCAACTGACAGGAAAGTGCAATCCCAACCCGGATTACTTTCTTATATTTCTGAAAAAAACGATCATAAAAGCCCTTACCATATCCGCTTCTTCCACCGTTAATATCAAAGACCAGTCCCGGTGTGAATACAATTGTTTTCTCCTGCTCAAGTTCTGCTAAATCCATCGCCGGTATCTCATCCTTTGGCTCCATCACATGAAAATACCCTTCCTGAAAATCATCTGTACTATTGACTTCACAAAAGACCATTTCTTCTCCACGCACCCGGGGAAAAGCTGCTCTTTTTTGAATACTTTCTTTAAAAAAAGGCAATAAAGAAGCTTCTTTCCCAAGGGGATAATAAAAGAAACAATTTTGTGCTTTCTGAAAGATTTCCCAGGTACTGATATTCTGACATATCCTTTGGGATTCTTCTCTTACAATATTCTCCGGCATTGCATTTCGCAGTGTCTTATACTTAGTTCTGATGCTTGCCTTTGTTTCCATATTTTTCTCCCAGATTGGTTACCGTTCCATCTGCATTTACCATATCAATATTATCTAACTGTCCCTTCAGATTCCGCTTTACACTTGCTATGTATTCCTTGCGAAGTGCTGCCTGTTCTTCCTTTTCTTCCGGTGTCAGTCCTTCTTTCTGGGATTTATGATATAATTCATTGATTCTTGCTATTATATTTTCAATCATCTTTTTACTCCATGCTTTCTTCTACATAATCTGCAATATAGAAATCATCATTTTTATTGGCTTTGAAAAAGGTTCCCACCGGTTTTCCTTCGAAAATCTGATGCAGAACTCCCACATCCTTTGCATTGGCAATAATCATATCTGCTCCGGATAAAGTTGCAATCCTTGCTGCCGTTAATTTGGTGGTCATTCCACCGGTACCAACATCACTACCTACTGTATCTCCTGCCATGTTTTCAATCCGATTATCAATTTTTTCTACTACCGGTATCAATTCTGCTTTTGGATTCTTTCTCGGATCATCCGTATACAACCCGTCAATATCAGATAAAAGAATCAACAAATCTGCTCCTACCAATGAGGCTACAATAGCCGACAGGGAATCGTTATCACCAAACTGCATCTCATAAGTAGATACGGTATCATTTTCATTTACAATTGGTATAATTCCCATTTCAAACAATTCTTCAAAAGTATTCTGGGCATTTTTTCTCGACACGTTATCAACCATAGTTTTTTTTGTCATAAGAACCTGTCCCACATTCTGGTGGTACTCTGAAAAAAGCCTTTGATAAGTCATCATAAGTCTCGCCTGTCCCACTGCCGCACATGCCTGTTTTACAGCTATTTTCTCCGGTCTTTCTTTTAATCCCATGGACTGTCTTCCTACTGCAATAGCCCCGGAACTGACCAGACATACATCCATGCCCTGATTCTTAATATCACATAATTCTCTTACCAAACGTTCCAGTTTTAAAAGATTTAATTTTCCGGTCTCTTCATGTAAAAGAGATGAAGAACCGATTTTTACAATTACACGCTTCTTATTCTTTAATGTTTCACGCAACTGTGTATCCATTTTTCCGCCTCTTAATCATCTACGGCATATTCACTATCTGAATGCCGGTTATAATTTTTTATTCATATGCATACATTTTATACTTTATCATACCTTTCAAAAAAAATCATCTGTAAATTTTATCTTCCTTGTGCTATGCTTGTGCTATATGATTTTAAAAGAACCGGAGTATACATGATGAAAACAAAAAAGACGATATTTTCTTATAAATTAACCTGCAGTTTACTTGCTTTCTTTCTCTTCTTCTGCTCCTTCTCCTTCGTGGGATGCGGACGCAGCAAAGAACCCGTTTCCAAATCTGATTTTTATTTTAATACAGTCATTACTATTACACTATATGGAGAAGAAAATGCTTCTTATATTGATGACTGCTTCAAGCTTGCTTCCCATTATGAGAACCTTTTCAGCAATACCATCGCAGACAGCGATATCAGTAAAATAAACAATGCTGGTGGCACACCGGTTACTGTGGATGATGATACGATTGAATTATTACAAAAAGGTATTTATTATGGTGATTTAAGCCTGGGACAGTTTGATATCACCATTGGTAAATTGTCTTCCCTCTGGGACTTTCCAAATAACAGCGGTACTGTTCCATCTGAATCTGATATTGAAGCCACACTTTCCACCATCGACTATCATGCGATTGTTATTGATGGAAACGAAGTTAGTCTTTCCAATCCGGATGCCATGATTGACTTGGGAGGCATCGCCAAAGGTTATATTGCTGATAAAATGAAAGATTATTTAAATGAAAAAGACATTACCTCCGGCATGATTAACCTTGGAGGCAATGTCCTTACGCTGGGTGATAAACCAGATGGAAGCAACTATAATATCGGTATCCAGAAACCATTTTCCGATGACGGCACTGCCATTGCCAGTGTTGAAGTCTCTGATGAAACGGTAGTAAGTTCCGGTGTTTATGAACGTTATTTCTATGTGGGTGATAACTTCTATCACCACATTTTAAATCCGAAAACCGGTTATCCTTATGACAATAACCTTCTGGGTGTTACCATTATCTGTCCGAAATCCGTAGATGGTGACGGACTTTCCACCACCTGTTTTGCTTTAGGATTAGAGGACGGCATGAAGCTGATAGAATCCTTGGATGACACGGAAGCCATTTTTATCACCGACGATTACGAACTTCATACCACTTCCGGCATCGGCAGCAATATTCCATTTCATGAAATGTAAACATAATCCTATTGCTGCTCCATAACCATATTGTTGACCCAGATTTTCTTCTTTACCATAACATATCCGATGATGCATTTTATAATCTCTATCAACTGGCAGGATAAATAAATAGATACAATCGGAACTCCTGTAAATCTGGTTAACACAAATGCCAGTGGAATATCTACCACCCAGATATAGACACTGTCAAAAAGAAAGGTAATGACTGTCCTGCCACCGGAACGCAGTGTGAAATAGGTTGCATGCATAAATCCATATAGCGGCATGCAGGCTGATGCAATCCGGATAAATTGTTTTGCTAGTCCACGCACTTCTTCTGTCGTATTGTATATTCTTGGAAAGAACGGAGCAATCGCAAACATGCAGGCTCCTATAACAAAACAACAAAATACAGAAAATACAATCATCTTGCGGTCCGTATCCACCGCCTCTTCCAATTTACCAGCACCAAGCTGCTGTCCTACAATGATGGATATCGCACTTCCCAACGCAATAAATACAACATTAAAAAGATTGGCTACTGTATTTGATATATTAAATCCAGCTACAACAGCAAGACCTCTTGTGGAATAACACTGCATCAGGACTGCCATTCCTCCAGCCCATAAAGTCTCATTTAAAAGCAATGGCGTTCCTTTTATAATAATCTGTCGTACCAGTGTTCCCGGTATTTTAAAATCACGGTAAGCTCCTACAATAAAATGATTCTTATCTGCTCTCGCATGGGTCCACAAGACAACAATAATGCATTCCACAACTCTTGCCAATACGGTTGCTGCCGCTGCACCTCTTACTCCTAATGCAGGCAGTCCAAATGCACCAAATATTAATACATAGTCAAACATCAGATTTACTGCTACAGAAGCAATTCCGGCTTTCATCGGAAGAACCGTTTCTCCTGTTTCACGTAATGTCTGGGCATATGCCTGAATCAATGCAAAAGGAACCATGGATGGCATTACCGTCTGTAAATACTGTTTTGCATACAATAATGTAGCTTCAATATCTCCCGTGCTTCCTCCTTCATGCAAAAACAGCCGAATTAACGGTTCATTTGCAAAGCCCAATATCAGCATCCATATGACTGCTAAGAAACCACAGGCTACAATTTTAAAACGGAAGGCATCCCGCACTCCTTTATGGTCCCCTTTTCCATAAAACTGTGCCCCAAAAATGCCTGCACCGGATACTGCTCCAAAAATACAGATATTGTAAACCAGCATCAACTGATTGATGATTGCGACACCGGACATCTGCTCCGTTCCAACCAGTCCTACCATGATATTGTCCAAAAGACTCACAAAGTTAGTGATGGCATTCTGTATCATAATTGGAATAGCTACCATCAGAACCATTTTATAAAAATCTTTATTTCCAATATACTTTTCTCTAAATTTTCTCATATCCAATCCTCATATAACATCAACTACGCAAAACGGGACTGCCAAATCAATGACAATCCCGTTCTTTCTATCACAGAAACGATTATAAAATAATCTTCTTCGGACATTTCTCGGCACAAATGCCACATCCGGTACATTTCTCCTGGTCGATATAAGCCACATTATCTACGACATGAACTGCATCATTTGGACAGTTCTTCTCACAGAGATGACAGCCAATACAACCTACGGAGCAGGCTTTCATAACGTCTTTGCCTTTATCCTTGGAACTGCACTGTACCAGATGCTTTGCTTCATATGGTACCAGCTCAATCAAGTGCTTCGGACAGGCTGCAACACATTTTCCACATGCCTTACATACTTCCTTATCCACCTTTGCAATACCATCTACAACATGGATTGCATCAAACGGACATGCCTTTACACAGTTTCCAAAGCCAAGGCAGCCATAGCTACAGCTCTTTGCTCCGCCGCCCGGAATAAATGCCATAGCAGCACAATCTTCTACTCCGGTATATTCATAATCATGACCGGCTTTTTCACAGGTTCCTGCACATTTTACAAAGGCAACCTGCTTTGTGCCTTCTTCTGCAGCAACACCCATGATTTCACCGACTTTTGCTGCAACCGGCGCACCACCAACAGGACATCCATTGACCGGGGCATCACCTTTTACAATAGCAGCTGCAAGACCGGAACATCCGGCATAACCACAACCACCACAGTTATTTCCAGGAAGAACACCAACAATTGCTTCTTCCCTTTCATCTACTTCTACTTTGAACTTTTCTCCGGAAACGCCGAGGAAAAATCCAATAAAAAGTCCTACGCCGCCTACAATAACGGCTGCAATAATAATTGCCTGTACACTCATCTTTTCTTTCCTCCTAAATCATTCCTGAGAAGCCCATAAATGCAATGGACATCAGACATGCTGTAATTAATACAATTGCTGTTCCTTTAAATGGCTTAGGGATATCATTATATTCAATTTTTTCACGAATTCCTGCCATAATTGTAATAGCAATAAAGAATCCAAATGCGGTTGCAAAACCGTTTACAACGCCCTCTAAGATACCATACTCTTTGGTTACGTTGGTAAGTGCTACACCTAATACTGCACAGTTGGTTGTAATCAAAGGAAGATACACTCCAAGGCTCTTATAAAGAGCAGGCATGGATTTCTTTAAGAACATTTCTACAAACTGTACCAGCGCTGCGATTACAAGAATAAATACAATAGTCTGTAAATACTGTGTTCCCGTCGGAATCAGTATAAACTTATAAATCAATGAGGTAACAAAGGAGGATATCGTTATGACAAAGATAACGGCTCCACCCATTCCAGCAGCGGTCTCTGTTTTCTTTGATACACCCAAGAAAGGACAGATACCAAGGAACTGGCTTAATACTACGTTATTTACAATGGCTGAACCAATTGCAATCAATAATAATGTCTGCATCTGTCATATTCCTCCTATTCACTTTTTTCCTCTGCATCTGCAGCTTTCTTCTCTTTTTCGCTGCAGGTTGCAGACATGCTGCATCCGGCACAGTCTCCACTGATACAGCCGGCAGGCTCTGCCAGTGGTTTGCCTTTTGCTTCCATCTTAGCTCTTACAATATTCATAACAGCAACCAGACATGCAAGTACAAGGAATGCACCAGGTGCCATAACGAAGATTGTGATTGGTGTGAACCAGCTTAAAGAAAGAAGCTGTGCGCCAAAAATCTGTCCTGCACCGAGTAATTCACGGAACAGACCGATCAGTGTCAGACCAAGTGTAAATCCAAGCC
>OGOK01002232.1_pt1 | contig 11613 bp, 8 predicted proteins | sample 1552661 | NCBI WGS metagenome assembly OGOK01 (sample SAMEA2580172, study PRJEB22360) | human gut metagenome | biome: human gut; feature: human-associated habitat; material: faeces | place: Denmark | collected 2008/2010
CGAACTCATCGTTATGCACGACGAAAACGTAGACCGCGTCACAGACGGAACCGGACTGATCAAAGATATGACACTGGCTCAATTGAAAGAATTAAAAGTCAGTACACCCGCAGAACCATCGGGAATTTATCACATTCCAACTCTGGCAGAAGTACTGGAGCTCATGCGCACCACAGATATGATGGTAAACATCGAACTAAAGAACAGCATCTGCTTCTATCCGGGAATGGAAGAGAAGATTCTGAAACTGGTAAAAGAAATGAATATGGAAGACCAGCTGATCTATTCTTCCTTTAATCATTACAGCCTGTTGCAGTTAAAACAGTTAGACAACCAGGTACAGACAGGAATCCTTTTCAGCGACGGATGGGTGAACCCTGCCATGTATGCCAAGAATCTTGGAATCAACGCAGTACATCCTGCTGTCTATCACTTGAAATATCCGCAGTTCATGGAAGAAGTCAAACGTGCCGGTCTGAAAATGCACGTATGGACCGCCAACAAACCAGAACATATCCAGCTGGTAAAAGATGCAGGCGCAGAAGCTGTCATCACCAATTATCCGGACAGAGCGATTGAGATTATAGAGAAATAAAAAATTCCTGCCTGTTCATATGAAACTGTCATATGTCCAGGCAGGATTTTTTATTATATCAATATATTGTGGATTTTCAGAGTTTTTTGCTGCTATTTTAAACCATTTCAGAAACTATTTCAGAAATTATTTCTGCAGTTTCTTAGCATGCTCAGATTTCGGCTCACAGGTAAGTTCAACACCCAGCTTACGGAACTCCAGGATATCCACCTGAGACAGAAGTACGGAAGTATGAACCTGGCAGCCTTTTAATTTCGGAATCTGCTGCAGGGCTAGCTTCGCATCTTCATTATCTGCGGCACTGATGGAAAGCGCGATCAGAGTTTCATCAGAGTGAAGTCTTGGATTTTTGCTTCCAAGGTATTCTGTCTTGAGCGCCTGAATTGGTTTTAATGCTTCCGGAGAGATAACATGTTTGTCATGATCGATTCCTGCCAGTTCTTTCAGTGCATTCAGAAGCAGTGCTGAAGATGCACCAAGAAGTTCAGAGGTCTTACCTGTAACAATACGTCCGTCAGGAAGTTCCATGGCAGCAGCAGGTGCACCTGTTTCTTCTTCACGTTTCAGTGCTGCAGGAACCACCTTGCGTTCTTCGATGGTCACATGAGCCTGTTTCAGCAGAAGCTCAATCTTATAAACTTCTTCTTCGCGGCCTGTTCCGCGAACCAGAGCTTCCATGCTCTTATAATATCTGCGGATGATCTCCTGACGTGCAGCTTCCTTGCAGACTTCATCATCAACGATGCAGTTACCGGCCATATTAACGCCCATATCTGTGGGAGATTTGTAAGGGCACTCGCCCATGATCTTTTCAAACATAGCCTGAAGAACAGGGAAAACTTCAACGTCACGGTTGTAGTTAATAGTAGTCTCACCATATGCTTCCAGATGGAACGGGTCAATCATATTCACATCATTTAAGTCTGCTGTTGCAGCCTCATATGCAAGGTTGACCGGGTGCTTCAACGGAAGATTCCAGATTGGGAATGTCTCGAACTTCGCATAGCCGGCTTTGGTTCCGCGAATGTTTTCATGATAAAGCTGTGAAAGACAGGTTGCCATTTTTCCGCTTCCAGGCCCCGGCGCAGTAATAACCACAAGCGGTCTTGTCGTCTCAATATAATCATTTTTTCCAAAACCATTCTCGCTGACGATCAGTGGAATATTCGACGGATACCCCTCGATCCTATAATGCTGATATACTTTGATTCCACGTTTTTCGAGTTTTTCCCGAAACTGCACTGCACCATTTTGTCCGGCAAACTGTGTGATGACCACACTTCCAACATAGAGTCCTTTTTTCTCAAACTCTCCGATCAGACGGACAACGTCCACATCATAAGTAATGCCAAGGTCTCCACGCACCTTGTTTTTCTCAATATCCGCCGCACTGATCACAATTACGATTTCTGCAACATCCGAAAGCTGCATCAGCATCTGAAGTTTACTGTCCGGTGCAAATCCCGGCAATACTCTCGACGCATGGTAATCATCAAATAATTTTCCACCGAATTCCAGATAAAGCTTATCACCGAACTGACTGATGCGTTCTTTGATATGCTCCGACTGAATTTTTAAATATTTTTCATTATCAAATCCTGTTCTCATTTTAATCCCCATTCTTGCGCTGTTTTTCAATGAAAACAACGTTTTCATTTGCATCTCAAGTTTGTGCGTAAGCACAAATCTTGCGTGTGAAAAATCTTATTTTTCACACTAACTATCCTCTTATGGTTTATTTCTCTCTCAGACACGGAATATATTATACTATATAATCCAGTCAAAATACACGTTTTCTTTTTCCTTTGTTCATTATAAAAAGCTGCCTAATGATATTATCACTATCATTGGCAGCTTTTCTCCTACACATTCATTTTCACTTTATACCTGTCTCTCTTATTTGACCACAACTTTTATTTTTTGTGCACATCCGTTTGATGCATATACATATATGGAACAGGATCCTTTTCCTTTCGCGGTGATCTTACCATTTTTAGATACCACTGCCACTTTACTGTCTGATGTAGCATATCGGAATTCCGATATATGATTAATGATCGGACGTTTCTTATCCTTCTTGACAATCGAAGCTTTTACGACAGCTTTTTTCCCTTTTGCCAATACATAAGAAGTCTTTTTCAGTTTAATGCTTTTTGCATCTGTTACTGATTTATTCTTCTTTCCTGCTGCATGTATCGTGATCGATTTCGCAACTGTTACTTTTTTGCCATCAACCATCTTATATGCAAGAACATGACATTTTATATTTTTTTTCTGATTGATTCCTTTCTTTTTCAATTTGCTGATCTCAACAAATAAACTATCCGCTGCCTTTACGGACTTTACAACCTTTTCCTTATCTTTTCCGCAGTATGCCATATAAACATCATAACCATCTGCATCTTTAACTTTTCCCCAAGTTACCTTGACCGTCTTTCCTGCTTTCACATTAAATTTCGAATTTAATGCTGCGTCTTTTGCCTCTGTCCTTTTTACTTTTACCGGTTCACTTTCCGTATTCTTTTTATCTGCTGCCTCAGCTTCTCTTTTTCTTGTTTCACTTACATATTTGCAGACACTACAGGTATATCTTTCCGCACCTGCTGTTCCATAAACATGAGCTGCTTCATCTTTTTTTTCTGTGGTGTGTTCACACGTGGCAGCATGCCAATGGGAAGTATCATTGCTGCTCCACTCATCCTTGAATGTGTGCCTGTGTTCTACCCATTTTGCATAAAGAGTCGTGTCGGCAGTAAGTGCCTGTCCCGGCCGCGCAATCGTCGTAAAAGCTGCATCTGTATACCAGCCGACAAAATCATATCCATCTTTCGTCGCAGCTGGCAGCGGATCAGGCAGGTTCGTCTGCTTTTCTTCTGCTATCTGACTGCCACCGTTTGTATTGTAGATAATCTTATATTTAATGTTAGCATTTTCTACGATCGTATATGGCGTATTTTTTAACAATGGGCCGGAGCTGTCAAGATTAAAATACCAGTTAAACTCGCTATACCCCACCTTATTCGGATGATCCTTATGGGCTTCCGTAGCCACCACCTCAGAGCGTTTCGTGTCTCCGGTACCGTAATCCGTGCCCGTCGTAATCCATATCATATTGCACTTTTTACAAACCACAATCTGTCTGTCTACCGTTAACTGAACCCCCCTGTAAACCACATCTCCAGCTTTCAATTCGGCAGGATCAATCGTTCCTGTTGTATATTGTGCTGCATGTACCTGTGTCGTTCCCATTGCAGCAAGCATCAAAAATGCCATCATCATTGATACAACTACATTTATGTATCTGCTTCTGTGTAACTTATTCATCCTTTGCATCTCCTTTTCTGCTAATTTTCTACCAGATAATCCCGTTTTTCAAATCCGAGCATATGTGCAAGTACACTGGTTGGAAAAATGTGAAGCTCTCTGTTTAATTTTGTCACCGAATCATTATAAATCAGCCGGCTGGTCTGCACCATTTTTTCATAACACTCTACCGCGTCCATACATTTGATGTATTCATTTTCATCAGTCGAACCCGGATATTCTTCTAAAACCGTCTGTGTCCGGAAAAGCACCTCGTTTATCACACCTTCCTGGCGCAAAACCTCCTCCGGTGTGGAAGTTTCCATAATGATACACCGTTTTTCATTTACTTCATCTGTAAGTGTCTGTGCCTCGTATCCTGCATATTTTTTTGTAAAATCAAGCAGGGAAAGTAACGCATCAAACCGTGACGAAAGCTGCACTCCGATCTGATTCATGGAATGATTGATATTTTCATCCATGATTGCTAATTTTTTCCGTACAGAAACAATCCATATGGCAAGTAAAATCACAAGCAAACAAACAATTACAGAGATCTCCATTCAAAAACTCCTTTACTGTACAAAATATACTGCATTGTATCCGGAAGTATCGGACAATGCTACCATTGTCAGTCCGTCAAAATCTGCAAACACGCAGGCGTATACCAGATCTGTGCCGTTATTGTCAAATGTTAAACGCACACCTTCATCCTCATAATGATATTCGCAGACACCGTCTAACGTTCCACCTCCCTGTACCATCTGTACAGTGGAACCATCATCGCTAAACACGATCTCCAATTTTCCGCCATACTGCTCTAATGCAGCATCATAATCGTCCTGTGTCATTTGCACACCGCCAAGGTTACCCCCACAGAAACTCCAGGTTGTTCCTGCTAAGTCCGGCATCTCTAAAATCGGCACATCAAGCAGGCAGAATAAGTCTTCGGTAGAATCTGTTTCCACATCTTCGCTTTGTGCATCTGCTGCCTCTGTGTCCACAACAATATCTGCTGCATCGTTCTCTGCCGCATCGTTCTCCACATCAGTGCCAGTATCTGTCACATCTACATCTGCCTCTGCGTTTGTCACTGTGCCATCAGCAGTCTCCTCGGTATTCCCGCAGGCGGTAAAAGAGAATGCCAGCATTGAACTCAACATAATTGCTAAAATTTTTCTTTTCATAATTTTTCTCTCCTTTGTCATTTGTTTTTCATTTCTCTCTGTTGACATTAATGTACCGTATTTTGTGCTGCAGTGGATTAACTTGTTCTGAATCGACTATAATGTGCACTCAATCGACATTTTTTATTTTTCATATGTAGTTTTGTTGTCTCTTTTAAAGTGCAGCATAAAGCTGCACCTTATAAAGAAACGCGTAAAATAAATTTATTATCTTCTACCAGAAAGCTGTACATACCACCATACCGGTCAACAATTGCACAAATACTGCGTACGCCGATTCCATGCCCCGGCCGGTCGGTAACCGGAACACCGTTTTCAAATGCTACTTCTTTTCTGCATGGATTCGTGACCTGAAAAAAGAACCTCCCGTTCTTCTCATACGCTAAAATATCTATCGTTCCCTTCTGCTCCTGTGCTGTACACGCATGGAGTGCATTTTCTAACGCATTTGATAAAAGCACACACAAATCTGTCTCCGAAACCGGAAGAATATATGGTACCACCGCTTTTATGTTCATTGTGGCACCAGCACTTTCCGCCCTTCCTGCAAAAGAGGAAAAAATAAGATTGACCGTCTCATTCTCACAGTAATTTTTTACCCTGCCTGCCTCAATCTGCGCACATACTTCATGAATGTAGCCTTCTGCCTGTTCAATTTTTCCATTCTCGATACATGATAACAGATGCTGCATATGATGTCTTAAATCATGACGGTAGGTACTGGCATCTTTCTGCGACTCCCTCAAAGCCTCAATCTCGTGGACCGCCTGGGAAATCTGCAGATTCAGACAGCTCTGCATCTGCTCAAGTTCATTTTTCTTCCGCTCCTCCTCCGAAGTACGAAGCACAAACACCAGATAAGCAATACAGCAGACGAACGGCATAAATTCCACTGCCGCCGGTATGCCTTCTGAAAGTAAATCCGTATAAACTCTCGTCAGGTAATCAAAGCCGTAGCCCAATGCCGGAATCAACCCGAACTGAAGCTGTATTGACACGGGATAATTTGATATTGCCCGCACCGAGGGTGCCACAAAACGCAGTAAAAGAAATAATAACGGCAGCGTAGCAATCAGTTCCGTCACATTTTGCACCGTTTCACTGTTCACAAACACAGCCATTATAAAAAGTGCCACCCACCTGCGAAGCTGACAGCAGAGATAAGCGGTCAGCACGGAAATCACTGTCCACAGACGTGTTTTCGTTAAAATGTAAAGGGCAATACACATCGGGACATGTGTGATCACAGGATAAAGATAACGGATCGTCGCTGCCCCGGCCAACAGATACATCACGCCCTGTATGGCAAGCAGCACAAAAATACTTCCAACAAGAAATTCCCGTTTTTCTTTCGTCCAGTGAATATCACAAAAAGCCCCGGACAAAACCATGCCGAATATCCCGACTGCTGCACCATTTGTTACATAAAGAAGATTCATGATAAAAATACCTGCTTTCTGTTAAACGCATACTCGAGATATTTATTCTTTATCTCCGAGCATTTCCCATGCGGGATTGGTATTTCTGCAAGACTTATCAGTTTAATTGCACGGTAAGAAATATTCTGTATATAATCCATATTTACCAGAAATGACCGATGTGGCCGTAAAAAATTGCCATAAGGCTTTAACTGCAAAAATAAATCGTCTAAACTGCCGACACTCTCAAATACTTTTCCATTTCCGAGATGAAAAAAGAGCGTCCGTCCTATCACTTCACAATATTCTAACTTTTCAAGGTCAATTCTTGTAATTCCTTCTTTGCTCCGCAGAATCAGACTGTTTTCCTGTGTCTTTGTGCACTCTGCAAGCACGGAATCCATCAGCCGGAAAAAGCTTTCCTCCCAGACTGGCTTTAACTGATAAAAATATGCCCCGACCGTATAAGACTGTACTGCAAACTCCGGAGATGAGGTAAGAAAAATAATTTTCATATTATTATCATACTGTCTGATTTCTTTTGCTGTCTCAATTCCGTTTTCCCCCGGCATTAAAATGTCCAAAAATAAAATATCGAAAGAAAACCCTTTCTCAATCGCGGCCAGTAACTCTAAGGGACTCTGAAATACCGTACAGGTAAGGTCTTCGTCTCTTTCTTTTTTATATTTGTCCAATAAGATACCAAGTTCTTTTAATATCTCTAAATCATCATCACAAAATGCTATTTTTATCATAGGTTTTCTTTCTCAGTTTCCAAACTCATCTGTAATTTCCATGACAATTATACGCACACTTGAAGCTTTCAGTCAAACAATATTTCCTCCACTGTTACGAATTGGAATCCACGTTTCTGCAAAACATCCACCACTTCCAGTGCAGCAGTCACAGAAGTATCATAATAATCGTGCATTAAAATAATATCACCGTCTCCGGCCTTTTCCACCACTTTTGCCGCAATACACTCTGCATTGTGGGAGCACCAGTCCAGTGGATCAATATTCCACAGCACCGGGAACATATTTAATTCTTTTTCAAAGCTTTTGTCCCAGCTTCCATAGGGCGGACGAACGAAGCTCACCTTTTCCCCCGTAATATTTTCCAGGATCTCATTGGTCTTTACCAGTTCCTCCCGGAACGTTTCCCTGTTCCCGGAGGTGAGTTGGATATGACTGTACGTATGGTTTCCGATCAGATGTCCTTCCTCCTGTTCTCTCCGGATAATATTTGGATAATTCTGCGCATTCTCCCCGGTCACAAAAAAAGTCGCCACCACATTTCGTTCTTTTAAACCATCCAAAAGCTGTTCCGTATACCTCGGATGCGGACCGTCATCAAACGTCAGCGCAATCTTTTTCGCCACATCTTCCTCTCCGGCGATCTTCCCGGTCGATACTTCCTGCGAAGCAGGTGCTGTAGTATCCTGACGTTTTCCTCCGGCCCACAGGCATAACATTCCCATGATCATATCAAAAACCAGAATTCCCACCAGCGTTTTTTTCATTTTCATCCATCCGCTTACTGCTTTCACAGAAAATATATGCATCCGGACAAACGGCAATTCCTCGCAGCAAAAAAGGAACTTCGGAGCACAAAACTCCAAAGTTCCTTTCTGTTCTATGTCTGTCATCAAATCTTGAATACAGAAATCTCGTTCTTGAGACCTTCCATATTCTCATCCAGTACACTTGCCGTATTGCTCAGCTTCTCTACATGCTCAAGCAACTTATTAGCCACATCATTAACAGTCTCGGCACTTCCCGCAGTCTCTTCGATGATATCCGAAATATTCTTCACTGCTGCTACCGCTGCACTACGTTCGCCATCAGCCTTTTCTGTACTTGCTGCAATATCCTTCAATCCCTCGATCAGCTGCCCCATGCGAGCCTGCATCTCACGGAATACTGCAATTACCTCGTCCACTGCCTTGGTCTGAAGCTCTACCATCGCCTGTGCCTGGCTTGCGCTGTCTACACTGTTCTGCGTCTGTGCAGTAATGTTCGCAACATTATTGCTGATCTCACCGGCCGCCTTGGCGGAATCATCTGCCAGCTTGCGGATCTCTTCCGCTACCACAGCGAAACCTCTTCCGGCCTCTCCCGCTCTGGCTGCCTCAATGGAAGCATTCAGGGACAGCAGATTGGTCTGCTCCGTGATCTCCGTGATCGTACCGACAAAGCTGTTGATGATCGCGGATTCCTTACGAAGAGATTCGATACTGTCACTTACCTTTGCAGTCATCTTGGTCGTCTCACCGGCTCTGTCACCCAGTACCTGTACGATCTCCATTCCTTTGTTGATCATACCCTCGGTCTCATCCACCAGTTTCTCAACACGTTCTACCACGCGGCTTACTTCCTGCATTTCATTGGAGAGGACATCTGTCTTCTCCACACATTCCTGTGCATGTCTGGACTGTTCTTCCATGCCTTCGTTGATCTCTCCGATGGCTCTGGTAATATCCTGGGAATACTCATGGATCAATTCGGAAGCCTGTCCTACATTCTGTGCGGATACTTCCAGTTCTCCGGTGGCATTGCTTACCTGATTTACCAGCTTCTTGGTATTCGTGATCATATTGGTCGCAGATCCTGCCAGATCCTGGAACTCATCATGTCCCTTGGCAGATACCGTCACGGTCAGATCGCCCTGTGCAACATCACCGAACTTTCTGGAGATTCGTTTCATGTTATTCTCAATACCGGCAGTAATAAAGATACCCACGATCACAACGATCACACATGCCAGAAGCACCAGTCCAATGGTCATATTACGGATCTCCATAGCCTGGCTGGTCACCACACGCATAGGCACCAGTGCACAGGTGGTAAAGCCCACTTCCGCACTGCGGCTATAGATAAAGAGGTATTTTTCTCCACGGAACTCCACTTCCGCAGTGCCGGAATCCGATACTGCCTGCTCCATTACCCCATTATAAAATTCCTGATTGACGAATACTTTCTCATCCTCAGCCAGAGTACTCTCTTCACCGTCTTCCAGCTGCTCCACTACCAGTTCTCTTCCACTCGGAGTGATAAATCCGATGATACTGTCATCACCGATATCGATCTCCTTCAAAAAGTTCGTAATAGCCAAAGGCTTCATGTCAATAACAACGCAGGCATTGTTAGACTGGCTCATCATCTGGAAAGACAATATGTAGTCCTGCTGCGTCTCTTTTACCTTTTCATCCAGCACCGGATGGCTGTCGATCCACTGTGGGATGCTTCTTCTGCCTTCGCCGGAAGCTACCGACTCCTTATATTCATCCAGGAATCCATCCACACCGGAAGAAAGCTTGGTAGACAAAAGTCCCACACCTTCCTTGGGAATAATGTGCATATGACTGATGAACGGATTCGACGTCTGCACCGATAAAAGATTCGACTTCGTAGCTGTCAGGAAGTTCAGCTTGTCTACCGGATTATCCTCGAACATTCCCAGGAAATATTTCCGAAGATCATCGTCATACGCATACTTTAAGCCCTCGGAACGGATAAAATCACAAGTCATCTCCAGATATTCCGTTGCCATGCGCACAGTCTGTAACGTGGAATCTGTATATTTCTCACTTAAGCCTTCCGCAGACTTCTGGTATGCCGAAATGCCGATAATGATCATGAACACGATCGGCACCAGGAAACATACTACGATCTTATTGCGTATACTGAACAGTTTGGAGCTTTTCCCACTCCTGCCGGATGTCTTCTTCGGTGTCTTTGTCTTTACAGCCTTCTCCTTCGGTACTTTTGTTACCTTTTTCTCAGGTTTTGGCTTCTTTTTGGAAGCTTTCTCTTTTTTCCCCGCAAAAAGAGATTTTTTTGTTTTCTCAACATTCGTACTCATACAATATCCTCCGGTACATGTAATCATATTAAGAAGTATACCATAATTTTTGCTATAATGAAACAACATTTTATGCGTTTTGTTATACTTTTTTGCGCAATTTCAACAAAAATCCATCTTTTTCAAGAATGTTTCTGTGAATTTTACCTGCTCCGCCAGATTCAATATCTGAATCTGCAATTCCTGCCGCCGGTGCAGATCATCCCATGCTCGCAGCTGTCCGGTCAGCATCCTGTTTCCCACCAGTGCAGCACCACTAAGTGCCGTGTTGCCGCCGGTCACGGTACGATCTGTAAGTTCCTTCGGAAGCAGTCCGATGGCTGCAGCTGCCTTCGGATCCAGGTAATAGCCAAAGCCTCCTGCCAGCACTACCTTAGAAATATCCGAAAATCTGATTCCATAGCTTTCCGTCAGGATCTCTATGCCTGCGGCAATGGCTCCCTTCGCCAGTTGTACCGCACGCACGGCTTCTTTCGTGACAAGTACATCTCCGATACGGATCCCCTTCGTAAAATAGGGTTCCTTTAACAGTCCCTGCCGATCCATCAATCCCTCTTCCAAAAGCTTTTGTAACAATTTCACCATATCCGCGCCCCAGATACCACGGTTTGCCCCGCCCTCGAAGGCAGGTCCGGCCGCCGTGGCACAGGCATACAGCTTCTGTCTATTACCCAGCGCCATCTCACCGTTGGTACCCAGATCGATGAGCAGCATGGGTTCCTCCTGCTCCAACATTTGACAGGCCAGTATTCCTGCTGTGATGTCCCCGCCGACAAAAGCAGACAATCCGGGAATGATATGACAGGAAATGCCTGCGATCTGCGTGTCCACAGCTCCGCAATGACTTACCTGAAAAGGTGCCCTGCCCAGCTCTGCCGGATCCCAGCCCATCAGCAGATAGGTCATAGTGGTATTCGCCGCAATGACCATCTGTATAGACTCCTTCTCCTGTATTTTTTTGGAAAACCGCTGCACTCCCTTTTCAATGAGGCCCAGGACTTTTTTCTGCATATCCGCTGCTTTCCCCGGATCCCTTGCCGCCTCTATCCGTGAGAGTACATCGGCACCATAGCTTACCTGTGGATTCACACTCGGAAAACTGTCCACTACTTTACCGTCTGCATCATAGAGCTGCATAGCAATGGTAGTCGTTCCGATATCCACTGTCATCAGCCGGATACCTTCCGGATTCTGTAAAGATAACGGAGGAAGCTCCAGCTTTTCCGTCACCACCTGCATCCCCCGG
>OGOK01002237.1_pt1 | contig 11597 bp, 12 predicted proteins | sample 1552661 | NCBI WGS metagenome assembly OGOK01 (sample SAMEA2580172, study PRJEB22360) | human gut metagenome | biome: human gut; feature: human-associated habitat; material: faeces | place: Denmark | collected 2008/2010
CAGCCCGTTTTCCAGCGGGTGGATGCGCGCGGGAAAGCGCACCCCCGCCCCGTCCCGGCGCACGTTTTCACACACGCAGCAGGCCTGCAGCGCATCGAGATAGCTGTCAAGGTACGGCATCCCATAGTTGAAGTCGTGGTTGCCGAGCGTTATATAATCATAGCCGCAGCGGTTCATCATCTCGGCGAAGCGCGCGGCGCTGCCGATGGCATCGTGGCAGAATACCCCCAGCGGCGAGCCCTGCAGGATGTCGCCGCCGTCGATGACGAGGGTGTTGCCGTCCTTGCGGAAGAGGCTGGCGCACTTGAACAGCCCCAGCTCCTTTTCCCCCTGTCCGCGGTAATCGGTCGGATAAATGTAGCCGTGCAGGTCGGAGGTGAAGTAAATGGTCAGCTTTTTTTCATCCATACCTTACCCCCGTGCCAGCTTCACGCGGATCTTCGCCGAGATCCACTCGATGATGAGCACCAGCACAATCAGCCCCAGCAGGATCGCGCCGACCTCATTCCAGCGGTCCGAGCTCATGGCGAAGATCAACGGCGCGCCGATGCCGCCCGCGCCCACAAGACCAAGCACGGTCGCGTCGCGCAGGTTCATGTCGAAGCGGTAGATGATCGTGGAGGTGAAGTCCGCCGTCAGCTGGGGCAGGATGCCATAACGGATCTTCTGGAAGGTCGTGCAGCCCGCGGCGTCCAGGGACTCCAGAATTCGCTTGTCGAGGTCCTCGATGCTCTCGATGAACATCTTCGACACCATGCCGATCGAGCAGAGCGACATCGTCAAAAGGCCCGCAAACGGGCCGGGGCCGGTGACACGGATGAACATCAGGCCGTAGACGAATGCAGGGATGGTGCGGATGCCGGCGATGAGCACGCGGCCGATGAACGCCACGCCCTTCGGCACCAGATTGCTCGCCGACAGAAACGACAGCGGCAGCGAGATCACCGCGCCCACGACCGTGCCGAGGAACGCAATGCAGAACGTTTCCAGCAGCAGGTACGGCACGCCGTTCGTGCCGAAGGTAAACAGCAGCTTTGTCGAGGGATGGAAAATGCCGGAGAGGATGTTCCCCGCCACCTCCAATCCGTTGCCGGTGGGGTTGCTGACCTTCACCGCCGTGCCGGACCAGGCGAGAAGGCAGGCGACGATAAAGGCCGCCAGCAGCTGCCACACCCATGTTTTCGGTGCGGAGGCGTAGGCTTTTTTGATTCTTTCGTTCATTGCCCTTTCCCCCTTACGTCAGGCGCTTGCGCAGCGCGTGGCTGAGGCCCTCGATGACCATGACGGTGACAAAGAGGACAATCAGGATCATGCCAAGGCTGTCGTATTCGCGCCAGCCGATCTTTTCATTCATGATAAGGCCCAGTCCGCCCGCGCCCACATAGCCGAGGATGGAGGCATAGCGCACGTTGCCCTCCAGGCAGAACAGTGACACGGACAGATAGGTGGGCAGCACCTGCGGAAAAACGGCGGTCGTAAAGGCGCGCAGGCGCGTGGCGCCCAGCGCCTCCATCGCCTCATAGGGCCCCATATCCACCGTTTCGATGATCTCAAAGAGCTGCTTGCCCACATAGGCAAAGGTGAAAACGGCGATGGCACAGGTGCCCGCCATGGTGCCGAGACCGAAAATGTAGGTGGCGATCAGGGCGCACACCAGCGTCGGCAGGGTGCGCACCAGACTCAAAAACAGGCGCACAAGAAACACCACAACGCGGTTCGTCACGATATTGCTGGCCGCGGCGATGGCAAACGGGATCGCCAGCACCGCGCCGATGAACGAACCGAGGAAGGACATCTTGATCGTGTCCCACAGCGGCTGCCAGATCTTGCCGAGATAGGCGGTGTTCGGTGGAAACATCGCCTTGAGGATATCGAAGAACTTGCCGCCCTTTGTGACCAACACAGAGAGGTCAAAGCCCGTAATGCGGATGGAAAGAATCGCCAGCAAAGCCACGATCACAATGACCAGCGGCGCGCGGCTGCGCTTTTCCTCCACCCCGGTGCCGTTCGGCAGCGTGTAGATACGGGGCTTGAAGATGCGGTCGTACAGGCTCATACGCTTGCCTCCGTCCCGGTATCCTCCCCGTAGATGGAATCGAGCACCGCCTGATCGACCTTATCAGACGGACCATCGTAGACGATCTTACCGGCGCGGATGCCGATGATGCGGTCGGCATATTCCAGCGCCAGCTCCACATGGTGGATGTTGAGCAGGATGGAGATGCCCATCTCCTGATTGATGCGCACAAAGTCCTGCATCACCTGCTTGGCCGTCACAGGGTCGAGGGCGGCGACCGGCTCGTCCGCCAGAATGATGCTCGGGCTCTGCGTCAGCGTCCGTGCCAGCGCCACGCGCTGCTGCTGCCCGCCGGAGAGCTGGTCGGCGCGCATATACGCCTTATCGAGAATGCCGACCTTGTCGAGCGACTCGAGCGCCTTGAGCTTGTCCTCCTTGCGGAACGCGCCCAGAAGCACGCGCCAGAACGGCATATCCGGCACGCAGGCGGAGAGCACGTTTTTGATGACGCTCGTGCGCGTGACCAGATTGAATGACTGGAACACCATGCCGATGCCCCGGCGGAACTGCCGCGGCGCCTTGCCGGAAAGGGTGCTCACGTCCGTTCCGTTCACCGTCAGCGTGCCGGCGGTGATCCGGTGCATGCGGTTCACCGCGCGCAGCAGCGTCGATTTTCCCGCGCCGGAGCGGCCGATGATGGCGACGAACTCGCCGTCCTGAATGGTCAGGTTCACATCGTCAAGTCCCACCGTGCCGTTGGAATATACCTTGGATACATGGTCAAATACGATCATACGGTTTCCTCTTTTTCTTGAATAAAACGCGGGGAGGACGGCACAGCGGAAGGTCCTCACCGTGCATGTCCTCCCCGCGTTTGGGAAAGTTTTGATTTAGTTCGCGGCGGTCAACTCCTGAATGAGCTTCTGCGCGGCGCGCTCGTTGTCATAGTCGGAGGACTGCGCCTTCTGATAGCCGTTGTGGCTGTAGATGGCGATGACCTGCTTGCCCTCGTCGGTGTTGCCGATGTTGATGAAGGCATCCTGCAGGGCGGCGATCAGATCGTCGTCCATGATGGGAGAGTTCTTGCTCACGGAGATGGTGTCATTGTAAATGGGCGCGGTGACACCGATAACATTGGTCTCCTCCCAGATGGAGCCCTCACGGCCAAATTCGCTATTCCAGCGCTCGGCATAGTCACGGCGGGCATCGGCATAGGTCACGAGCACATCGACCTGACCGGAGGCGAGACGCGCGAAAGCGCTGGCGTAGGAATCGGACTGCACGGCACTGCTCAGATCAGAGATGCCCTTGCCGTAGTGATCCTGTAACCACAGGGCGGGGTAGATGTAGCCTGCGGGGGAAGAGGTGCCCATGATGCTCCAGTTGGCGCTGTCGAGGTCCTCCCAGGTCAGCTCCTCGCCGTTGTTGACCTTGGCAGCCAGCTCCTGACCCTTGTCGGAGGGACCGGCAATAATCAGCGCGCGGTAGGAGACCGCCTGCTTGTCGGACGCCTCGGTGGGCTGACCGTCGTTCCAGTCCTTGGCGTTGTCGGAGTCCTTGTTCAGGCCGTCGCGGGTGGCGGTCAGGATGACCTCGGCGCCGTCGTCATAGAGAACATAGGTGCCGCCCGGGATCAGGCCGACGTCGATCGTACCGGCCTCAAGGCCCTCGCCGACGGCTTCGTAGGTGGTGCCGACGGTGATCTCGACCTCGCCGACCTCATAGCCCTCCTTGGCCAGCTCGTCCTTGAGCAGCTGCTTGAGGGGCTCGGTCGCAGTGATGATCTCCTGCGGCTCGCGGGACGGAACGAACGCCACCTTCAGCGTTTCGATCTGCTTCGCGCCGCTCTCGCCGTCCTGCTGGGATTCGTCAGCGGTGGTGTCCTTGCTGCCGCAGCCGGCCAGCAGGCCGAGGCTCATGACCAGCGTGAGCAAAAGTGCAAGACTTCTTTTCATTGTGCTTTCCTCCATAATGTATCGTTTGCATTTCTCCGCCGGATACCCCGTCGGAGCCGATGATCGCGGAAAACGGCATTTTCCACCGTACCGCATTTTGAGTATAGCACAGCCGCGGAGGAAAAGAATTTCCGGTTGAGTAAAAATTGTACCGATTAAACACTTTCATTCTGGTCAAAATAGCGCGCCATCAGATTTTCAAACGTCAAAATGACATACCCGAAGAAGGGATTCGGCAGGCTGCCCGCCAGTGTCTGTTTTGCTCCGTCGATCACAAATACCAAGTCGGAGAGCTGGGCGAGCGTGGAGTCGCCGCGTCTGGTAAAGGTCACGATTTTATGCCCATGCTGTTTGGCATGGCGCACATCGTTGAGCACCGGCTCCGTTTCCCCACTCTGGCTGATAGCAAACATGACAGCCGCCTCGTCGCGCATTGTGCCGTGGCGGGCCTCCTGAAAAACCATATAGTCATAAAAGTGCACATTGTTAAACGCCTTAAAGCCACAGATTGCCAGTCGGTGCATGATATATGTCCCAACAATATTGGAAAAGCCCTCGCCGGTCGTGAACACTTTTCCGCTGCGGCGCTCCATAAGTAATGCACAGAAGCGGGTGATCAAGGTATCATCATAATTATCGATCAGACTTTTGAGGTCTTCGGGCTTTTTTTCTTCAGATGAGGCTAATTGACGGCTGAGGTGATAATAGAGTTCACTGTAGCCGTCAAAGCCCAGACGCTTGCACATCTTTACGATGCTGGTCGTGGACAGAAAATTCTCGCTTGCGATCTGCTGGATGCCCACGCGCTTCTCCCCCCGCTCAATATGCGAGGCGATGCTGGTGATCACCTTACGTTCATCCTCTGAGAGCAGATTGGTCAGCAGGAAATAATTGTCTCCCATGACGTTTTCCTTTCCTTGGCAGGTTTTGTGCATAACATTAACAGCTATCTGTATTCTGGGAAATCTTTATTATTTTACTGTACCACATATGTGTAAAATCAGCTACGCAAATTATGTAAAAATTTGGGCTTGAGCCTGCCATGAACGATATTCATTGCAATTTATCTCGTTCGAGACTCCGCTAAACCTTGGTTTCTGTTCTATGAACAACCAGTTTATTTTTCCATCCATTTTGCAATAAATTCTTTCAACATTCTCCTGCAAATTCGATATGAAACTGCAACCCAGCCCGATATTTGCTCATCGCAATTTTGTTTTATCCAGCGACAACCTTAGTAATTGCATCTTGAATTCCGGGGCAATCCACGAGGCAAACTCGCAGGCGATCATCGGATGGGCAAACGTTTCTCCGTTTTTTCCCTGCTTGGAAACGATGCCGATTGCCTTTGTTTGGTCAATCCATAACTTTGGTGTCAACGTAAATGAGGCGTTCTTCTTTCTCTTCGAAAGTTCTGCATAACCGACCTCACTATAATTCGGATTGTTCTCCTGTTCCCAGAGATTTAAGAATGCTAAAGTATTTCCATTTCTCAGCCAACTCTGTATCACATATCCTGGAGCATCCTCGCTGTGAGCTCGGGCAATCTCGGTCAGAGAGATATAGCTCTCATCTTGCTTTCTGCCCTGTAATTCCGAGCTTTTCCTCCGCTTTGCCCGTTTCAACACCTCTTGCTTACTTCTTCCATAACCGGCAAGATTCGAAAGCATATATTCGGCAATATCGTTTTCCTGCGCAATTCGCAATATGACTCGATCCCGTTCCTCGCAGGTAAGGTTGTCTTCAGCTACAAGGTATTCCAGCATAACTCCAATTCCGTACATATCTACCAGATTCAGTTTCTTTGCCACACGATCACCTCGCAAGGTCATTGTAGCATAACTTTCAGAGTTGTAAAAGACAAATTAAATCTGAACCACAGCAGGAGACACATAACGCGTATCTTTCCTCGGCGCCCCATCCTTGTCGTAGCCAATATTACAGCGAGCAGCCTTCTCAAATTGCACATCCAAGAATTTCTCCAACCCGACAACAGCCACATATTTGCCATTAGAAAGAAGGTGATCTACCGTAGCGCGGGTCCATTTCAACTTTCCAGTTGGAGAAGATATCTGTTTTGAATGAAGCATATCCACCACTTTTCCCAAGCTTGCTCCTGCCATATAGAAATCAAAAATCATTGATACGATATTCGCTTCATCCTTGTTGACTTCAAGTGTCCCGTCGCTGATCAACTCAAAACCATATGGTATTCTCATGCTTTATTTCTCCTAAAAGCAAAAATTCCCATGTGTTACCCCATTCAAGAGATAAAACATAGGAATATAGATTATTTCATTTTCTCCCGTGCCGTTATTTTGCACAGTTTGCAGGTCAAATTTGTGTGTTCGCCCTGTTAAAAGAGCAAAAGCTGCGTATAACATAAGTTATACACAGCTTTTGTCTAATTTGTCATGCCGTATCAGAATAGATTTCCCGTCTTCCGCAAGAAGAATCTCTTGATTCTTCGTCGAATAACAATTGGAGCATATGCGAGGCTTCCTTTCTGGCGGGCAACTGCTTACAATAGTCTTATTGCTTAAAAGGAGATGAGACTATGCCAAAAGAATATCCCGCTGAATTCAAGACCAAGATTATCAAGCGTTATCAAAAGGGAGAATCTATTCAATCGCTCAGTCAGGAATTGCATATCGCGCAAAGCACACTCTACGACTGGAGAAGAGAATACTGCTCCATCAAAACAGCAAATCGTACCTACACGCCAAAAGAGTTCGACACCCTTTCAAGGCGGCTGGAAAAGTTGGAGCATGAACTGGAGATCATTCGGCTCACTGGGTACATATCAAATGTGCCCTTGCAGAAAAAGCTGGTCTTCTTGGAAAGCCTCTACCAAAAGTCAGACAACCCGTATAGTGTCTACGAGCTCTGTGAAGCGTTGGATGTTGCCCGCGGAACCTTCTACAACCACATCTTCCGCCGAGCCGACCGCAGCAAGCGCGATCAAGAGCAGGCGCGGCTTATGCGGCTGGTACAGCAGGTTTTTGATGACAGTGCCCAGCGATTCGGCGCCGAAAAAATTCGCATCGCTCTGACCGAAAGCGGCATCCGGGTCAGCACCAAACGCATCGCGGCGATCATGCAAGAGCTTGATCTGCACAGCATCCGCCCAGACGCAAAAAAGCAATTCAAGAAGCGTCAGCAGTACAAAAAACAGAATCTACTGGAGCAGCAGTTCACTGCGGAGCGTCCCAACCAAATCTGGGGCAGCGATATTACATACTTCAAAATCAACGACTACTGGCTCTACTTTTGTATGATCCTCGACCTTTTCTCCCGCAGGGTCATCGGCTATCGGGTGTCCCGCAACGCAAGCACTCATCTGGTCACAAGCACCTTCCGGGACGCCTATCAAGCACGAGGCAATCCCATCGGGCTGACCTTTCACAGCGATCGCGGCGCACAGTATACCTCAGCCACGCTTACGGAACTGCTGCAAAAATGCGGTGCGAAACAGTCCTTTTCCGCTACAGCACGGCCCCATGACAATGCGGTCGCCGAAGCGTTTTTTGCTTCCTTCAAAAAAGAGGAGGCGTACCGCAGGGAGTACACCTCGGAGCAAAGCTACCGCAAAAGCGTGGCGCAATATGTCCAATTCTATAATGAGCTGCGTCCCCATCGGACCTTGAAATACAAGACCCCACAGGCTTTTGAGGAGGCGTACTGGGCGAGTTTACCGTAAAACTGTGTTCAAATAACGACTTTGCGTAAAAATATTCGTTTCATGTTTTGAAAGTTTTCGCATTCACTCACAAGAAGGGCATAAGAAAAAAGCCTTGATTTCTCAAGGCTTTGCGGGCATGTAGAAGCCCGCTTTTCGATAAAAATGTTCGAAAAGCGGGCTTCATTCAGACGCGAACGAGGGGCGCACCTCCGACAGCGGCAAGCCAAGCCGCTGCGCTCTGTCCCGCTCATAGGTGACACGGGTCACTTCTTCAATAAAGCTTTTCTCCTTCGGCGTGGCGCTTGCCCAGCGCACACTGTATTTGCGGCACAGTTGAAAGAATATCTCATAAAAACGTTCTTCCTCTGCATCTTTGCGGCAATACCACGCCGCATCAGACGCCGGTCTGATTTTATTCATATCCATGCAAAGCACCTCCTCGCGGAAAATCAAACAAGATAGGTAAAGAAAATTCGTTTGGCTGCCTCGTCCGCAATCAAATACCTTGGCGCAGAGGATTGAAAGGTTGGAAGTAAAACGGCTCCAAAGTTTTCCTCATAATGCTTCGCCAAGCTCGTTGTCTTCGCTTCAAGCACCACATCGCCGGTCAAACCGCTGTCGATAGACAGCTTAATGCCATAGGCGATCAACAGTCGTCCTATTCCCTTGTATTTCGGGGTTCCTTCGTCAAGTGTAGGGTTTGACTCCGGCTGTGCCTCCATATACACGATATGCACGACCAGCGCGGTCGGAAGGATCTCATACGCCGCCAGAGCGATCAGCTCGTCTCCGACTCTGGCTGCGTATTTTTCATAATTTTCGTCGGCCAGATATTCGCTGGTCCAGGAGGTCTGCCACAAGGGTTCCCGGTCTGTCAACGCAGCATCCTGCGGTGTCATCGGCTCAATAGCCACCGGCACTTGTCGATTCATTGCATCGTAAACAAACGGTCGAAACTGCACAGCCCTCACCTCATAAACAGTATACCACGGTTTTTGTGAAAAATGAAGTAGCAAATTGAAGGCATCGCCGACATGGTTCTGATCCCAAAAACGCACCGCTGTAACCAAAGAGTACGACCACAGATACTCCACTTCATAGGGGAACAAACTCCCACCCAAAGGCACTATCAGGCGGAACAAGCGAAATAGCAGCAAACCATCGTGTGATGACTTGCTGCTATTTTTGTTATAGACTGTCTACGATTGCTTTTAGGGCGTAGGGTTTTGCATATTTCAAATGCACATCACTTATGAAAATAGTATTTTCCCCCATTTGTTGAAAACAACTGTTTGAATGGTCTTTGATACTACTGAGAATTCTCAAGCAAGTCGATCGTTCCTTCTGGCAAAATTGATTTTCTTTCCAACTCGCGGTAAATCTCGGTCAGCTTTTCTCTGAAGGGTTCTGTGTCAATTTCAAGGATTTCCACCCCACTGGCCCGCAAATCGCTCAATTCCTGTTCCAGTGACATTTCAATCGTTTCCGTTAAAAAGGCTCCCGCCTCATTTGCACAATTCACTAAAATATCTTGATATTCTTTCGGCAGATCAGAGAATCGATCTTGATTCATCACCATAATGACCTCACTATGGTACTCATTTGTAATCGTCACATATTTAGCAATATCACAAAACTGCATAGCCGGGATATCCGTGATCCACCCAGTAACCGCATCTACCTTTCCCTGCATCAAAGCCATATACGTTTCATTCCAAGGAACAAAGGTCGTTTCTGCTCCCAATGCCTTCCAGCACTGCGTATAGACACTGCTCTCATAAACACGAAGCCGTAAGCCGTTGATATCTTCTATTCCTCGCACTGGTGACCGGGAAACCAAGACTCGGTATGGCCCACGAAAGAAATTACGTTCCGTGTTGAGTAAGCACAGGTTATTATCTCTTAGCGTTCTCTGCTCGCTATCCGCCATACCGATTTCCTGCAGAATGGCCTGATAAGAATCATAATTTTCAAAGAGAAACGATATTGATTCAACATCAAAATATTTATTATATAGCCCCAGCTGTCCGCAGGGGATGACCGCAATATCCAATGTGCCTAATGATGCTCCCTCAAACACCTTTGTCGGCACACCAAGCTGTTCATTTGGATAAACCAATATTTGTACGGCACCATAAGTTTGCTTTTCCACTTCATCTGCAAAGTGCTGAATAGCGATTCCCTCCGGTGTGTTTTCATCATTTTGATGCGCTAATTTCAGAGTAATCTTTGCAGCAGGAAGCATTTGGGAAACAGTTGCGTTCTCTTGCAAACCGATCGTGGGTTCAGGGTCTATCGCTTCTTCGGGGGAGAAACTGCATGCTGCCAAAACAGCAATTAAGCAGCACAGCATAATCAATCTGCTCGCTCTTTTCATCATGCATCAGGCCTTTCCCAATATTGATCCTACCAAGCAAAACGGGGCGGAGCTTATGTGCTCCACCCCGCTCCACTTGATATAGGGGCAGAAAATGCATCCCGTTTTTAACGATATTATAACGTAGCGCGGCTAATTGGTCAACTTCATTTTGACCGCCGGTCATCTTTTTATCCCTTAAATTCTGATTCCTTATACAGGCAGTTCTCGTTGGGTTTTACCTGTGCTTCGTATACATCCGTGCGCCACCGCTCCTTCGGCACATCCTGAATTACGACAGAAATATTCTTAATTTTTGAACCTAAAATCTCCGCGGCATCTTCTGCCAGTTTATTGGCCAGGAGCGCTTTTTGCTCTTCGGTCCGTCCCGGAAAACATTTTATCTCAATATGCGGCATGATACTCTCTCCTTTTCTTTTTATTCCGCTTCCGCATTTTGCACAAGAACATGCTTGGGGTTCTTTTTTGTCAGCCACAGGTTGCCCACAATAAGCACCACTGCTCCGGTGACACCCAAAATATCTGTCAGCGTAGAAGGCTGCAAGAAACAGAAGCCGCACGCCATGAACAAAACTCTCTCAATTATCGTAAGCTTGGATTTCCAGAACGTAACGCCCTGCACCGCAATGGCAATAATAACAGCACCGGCAAAAGAAGTTGCGGTGCACTGAAGTATCCGCAAGGGGGTACCATCCAGAAGCAGCGCACTTTCCGTAACGTACATAAACGGAACGATGAAGTTCACCAGTGCAAGTTTAAATGCCGTGCAGGCAACCTTTATCGGATTATCTTTGGAAATGCCCGCTGCGGCATACGCACCCAGCGCAACAGGCGGCGTGACGTTGGAAAGAACAGCAAAATTCATAACAAACAGGTTGGCAGCCAGTGTCGATACCCCCATTTTCTGCAGGGCCGGTGCAACGACCGCAGCGCAGATCATATATGCGGCAGCAGTGGGCAAGCCCATACCCAGAACGGATGCAATGACCATCGCCAAAACACACGCCAGCCAGACATGACTGCCAGCCAGCTGCAGGACCATAGTCGACAGCTTCAGTGCCATACCGCTGAGATTCAGAACACCGCACACCATGCCGGCACAGGCGCAGGCTGCTAAGATGGCCAGCATATTATAGGAGGTCTCCTCCATGACTTTCAGCGTTTTTTTGCCAAAGTCGATCAAAAATGCCTTGCTCAGCTTCTTGTTCTTGACGAGCTCTGCTGCCAAAAAGATCACAAGCAGGGATCCGATTGAGTAGAATGCGGCACGGGTCGCCGACATTTTAAGAACGGACATCACAAAAACCAGCACCACGATTGGAAGAATGAAGTAGATATTTTGGATAATCCGCTTGAGCGAAGGGATATCCTTAGCATCCATAGGATTCAAGCCAAGTCTTAACGCCTCTAGGTCAATGACAACCAGAAGCGTGAAGTAGAAAAGCACGGCTGGGAGGATTGCCGCACGGCAAATATCGCTGTACGCAATGCCTGTCATTTCGGCCATAATAAAGGCGGTTGACCCCATTACCGGCGGCATAATGGCTCCGCCGCTGGAAGAACAGG
>OGOK01002240.1_pt1 | contig 11578 bp, 8 predicted proteins | sample 1552661 | NCBI WGS metagenome assembly OGOK01 (sample SAMEA2580172, study PRJEB22360) | human gut metagenome | biome: human gut; feature: human-associated habitat; material: faeces | place: Denmark | collected 2008/2010
GTCTTGGATTTAGAGGTTCAAAGAAATCTACTCCATATGCTGCACAGATGGCAGCAGAAACAGCTACAAAGGCAGCTTTAATCCATGGATTAAAGACAGTTGACGTATTCGTTAAGGGACCAGGTTCAGGAAGAGAGGCAGCTATCCGTGCCCTTTCAGCATGTGGTCTTGAGGTTACATCAATCAGAGACGTTACTCCGGTACCTCACAATGGATGTCGTCCACCAAAACGTAGAAGAGTCTAATCAGGAGGTATAGATTAAAATGGCAGTTAATAAAGTACCTGTACTTAAGAGATGCAGATCACTTGGTTTAGAGCCAAGTTATTTAGGATATGATAAGAAGTCTAGAAGAAACCTTACAAGAGCAAACAGAAAGGTATCTGAGTACGGACTTCAGTTAAGAGAAAAGCAGAAAGCTAAATTCATCTATGGTGTTTTAGAGAAGCCTTTCCGTAACTACTACAAGAAAGCAGATCAGATGAAAGGATTAACAGGTCTTAACCTTATGACAATCCTTGAGTCAAGAATTGACAACGTAATTTTCCGTCTTGGTTTCGCAAGAACAAGAAAAGAAGCTAGACAGATCGTTGATCACAAGTTCGTTACAGTAAACGGAAAAGTTGTTAACATCCCTTCATACCTTGTAAAGGCTGGCGATGTTATCGAAATTAAAGAGAGCAAAAAGAATACTCAGAGAATGAAAGATATCGTCGAGGTAGCTGGCGGAAGAATCGTTCCGGAGTGGTTAGACGTAGATGCTGAGAAATTACAGGGAACTGTAAAAGACTTACCTACACGTGAGCAGATTGATGTTCCTGTAGATGAGATGCTCATCGTCGAGTTATATTCTAAGTAAAATTAGGTTGATTTGCCGGGGATTTATTTCCCGGCTTATCCACTCTTTGATAACATATAACAACGATACCCGAGAAGGAGGGAATTTGAAGTGTTCGATTTTGAAAAACCAAAAATTGAAATCGCAGAAATTTCAGAAGACAAGACATATGGCAGATTTGTTGTAGAGCCATTAGAGAGAGGTTACGGTACAACACTTGGAAACTCTTTAAGACGTATCATGCTTTCTTCTTTACCGGGCGCTGCAGTAAGCCAGGTCAAGATTGATGGTGTTTTACATGAATTCAGCTCTATTCCTGGTGTTAAGGAAGATGTTACAGAAATCATCATGAATATCAAGAACCTTGCAATTCGCAATAATAGTTCTACAAATGAACCAAAGGTTGCATATATCGAATTCGAAGGTGAAGGCGTTGTTACAGCAGCCGATATTCAGGTTGATTCAGATATCGAGATTTTGAATCCTGAGTTAGAGATTGCACACTTGAATGGTGGAGCAGATTCTAAGCTTTACATGGAGCTTACAATCACTAACGGCAGAGGTTATGTCGGAGCAGAGAAGAACAAGAACGAGGATACACCAATCGGAGTTCTTGCTGTAGATTCAATCTACACTCCTGTTGAGCGTGTTAATCTTACTGTAGAGAATACCCGTGTAGGTCAGGTTACAGATTACGATAAGCTTACATTAGATGTATTTACAAATGGTACATTGGAGCCGGACGAGGCAGTCAGCCTTGCAGCTAAGGTGTTAAGTGAGCACTTAAATCTGTTCATCGATCTTTCAGAGGCAGCACAGCAGGTTGACGTTATGGTCGAGAAGGAAAACGATGCTCAGGAGAAGGTTCTTGAGATGAACATCGATGAGCTTGAGCTTTCAGTTCGTTCATACAACTGCTTAAAGCGTGCAGGAATCAACACTGTTGCAGAGCTTATCAATAGAACACCTGAGGACATGATGAAGGTTCGTAACCTTGGTCGCAAGTCTTTAGAGGAAGTTTTAGCAAAATTAAAAGAATTAGGTTTAGAGTTAAATCAGACTGAGGAATAATTCATTCGAATAATCCTTGCACTGATTCTTCTAAATAAATTGGTCATATATAAATTTTAAATATCATATTTATGTTTATGTGTGACAAAACTCATAGCGGCAGGGTCAGTAAGACCAAAGAGCGTGACCATGTCTGATACATGAGTGGCAACTGATTTGAGCATTTGCTTTTTGAAATAAAGCAAAGCTTTATCACAACAAGATACGATGTCTGGCAGTAAGACCGAAGAGCGTGACCGGATGTCCCACAAATGGAGGAAATTAAAATGGCAAAATATCGTAAGTTAAGCAGAACATCAAGCCAGAGAAAGGCTTTACTCAGAGGTCAGGTTACACAGCTTCTTGTTAACGGAAAGATCGTTACTACAGAGGCTAAGGCTAAAGAGGTTCGTAAGATCGCTGAGGGTCTTATCGCATTAGCAGTAAAAGAGAAAGACAACTTCGAAGAGGTTACTGTAACAGCTAAGGTTGCCCGCAAGGACAAAGATGGCAAGAGAGTAAAAGAGGTTGTAGACGGAAAGAAAGTTACTGTTTATGACGAAGTAGAGAAGAAGATCAAGAAGGATTCTGCTTCACGTCTTCATGCCAGAAGACAGATGCTCAAGGTTCTTTACACAGCTAAAGAGTCTGACGGCACAAAGAAGGGAACAAAGACTATCGATGTAACAAACAAGTTATTCGATGAGATCGCTCCTAAGTATGCTGATCGTAACGGTGGTTACACAAGAATCGTTAAGATTGGACAGCGTAAAGGTGACGGAGCTTTAGAGGTTCTCCTTGAGTTAGTTTAATATTTAATCGGTATAAATCTTAGACTAAATTAAACCAGAGATTTGAGTGGATGACACTCACTTCTCTGGTTTTTTATATTACTAAGATAATTATTCTAAACTTTGAGAAAAACGGATGCGTCTTATTTGCATGTATAGTTCGACTGCCTTTGGTTTGAATTTGTAACTGTAACGCATAAAAATACCCCTTTCACTGGATGTCCAGTAAAAGGGGTACATATCATTTCACACGGCTTTTTATAAATGCACTTAATTATTTATTTTTTGCTGCAGCCTGCTCGTCATTGTACTTCTGAACACACTTCTTGATTCTGTCATATGGTGAGAGAAGATCACTGATAGAACAGTCGTGGTTTAATGTATCAATGAGGTATGCGATGTATTTGCTCATGTCACAGCTGATATAGTACTCCTTAGAGAGAAGCTCCGGTGACTGGTAGATAAGGTTTGTTGTAACTACTCTGTAGATGAGACCCTCCTCGTAAGCCTTGTCAAATGAAGCAAAGCCGTTTGTAAAGAGACCGAATGTAGAAACAACAAAGATTCTGTTAGCTTTACGCTTCTTGAGCTCTCTTGCTGTATCTATCATACTCTCGCCGGAAGAAATCATATCATCGATGATAAGAACATCCTTACCCTCCACATTTGTTCCGAGGAACTCATGAGCTACGATAGGGTTACGTCCGTCAACGATACGGCTGTAATCACGACGCTTGTAGAACATACCCATGTCTACTCCGAGTACGTTTGCAAGGTAGATAGCACGGTTTGTAGCGCCCTCATCAGGAGAGATAATCATAAGATGGTCAGCATCAATAGTGATATCCTTTACGTTCTTTAAGATGCCCTTAATGAACTGGTAAGAAGGCATTACATTCTCAAAGCCGTTCAGAGGAATAGCATTTACCACACGAGGGTCATGAGCATCGAAGGTGATGATATTGTCTACACCCATGTTGATAAGCTCCTGAAGAGCCAATGGACAGTCAAGAGACTCACGGCCTGTACGTCTGTGCTGACGGCTCTCATAAAGGAAAGGCATGATAACTGTGATTCTTCTTGCTTTTCCGCCGGCTGCAGCGATAACACGCTTTAAGTCTGCGTAGTGGTCATCAGGTGACATGTGGTTTGTCTGACCGCATACTGTGTAGGTAAGACTGTAGTTGGTTACATCTACCATGATGTACAGATCATAACCACGAACTGACTGGTTGATAACACATTTAGCCTCGCCGGAACCGAATCTAGGTGTAGAAGGCTTGATAATGTAGCTGTTTTTGTAGTAGTCCTTGAAAGCACTCTCGTTAGCATGCTGGTGCTCTCTGTGCTCTCTCCAGCCCTGTAAGTATGCATCTACCTTCTGGGCAAGACCTATACAACTGTCGGTTGCAACAAGTCCAAGTGTACCGGTTGGCATAGTCTCCAAAATTCTCTCATCGTTTGGCATTGTTATTCCTCCATATAACCATATAATAAATAAACTAAATATATAATATAAAAAGCGTTATTTGGAAAGACGCTTTTTAATTCGTATGTCATCTCCAAAGAGCTTGATAAAACTATAATTGCTTGAAATTCTTGAAAGTGTTCTCTCGGAGTAAATATCTGCTATCTGCTCCAGATTCAGATTAGTGGAAATAATAGTAGATTTCTGTCGCAGTATGCGCTCATTTACACAAAGGAAAAGCTGTGATGTGGTAAATGAGTTGGAAAGCTCGGTTCCGAGATCGTCTATGATAAGTAAATCACAGTCGAATATATTCTGGTGCGCTGCGATGGCATCTGCATCCTTTTCAAACACACCTTTGCTTAATATATCAAATAATTGGAATGCTGTAAAGTAAATTACGGAGTAACCTGCATCTAAAAGCTCTTTTGCAATGCAATTAGATAAAAAAGTCTTTCCGACACCGGTATTACCGTAGAAAAATATGTTTTTAGGTTTGTTTTCAAAATTGTCTATAAATTCATGACAGTTTGTCACTGCAAGCTTTGCTGTGGCAAGAGCAGACAGCCCTGTCGCAGGATTTTTCTGCTCATCTGAGTAATAATCGAATGAGAGCGTGGAAAAATTCTCTCTTGATAAAATCTCCCTGATATTGGACTGCGAATAAACGGTATTGATAATAGCCTGCTTGAAACAATGACATTTCTGACCATCTATATACCCGGTATCATGGCAATCTGGACAGGTGTAAATAGGGTCAAAATAATCAAGCGGATATCCGAGTGTGGATAGCAGTGCAGCACGCTCCTCCTTATAGTCCTCGATTGCAAGGCGTAAAGTGGCAAGAGCATTCTCATCACCATCCATGAGCCTGTAGGCCTGTCTGACTGAGGCTGATGCTATCTCTGAATCAATCTCCCTGAGGCGGGGCGCCTTGCGATAGGCTTCCTCAATACGTTTGTCATGTATGTATTTGTTCTGAAGCTGGCGTTTATCGTAGCCTCGCATTATCTCATCATATTGAGCATTGGTAAGTGCCATATATCCTCCTTGGGATGTGTAAATCTAACTTGAAAAATCATACCGTAGAATTCAGAAACAGCTTCTCCAGCTTGTCGTAATCATTGTTTCGCTGATTGAAGTTGTTAAATTTATTCTTGGAACTTGAATTATTGCTTTTGGGTTTTGAGGAACCGTTTGCAGCATTTGTACTCTGTGATGAGCCGGTAGCAGAGGCTTTATTGGCCTTGGCAAAGTTGGCATCAAGCACTTCAACATCCTTTAATGTATGTACATCCTTTTTCCTCCAGTTCGCGAGTATCGAGTCTGTGTACTCGAAGCTTGGCTTCTGGATAGCTGAAATGGTTTTACTGCAGGCGGCCTTTACAAGCTCTATATCGAAACCATATTCGCCGACCCATTTGTTTATTAGTGACACCTCAGAGTCAACCAGATTGCGGCCTGTGATGCCTAGAGCCTTCATTACTGAATAGTAAATCTGTGAGTGAGCGGCTGCATCGTCCTTTGCCTGGTCTACGGTCTTTATGCCGGCATCGGCCCAGCCGAGAGCGACCTTGTTCATGTAACGAAGGCTTGAATGTCCCTTGGTAATGCAGTACTCCACGAGATACTCCACCAGGTCGGTAGAAAAATGAAGCTCGTCCAGCCAGTAGAGTACCATATTGGTGTCTGTGGATGAAAGCGTATGCTTCAGATATGTCTCTATAATAAAGAAAAGCTCTGAAATGTCAGGATTCTTTCTAAACTCCTTAATCTCATCAAGTGTGTATTCCTTCTGTGAAGAAGCAGGCTTGTCAGGAGTCTGGCTCTTAAGCTTTTCCACAACAGAATCCTGCATCCGAATATCTGCGGTAGAAATATTTTGCGCAACGTTATTAACAACACCGTTTTGCAAACTATTCTGTGCAACATTATTAACAACACCGTTTTGCAAATTATTCTGCGCGGCATTATCAGCCACAGCGCTTTGTATATTACTCTGAGCAGCCTGCATACCGGATACAGAAAGACTGCAGAGGTTGATTCCAATAATCTGGCCATCAGCGCCGGTTTGCACCTGCAAAATGCCCTCAGAGGCCCAGTAATTGAGGGCACGTATGATGTCGGCTTCAGTATTGCTGAAATGATCGGCAATCTCTGAAATAGTTGCTATGCCTGCCCCGGAGCCTGTCGCACGGAGCAGATAAAGGTATACCTTGACAAACTCACCGTTTGCCTTTGGCATGTATTGATCTATAAAAATATCTGACACAGTAGTGAATGATGTTGCTATGTCACTGCTAATGTTTATCGCTGTCATATAAAAAACTCTCTTTCGCTTAACCTGTGAGCAATTATAGCACAATATTTTAACCGTGTGAAGATGGTAAAAGTGCTACAAGCCTTGTAAACTCGGGCTTTCCGAGTCCACAAAAAAATGTGGATAACGTGGATAACTGTGTAAAATAATTGAAAAATCAATGTATCACAGGGTATATAAGCTGTTGAAAATTATTTAAAAAATCCACACACAAAATGAGAGTTGTTAACATTTTGTATGTGGATAACGTGGATAACTTATTTCTTAAGCAGGTCTTCGCCGATTTCTACTACATTTCCGGCACCCATTGTTATCAACAGGTCACCGTTTACACAATTTTCTGATAAAAATTTCTCGATTTCCTCAAATGATGGGAAATAGTGCGCATTCACACCTTTTTCGAGCAATAAATCCAGGATATCCTTAGATGAGATACCATATGTGTTCTGCTCACGCGCAGCATAGATATCAGCAAGCACCACAACATCTGCCATTGAAAGAACATCGGCAAAATCATTTAAGAATGCCTTGGTTCTGGAATAGGTGTGTGGCTGGAAGCAAAGGACAAGCCTGTCATGTGGATATTTTTGTGCGGCTGTCAGTGTTGCGCGGATCTCGGTTGGATGGTGAGCGTAGTCATCAATGATTGTGACGCCGTTTACCTTGCCCTTGTACTGGAAACGTCTGTCAGCACCGCCAAATTTGTCAAGGCCTGTGAGGATAGACTCCGTATCTAGACCGAGTGTGGTGGATAAAGCTATGGCTGCGAGCGCATTGCTTACATTGTGAGCGCCCGGAACAGAGAGTTTTACGTCGAAAAGTGGACTACCCTGTCTCATAGCTGTAAAAGATGCACAAGCTTTATCGTCATAGGTTATATTTTCCGGATAGAAATCATATTTTGAATCAAAGCCATAGGTGATAATCTTCTGAGGAAGCCCTGCGACAATCTCCTCATAGCGGTCAATCTCACCATTGATGATGGTAGCACCGCCTGCGAGAGTGTTTGATGCATACTCGCGGAAGGAATGCCTGATGTCGTTGATATCCTTGAAGAAATCCAGATGCTCAGCCTCAATATTTAAAATAATACTGTAGCGTGGTCTGAAATTCAAAAAGCTGTTTGTGTACTCACATGCCTCAGAGATGAAGTACTCTGAATCGCCCACACGCAGATTGCCGTGGATAGATGACAAAATACCACCTACGGAAATGGTAGGATCTGTCTGGGCGGCGAGAAGAATCTCGCTGATCATGGATGTGGTGGTAGTCTTGCCGTGTGTGCCGGCTACAGCGATGGAATAATCGTAATTGTCCATAATCTGTCCGAGAAGCTCGGCTCTGGTAAGCATTGGAATACCGGCTGCCTTTGCTGCGGCAAACTCAGGATTGCTTTCGTGGATAGCAGCAGTGTAAACCACCAGGTCGATACCGGATGTGATATTGTCTGCGCTCTGGCCATATATGACTTTTATGCCCTTGGCAGCAAGAGTTTTTGTGAGGTCTGATTCCTTTGAATCGGAGCCGGAAATTGTAAAGCCCTCCTCATGCAGAATCTCTGCGAGACCGCTCATGCTGATACCGCCGATGCCTATGAAATGGATGTGTATTGGTTTGCTGAAATCTATTTTATACATTAATTTTACCTGCCTGATTTATTATAATTTATATTGTAACTATTAAGAATCGCTGAGAACAAAAAGCCGATGCGTCATGATTGCATGTAAGCAACAGATTTTCTTGTTCTGAATAGTTACTTTATATTAATTATACAACTAAATATAGTATTTGCAAAGGAAAAATAAGGTGAAAGCAGGCATGACTTTCAAATGATAAGAACCATAGCAGGTTAAACAGATATACGCTAAATGACACTTGTGCAAAATGTCGAAAATAAAGAAAAATATTATTTGATTTTGTGAAAAATGTTGAAGTGATAATGCGGCTGTGGTATAATTTTTTTTATAAAAATAATTCATCCGGACCATATGAATTTGATGGGTTTAAAGTATATAGCGGTAACTGCAATTTATGCAGCAGCAACTATAATTTATATGGAAACAATTGTGATTTATTATGGAAGCATTACAGATACGGTTATTACAGAAACAAGTGGTGGGGACCGGATGGCACAACAAAAATTAGGACAGACGAGGAGTGATAACGTGATTAAGAAAGAAATGATAGCCATGCTTTTAGCAGGCGGTCAAGGCAGCAGACTTGGTGTTCTGACAGCGAACGTAGCAAAACCGGCAGTTTCGTTTGGTGGAAAGTACAGAATCATAGATTTTCCGCTTAGCAACTGCATCAATTCAGGCATTGATACAGTGGGTGTACTTACACAGTATCAGCCACTCAGACTTAACAGCCACATCGGAATAGGTATTCCGTGGGATCTCGACAGGAATAATGGAGGAGTGGCAATACTGCCTCCTTATGAGAAGAGCGGCAACAGCGAGTGGTACACAGGTACAGCCAATGCAATCTACCAGAATATGAGGTATATAGACAGTTACAACCCGGACTATGTGTTGATACTGTCAGGAGACCATATTTACAAGATGGACTATGAGGTGATGCTTGATTTCCACAAGGAAAACAATGCCGATGTGACCATAGCAACCATGCCGGTGCCTATCGAGGAGGCCAGCCGATTTGGTATCGTCATAGCCGATGATGATAAGCGCATCAATGCATTTGAGGAAAAGCCGGTTCATCCGCGCAGTAATCTCGCATCAATGGGCATTTACATATTCTCATGGCCGGTGCTAAAGGAAGCATTACTTGCACTAAAGGATCAGGAAAACTGTGATTTTGGCAAGCATGTCATACCATACTGCTTTGAAAACGACAGACGTATGTTTGCATACGAGTTCAACGGATACTGGAAGGACGTAGGTACACTGGGCTCATACTGGGAGGCCAATATGGAGCTTGTGGACCTCATTCCGGAGTTTAATCTGTACGAGGAGTATTGGAAGATTTACACAAAGAATGATGCAATCGAGCCACTTTATATAGCCAAAGGAGGTCATGTGGAGCGAAGCATCATGGGTGAGGGCTGTGAATGCTATGGTCATGTGGAGCATTCTGTTATAGGTGCCAACGTCAAGATTGGAAGAGGCGCAGTAATACGTGATTCCATCATCATGTGTGACACGGAGATAGGCTCCAATGTCACGATAGACAAGTCCATCATTGCCGAAAATTGCAAGGTGGGCGACAATGTGACACTTGGCTTCGGACAGGAGAAGCCGAACGTATTGAATGAGAGCATATACTCATTTGGGCTGGTCACTATAGGAGAAGATTCTGTGATACCGGACGGGGTAAAGATAGGCAAAAATACAGCAATCTCCGGTGTTACATACGAAGAGGATTACAAAGACGGTGTGCTTGAGGGCGGAGAAGTTATTATCAAGGCAGGTGACGGAAAATGAAGGCAATAGGAATAATTTTGGCCGGCGGCAACAATAATAGGATGAAGGAACTGACAGCAAAACGAGCAGTACCGGCCCTGCCGGTAGCAGGCAGCTTCAGAAGCATAGATTTTGCGCTCAGTAGCATGTCAAACTCACATATACAGACTGTCGCAGTACTGACCCAGTACAATGCACGCTCACTGAATGAGCATTTAAGCTCATCAAAATGGTGGAATTTTGGCAGAAAGCAGGGGGGCTTATTCCTCTTTACACCTACAGTCACAGCGGACAACAGTGACTGGTATAGGGGCACGGCAGATGCGATGTATCAGAACATTGATTTTCTCAAGAGACGCCATGAGCCATATGTCATCATCAGCAGCGGTGACTGTGTATACAAGCTGGATTTCAACAGAGTGCTTGATTTTCACATCGAGAAAAAATCAGACATTACAGTGGTATGCAAGGACATGATGTACAACGACGATGTCAGCCGTTTTGGTGTGGTACGCATGGATGATGAGTCAAGAATCACAGAGTTTGATGAAAAGCCAATCGAGGCCTCATCCAACACCATTTCCACAGGTATCTATGTCATCAGGAGACGACAGCTCATAGAGCTTTTGGAGGCGGCAGCTGAGGAAAACAGATTCGATTTCGTAAATGATATCCTCGTGCGCTACAAAAATGTAAAGAAAATATATGGCTACAAGATAAATTCATACTGGAACAATATCGCCGATATTGATGCATACTTCAAGACCAATATGGATTTCTTAAGACCTGACGTCAGAAGCTATTTCTTCAGGGAGGAGCCGACCATCTGCTCAAAGGTGGACGACCTGCCACCGGCCAAGTTTAATCCGGGCTCAGACATTTCAAACAGCCTCGTATCAAGTGGCTGTATCATAAACGGCAGCGTGGAGGATTCGGTGCTTTTCAAGCAGGTATTTGTGGGCAAAAACACTACCGTGAAGAACTGCGTGCTGCTCAATGACGTCTACATAGGCGACAATGTGCACCTCGAAAATTGCATCGTAGAGAGCCGTGGAACCATCAATCCAAACACCTGCTATTGTGGTGAGGATGGAGTCATGATAGTAAAAGAAAAAAATGTAAGATATGTAATTTAAAAACAGACCAGGGGGACAAAAATATGCAGATTACAGACATCAGAATTCGTAAGGTAGAAAAAGAGGGCAAGATGAAGGCGGTTGTGTCAATCACAATCGATGATGAATTCGTGGTACATGACATCAAGGTAATCGAAGGAGAAAAGGGACTTTTCATCGCCATGCCAAGCCGCAAGGCAAACGATGGCGAGTACAGGGATATAGCCCATCCGATTAACTCTGCCACACGCGAGAATATCCAGAATATGATTCTTGAAAAGTATAAGACAGAGATTGAGAATGTATAAAACAGTCAAATGCTGTAGCAAATGTAAATAATAATTTTGGTATGTGTATATCAGACGAAATCGCGCAAGTGCATCGGAGGAGATTGGCTTGCGCGGTTTTTATGTAATAAGGGTTTGATTAGAGAATAAAAAGTAAGCATATATTCATTTTAGACCCTCGTCTTTTACCCTTGTCTTTTAGAGAGAAATTTGATGACAAACTGTCCTCTCTGTGTTACAATCAACTCAAAGCATTATATTTCTGTAAATACGACACCACAGCATATTTTT
>OGOK01002254.1_pt1 | contig 11509 bp, 10 predicted proteins | sample 1552661 | NCBI WGS metagenome assembly OGOK01 (sample SAMEA2580172, study PRJEB22360) | human gut metagenome | biome: human gut; feature: human-associated habitat; material: faeces | place: Denmark | collected 2008/2010
TCCCAGCGACTATAAACTGTCAAGTCATTATTTTACTAATTCACCTTATAACCAAATTTTTGTTTGTTTCTTTGTTTCTTTGTTTCTTTCTTTTGTTTCAAGACAAAAGAAAGAAAGTTGTAACACAAATGTAACAAGTATGACATCCCCCTGCAACCTCAAACTCCGTCCTTTGCAGGCGGAAATAACATACACACATTTATGGAGACAATTTATTTATGCATTATCATTTTCCTCTTCGTACTAGCCATATTCGACCTGATCGTCGGTGTGAGTAACGATGCGGTTAACTTCCTCAATTCGGCGGTAGGTGCCAAGGCGGCCTCCTTCAAGACCATCCTGTTTATTGCAGGCATCGGCATATTCATCGGAGCATCGCTCTCTAACGGCATGATGGACATTGCCCGGCACGGCATCTACCAACCCGAGCACTTCTACTTTGCAGAAATCATGTGTATCCTGCTTGCCGTCATGCTCACCGACGTTGTCCTGCTGGACGTATTCAATTCAATGGGAATGCCTACCTCCACCACCGTATCCCTCGTCTTCGAGCTGCTGGGAGGAACCTTCGCCCTCTCCCTCATCAAAGTCCGTAACAGCGACACCCTCGGGTTGGGCGACCTGATAAACACCGACAAAGCCCTTTCCGTCATCATGGCGATATTCGTATCCGTGGCAATCGCCTTCTTTTTCGGTATGCTCGTCCAATGGCTGGCCCGTGTCATCTTCACGTTCAACTACACGAAAAAGATGAAATACAGCATTGCACTGTTCGGAGGCGTGGCCGCCACCTCCATAATCTATTTCATGCTCATCAAAGGACTGAAAGACAGTTCCTTCATGACCCCCGAAAACAAGCAATGGATACAGGACAACACTTGGATGCTTATCAGTGTGTTCTTCGTATTCTTCACCATACTAATGCAAATCCTTCACTGGCTGAAAATCAATGTCTTCAAAGTAGTAGTACTCATGGGTACTTTCGCCCTCGCCCTCGCCTTTGCCGGCAATGACCTTGTGAACTTCATCGGCGTTCCCCTCGCAGGCTTCTCGTCCTTCATGGATTTCACGGCCAACGGCAACGGCAATCCGGACGGATTTCTGATGACCTCACTGCTCGGCCCCGCCAAAACTCCGTGGTACTTCCTCATCGGCGCCGGCGCTATCATGGTCTACGCACTTTGCACCTCCAAGAAGGCACACGCGGTAATCAAAACTTCCGTCGACCTCTCCCGTCAGGACGAAGGCGAAGAAACCTTCGGAAGCACCCCGATAGCCCGTACAATCGTCCGTTTCAGCATGACACTTGCCAACGGCATCTCACGCATCACCCCGGACAGCACCAAGAAATGGCTGGACACCCGCTTCCGAAAAGACGAAGCGATCATCGCCGACGGAGGTGCTTTCGACCTCGTCCGCGCCTCCGTGAACCTTGTCCTTGCCGGCCTGCTCATCGCACTGGGAACTTCGCTGAAACTCCCGCTGTCCACCACTTACGTCACTTTCATGGTAGCCATGGGTACTTCGCTCGCCGACCGTGCCTGGGGACGTGACTCAGCCGTTTACCGTATCACAGGCGTACTGAGCGTCATCGGCGGTTGGTTTATCACTGCCGGAGCTGCCTTCACGATCTGTTTCTTCGTCGCCCTCGTGCTGCATTTCGGTGGAAATATTTCAATCATTGCCCTCATCGCTCTGGCAGCATTCATCCTGATACGCAGCCAGGTGATGTATAAGAAACGCAAAGCAAAAGAACAAGGCAACGAAACTCTCAAACAACTGATGCAAACATCGGACAGCGAAGAAGCGCTGCAACTGATGCGCAAACATACCCGCGAAGAGCTTTGCAAAGTTCTCGAATACGCAGAGACGAACTTCGAGTTGACCGTCACCTCGTTTATCCACGAAAACTTGCGGGGACTGCGCCGTGCCATGGGTTCCACAAAGTTCGAGAAACAACTTGTCAAGCAGATGAAGCGCACGGGAACGGTAGCCATGTGCCGCCTCGACAATAACACCGTGCTCGAAAAAGGGCTGTATTACTATCAGGGCAACGACTTTGCCAGCGAACTGGTGTATAGCATTTCCCGCCTTTGCGAACCGTGTCTGGAGCATATCGACAATAACTTCAACCCGCTGGACGCTATCCAAAAAGGAGAATTCAGCGATGTGTCCGAGGACATTACTTACCTGATTCAGCAATGCCGCAAGAAAATGGAGAATAATGAGTACAACGATATGGAAGAAGAAGTCCGCCGTGCCAACGACCTCAACGGACAGCTTTCGTTACTGAAACGCAAGGAGTTGCAGCGCATCCAAAGTCAGGCGGGCAGTATCCGGGTCAGCATGGTTTATCTGACAATGGTTCAGGAGGCACAGAACGTGGTGACTTATACAATCAACCTGATGAAAGTAAGCCGGAAATTCCAAGTGGAAACGGAAATGCCGTAAAAGTCAGACGGAAATGTTACAGAAGTCTCAGACAGAGATGTTACGATGAAATATATAAAAACACACAAAAGAGGGTTTATTCAAAGTGCAGAATTACTAAGTCATTTTTAGGTTGGGGAACCATAGATGTACAATGAGAGATAAACCCAAAAACAGGCAGAGGGTGACTAAACAGTCGGAAGTTTTCAGATACTCTTGACTTTTAGTCACCCTCTTTTTTTGTCCGTTCCACCTGCCCGCTTTCGCTTGGTGGAACTACGTGCGGGTGGCACGTTTTCGTTTTACGTCATACTTTTCTTTCTTTTTTCCTGCCGGTCTCTCTTTTTTTCTGCCGGCTGCTAGTCCTTCTCCGTCTTTCCGTTTCTCCGGCGACGGAAGCGCAGAAGCGCTTCGAGAATATCAAGCAGTTTTTCAAGAAATAGTTTCATCTTTTTCTTTTTTTAAGGTTAATAATTCGTTTAGACAGACGGGTCCGGCGTTACGCCACCGCCACCGGGTGTGTTTCCGCCGCCGGGTTTGTCATCGCCGCCCGGATTTTCCGTATCACCGTCGGCAATCAGACCGGCTGCTACGTCTTTGACGTGTACAAATTCCACTCCGGCAGTCAGTGCGCGGGTCGTGTTTCCGGCAGACCGGGTGTACTCCGGCGTGAACTGACAGCGCAGCGAAACGATTTGCGAGCTGCTGACTTTGCTTTCCTGTTCCACGCCTTTTCCGCAGGCTTTGGCAACCATAGTGAATGTTCCCAATCCTTCGAGACGCACTGTGCGGCTATTGAGCAACTGTTCGCGCATCACGGACATCAGATTCCGAATCACGTTGTGCACGTCGCCCGCCGTCAACGAAGCCTTTTCGGCAATCAATTCCGCCATTTTCTGCGTGTTGACCGTTCTCCCGATTTTCACCAGGCGGGGATAAAAGAGTTTCTGTCCTTCTTTGTTGGCAAGCGTTGCCTGGTAAGGTTTGTAAATTAATGGCATACTACTGTTTTCCTTTCTTTTTAATGATTAATGGATCAATTGTCTCTGTAACCGATTACGCCGACAAAAGTAAACGGGCCAAAGAAAGTCGGGAGACACGATGTGACAAGTCGTGACGGGAGAGAGCAAGTTCAAACCGTTTCGCACAAATGCTGCCTGTAAGCACTTCTGTCCAAAGAAGTACCAGACAACAAAAAATCACGTACCTTTATAACCGAAACGAACAATCCAATAAAAAAGCAGTAACAATGAAAACAACTACCACAGAAACTTCAATTCCGGAAGAGAAAACAACCTCCGCCCGCATACAAGCATACAGTAAAAGTCAACTGGCCGCCCTCTACCTGCCCCACATCCAGCCTGCCTCCGCCCGCCGGACGCTCCGCAGCTGGATTGCCAAAAACACGGAACTGCAAGCGGCACTCGCCCGTTCGGGATATACCGGAAAAGCAATCCTGTTGACTCCTGCACAAGTCGGGCTGTTCTTTCGATTTTTGGGAGAGCCTTAGAAAGCTCTCCAGTACCGGACGAACCCACATCGAGATTGATATACTCATATTCGGGACACATAAGGCAACGTGAACCAGAAAGTGCTGCCCTCGGCAAGCGTCCTGCGCAGCCATATCACGTACCATTTTTAACCAAAAACAATATTCCCAACCCGGATAGAACGGCTGTTCATCTCCGGGTCGGGAATATCTTCATTTCACAATGTACGGATTTGCGAACGAGTAAATCGGCATCAACAAGCGTTTTCCCGGCAGAAGATTATACCAAGTTCTCACAGTACTTATCTTATTTGAACTCATCATCAATATTTCTGCGTTCATTGTCGCCCACGGGTTCCTTCTCTCCCTTTTTAAATACCGTCACATCCTTTTTGAACTTAATTTCGATAAAAAACTTTCTATTCCCTTCGAGATAGAAATGTACCTTTGCGGCGTTTCCGACCAGATAAAGCAGCATCGTTCCCAAGAGGACGACCAAATGGTTGGCGTTGACACACTCATTGGAAAGACACTTGACCAGTTTGAAAATCGACGACCAGCTAGCCGCCGTTTTCTGCGTTCTGAACGAGAATATACGTCTGACCGTTGATATGGAGGTGTCTGTTTGTTTGGCAAAATAAACCTCTTTGTAATTGTTCTCATAAGAACAAATTTTCACCTCGTCGATTACTTTTCCTTTTTCCTGCCAGTCTTCTTCGTCGAAATCACTAGATCTTCTCCGATTCCTCTCATGCTTGTTTGTACCCGTTTCCACTTTACTTTTAGCTGCGTTTTCAACTACATTTTCAACACTTGTTTTAGTTCCATTGTCCACAGTATCAACTGTTTCACTAGATAATTGTTTTGTCATCATAATTAATATTTCGTAAATAATGCCGACAAATATCGGATATTATTTTTAACATTATGCGTCACGCGTGACACTTTCTTACTTTATCTCCTAAAATAACTCAAACATGAACCCTTTATGTGTTACCCTTCCTCTACCTTTACCGACGAAATCAATGAAAAATAATTGAATATAATGACCGAAATTAAAAAAAATCATTCCCTCCGGCGGATACGACTCATGAAGCGGGCCGCCGTTATTCGTCAAAACAATGGCATGGACAAACGCGAGGCACTCGTCGTTGCGCATCAGATAGACGTTTTAATTCGCAAAATGTACTTAGCTAGCGTCAGTTTTTATTATACCAAGCAGGACGGAAGCATCCGTCACGCCGTAGGAACGCTCACCGGATACGAACATTGTTTCCACCGGCCGTATACGCCACGGCCGGAAAACACGTTCGTCGTCTACTACGATCTCGAAGCCAAAGGCTGGCGGACATTCCACGCCGAAAATTTCCTCCGTGCCGAATGAGGACGCCCGAAGAACGCAAAGAGTGGGAAAGGCTCTGCCGACAATACAACGTAGATTCGCTCTACGAGGCGATCGAAGGCTGCCGGGAGGAACTGGAATTCCTCGTCCACTGCGCCGAACGCCTCGAACCGCTGCCGGACGATGACACGCCGGCACTCCGCCCCCGCCGCGCAACGATTGCAGACCACGCCGTTTAACACATACAGTCCACGCCGTTTCTGTGTGCACGAAACGCCGTTTTATGAAGACAGGAAACGCCGTTTCTCTTTCCGCATCCGGCGGAGGAGGACTATTTTTAACAAAGCATAATTTTATTAACATTATAAACAACATCAAGTATGGAAAACTGGAGATTTATCAAAGAAAACAATGATTATATGGTGTCGGACCACGGGCGGATCATGAGCCTGAAGAAACCTCAAAAAAAGATATTGAGCAGCAGTCTCCTCCACAATGGTTATGAGGCTATATACATCTATCAGAAAGGGATTCATGCCGCGCGCTATGTGCACCGACTGGTAGCGGAAACGTTTATCCCCAACCCGAAAAAACTCCCGCAAGTGAACCACCTCGACGGAAATACGCTCAACAATCATGTGTCCAACCTCGAATGGTGCGACGCCTACGACAACTTGATGCACGCTATCCGCACCGGGCTTCGTCCCGTTAACGTGCCGCGCTCCATTCCCTGCGCTGTGACGGACGAAAGCGGGACGATCCTCCACCCGTACCCTTCCATGAAGTCAATGGTGAAAGAGGAAAAACTGAACAGCGCGCAATACAGCTGGTTGCAACTGAAACTCACGCATCCCGAACGGGTACGGCTGCATACGATGCGGCGGGGGGGCCCGGCTGATGTCCTGGCACCTGCCTTATCTGCCCATTCCTCCCGACTGCACCCCCGTCCGCCACTCCGTCACCCGGCAATATTACCGGCTCCTGTCCGCCGAAGAGGCCGCCGCGCTGGGATTCAGCTACCGGAGCGTCCGAAGGGAGAAAGGCATTCACTTAATTATCAGCAATTTAAAATAAACAAAAGAAAGGAGATTTTCAAGATGAAAGACGCTATTATCATTCACTGTTCCGCCACCCGTGCGGAACAGGACATCACCGCCGCCGACATCGAAAGCTGGCACCGTGCCCGCGGATTCTGGACGATCGGTTACCACTATGTCATCCGCCTCGACGGAACAATCGAACCCGGAAGAGACGTCACCCTCGACGGCGCACATTGCATGGGGTGGAACAAACGGGCAATCGGCATCTGCTATGTCGGCGGACTGGACAAGGACGGTCGCCCCGCCGATACACGCACCGACGCGCAACGCACCGCACTCATCCGACTGGTGAAGGCGCTACGGCTTGTCTTCCCCGGTGTGAAGCAGGTGCTCGGACACCGTGACACCAGCCCCGACCTCAACGGCGACGGCGTTATCTCGCCCAACGAGTACATGAAAGCCTGTCCGTGCTTCGATGTTCAGAAAGAGGGATTCTGAACTGAGTCGTACACATCGGTGTCCTCTGCGATGAAATTCAGGGTGCCGCACCCACGAAACCCGAACTAATCATTAATTTTTAATTCAATCCAAATGGCCCGTATTTCCAAATCCGGTTTAGATTATTTTCCACTCGACGTCAATTTCCTGCAAGACAGAAAGGTGCGACGTATCTCTAGCCGTCACCACGCAGCAGGGATTGCCGCGCTCACTTCACTGTTCTGCCTCATCTACAAAGAAAAAGGGTATTATGTCCCGTGGAATCAGGACACATTGTTCGACGTTGCACAGGAAGCCTGTTGCGAGGAGGCGGAAATGCAGGCCATTATCGATGACTGTCTGGCGGTGGGATTATTCGACCCTCATATATATAAGGTGTATAGCGTACTCACTTCACAAGTTATTCAGGAACAATATCACAAAATTATCACCGACAGCCGGAGAAAATACAAATTACCGTTGGAACATTTCTGGCTAATCACGGACGGAGAAACGGAGCAACAAAAGGACGAATACGGAAAGGAAAACAGCATAGCAAAAAGTGAAAACGAAAATAGAAACGGAAACCGAGCGGGAACCGGAAACGGAACTGTCAGTGATGCAGCAGTAAATGATGTCTATGCTACAAAAACAGGAATTAATGCAGCAAAATCTCCCGAAATTGCTACAACAATCCCACAAACAAAAGAGGAAACAGACACCAAAGGTAAACAGGAAACGGAGAAGGAAAGAGATAGGGGAACTGAAACCAAAGCGGAAAGAGATAGAGAGAAAGAGATAGAAAAAGACAAAGAGACAGAGAATAGGCGGAAAGCCGGAAAAGAGACAGAGAATGAAATGCCGCCCGTGCCGTCAAACGGCGTTTTTCAGGCTCCGCCTGTCGTTGTAAGTGGTTTGTCTTTTGGAAATTTCGGAAATTCTTCTGAAATAAAAGAATGTTATTCTGAAGAAAAGGGAACTTATCCTGAAGTAATAGAGAATCCTTCCGGAGAAAAAGGGAATCCCCAAAGAGATAACGGAAGAAACAGCATTCCCCCCCAAGGAGTAACCGCCGGAGGCAGCTCCGAAACTCTCCTGCACATGAACCTTCAAACAATCGGCATCCGGAAAGAACAGACCGTGAACGCAATCACCGCCCTCGCCCGACGCAAAGAACTGGGCGGACCGGGAGGCACTTTATGGAAGATTCTCAGCAACGAATACCGCCCCACCCTGCTCAAAAAAAACGAACCGGGAGATTACATCCTCTGGGCCCTTAATCATCCGACGGAATTTGAGAACACCTACAACGGGACATTGAAGAAACTGGTGAGAGGAAGGTGACGCGGGTGCAACCGCAATCACCTCAACGTTCCGAAGCCCCCTGTGCTATGAAAAAATCGGTTCTTCTTCAAATTTGGTGGTTATTTAGCCAGTCGGTGGTATCTCCATTCCCCTCCTTCGGGGAAGGAGGGGTGGCTGAAAGCCGGGGTGGTAGGTGGATACACAATGCTGATAATAACCGACTTACGCATTCACCTACCACCTCCCCCTACGGGGACTCCTCCTTCCCGAAGGAGGAGAATGGAGAATACTATCGACTATCAAATTATTATTGAATACTATCGACTATAAACTATCAAATTATTATTTTCCTAAGTAAGTTTACCACCAAATTTGAAGAAGAACCCTATTTAGTATTTTTGTATCAAACGTGTTGAATATACAACCCGCTGCAATGTTGGGCTTCTAAGATTTGCAAAAGAGTCTATGTTGGTGAAGGACTATTCGCTTAGCGTACCTTTAAAACAAAATGCATTAGTCCCCCAATCTATCTCCGGCAGTGTGGTGTCGGCGGCGAACAAGCCGAATACGGAAGAACCCGAACCGCTCATGGAGGCATAGATTGCTCCCTGGTGATAGAGCTCTTCTTTTATTTCTCCGATAACGGGGTATTGCGGGAAGACACTCGCTTCGAAGTCATTGATTAATGTATCTTTCCACTCTGCGACCGGACGACGGATAACCTCTCTGACCGGATATTCGGGACGGTGGGGGCGGATATTGGCGAAGGCTTCCCGGGTGGATACGAAAACATCCGGCTTCACAATCATAATCCGGTAACCTTTCAGGGATAGCTCTATCGGGGAGAAGATATTTCCGATACCTTCGGCGTAAGTCGGTGTGTTTTTGATGAAAAAGGCACAGTCGGCTCCCAGGGTAGCGGCGTAGTCCTCCAGTTGCTTGTCGGACAATTGGAGGTTGTAATGTTCATTGAGCAACTTCAACATAAAGGCGGCATCCGACGAACCGCCTCCCAGTCCGGCTCCTGAAGGGATATGTTTGTACAGATGAATCTCGACAGGAGGCAGGTGAAATTCCTTGTCTAATAACAAATAAGCTTTTACTACCAGATTATTTTCCGGATTGCCGGCTATTTCCATTCCGTGCTGGTGGAGCGTGAATTTCTGTTGGGCTTCGGGATTGGTTCTGATTTCCAAAGCGTCTTCGAGAGCGACGGGATAGAAAACAGTTTCCAGATTATGGTATCCGTCAGGACGTTTTTCCGTAATGGACAGCCCCAGGTTTATTTTGATATTCGGGAAAGTAATCATGGTGTTATCTATTTTTTATGCTACGATTATGTATTCGGGGGCAAAGTTACTAAAATCTTCATTTTTCCTTATTCATTCTTCATTATTATATTTTATCTTTGTCGTCCCGATTGAAAGAGGGCCTGTCGGAAAAGACCGCCCCAATCGAATCGTAAAATGATAAATCGTAAAAACAGAAACAATCCTAATGGCCGAACAGAAAAGAAATACCCGTAACACAAAGTCTGCTAAAGTACAACCGGTGAATGATTATGGTCGTATCCAACCGCAGGCACCTGAGTTGGAAGAAGCTGTATTGGGAGCTTTGATGATTGAGAAAGACGCTTATTCGTTAGTGAGTGAGATCCTTCGTCCTGAATCTTTTTATGAACATCGACATCAGTTAATCTATTCCGCTATAACCGACCTGGCTGTCAATCAGAAACCGGTGGATATCCTGACGGTGAAAGAACAGCTCAGTAAACGCGGGGAACTGGAAGAAGTGGGAGGTCCTTTCTATATCACCCAGCTGAGCAGTAAGGTGGCTTCTTCGGCGCATATTGAGTATCATGCGCGTATCATTGCGCAGAAGTCACTGGCACGCGAACTGATTACGTTTACAAGTAATATTCAAAGCAAGGCTTTTGATGAAACGCTGGATGTGGACGACTTGATGCAGGAAGCGGAAGGCAAGCTGTTTGAGATCTCGCAGCAGAACATGAAGAAGGATTACACGCAGATTAATCCGGTCATTGACGAGGCCTACAAACTGATTCAGAAGGCTGCGGCACGAACCGACGGTTTGAGTGGCCTTGAGAGTGGTTTTACGAAACTGGACAAGATGACTTCCGGCTGGCAGAATTCGGACCTTATTATTATTGCCGCCCGTCCCGCCATGGGTAAGACGGCTTTCGTGCTTTCCATGGCCAAGAATATCGCTGTGGACTTCCGGAATCCGGTAGCACTGTTCTCTCTTGAAATGAGTAATGTCCAGCTGGTCAACCGTTTGATATCGAATGTTTGTGAAATCGAGAGCGGAAAGATTAAGAGCGGGCAGTTGGCCGGACACGAATGGCAGCAGTTGGACTATAAACTGAAAAATCTGCTGGATGCACCGCTTTATGTGGATGACACTCCTTCTCTTTCGGTTTTCGAGCTCCGGACAAAGGCGCGTCGTCTGGTACGTGAACACGGGGTGAAAATCATTATTATCGACTACCTTCAGCTGATGAACGCGAGTGGTATGGCATTCGGCAGCCGTCAGGAAGAGGTGAGTACGATTTCTCGTTCGTTGAAAGGATTGGCGAAAGAGTTGAATATTCCGATCGTCGCACTGTCACAGTTGAATCGTGGAGTGGAGAGCCGTGAAGGTATCGACGGAAAACGTCCCCAGTTGAGTGACCTTCGTGAATCGGGAGCCATTGAACAGGATGCGGATATGGTGTGCTTTATTCACCGTCCGGAATATTATAAGATTTACCAGGACGATCGTGGTAACGACCTCCGTGGTATGGCAGAAATCGTGATTGCCAAGCATCGTAACGGTGCGGTAGGCGAGGTGCTGCTCCGGTTTAAGGGTGAGTTTACCCGTTTCTCGAATCCGGAGGACGATATGGTTATTCCGATGCCGGGCGAGACTGTCGGGCCTATGCTGGGGTCGAAGATGAATCGCGATAGTGTTGGTTCTGTCCCTCCGCCGCCGGCACCCGATTTTGAGCCGCAGTCGGGGAATCCGTTTGCGACACCGATAGGAGGAGACGGGCCGTTGCCTTTTTAGTCGTTACTTTATAGTCGTTACTTTATAGTTTTTACTATTGTATATAAGTTTTCTGCATAGTTTCTCCTCCTTCTGGAAGGAGGAGTACCCGTAGGGGGAGGTGGTAGGAAAAATAATGATTTTACCTTTTTTTAAAATAAAGGAATATACCATGTTTCTACCTACCACCCCGGCTTTCAGCCACCCCTTCTTCCGGAAAGAGGGGAAACCATGCGGCAGGCAGTGTTACTCTGTGGTGAAATAACTCTCAATTTTCTTTCAAACCTTTTCGGTCAACCGAAAAAACTTATTAACTTTGCAAATCTTTTTGAGAAACAATAAAAAATTAATTATATGAATATCTCTTATAACTGGCTGAAA
>OGOK01002278.1_pt1 | contig 11445 bp, 8 predicted proteins | sample 1552661 | NCBI WGS metagenome assembly OGOK01 (sample SAMEA2580172, study PRJEB22360) | human gut metagenome | biome: human gut; feature: human-associated habitat; material: faeces | place: Denmark | collected 2008/2010
TATTGATAATTACAAACTAATACGAAATAAATTTTTGGTTTGGCCCTCATATGCATTAAGCATTAATCAACAAAGAGGATATAAAAACATATTTGATGATAGAATTGATTTGCTGTTAATAGATATTAGGAAATTGTATGATATAATAAGCAATGATTTCAGAATATAAAAAAACCTTGAAAATAGGCAGTTAATTGGATTATTGTTGTATTTGCGGAGGTAAATATGCAGATAAAAAAAGACGATGCTAAAGATAAAAAAAAGGATAGCGTGTTGACAGTAGGAATGTTATTTTCTAAGATGAAAAAATTTTTTGTGCCGTGGATTATTGCCGCAGTTGTTATTGCCTTATTGAATTTAGGCATAAGCGGCGGTAAAAGGCTTGTTACAGGAACCGTGTCTTCTGTAATAAATTTCAGCTTCGACGGTATAGAATCAGGGCTTGATCCTGCAGGCAACAAGTTTGACGTAAACGAGATAAAATCCAAGGATATTATCAGAGAATCCCTCAAGGAAACAGGCTTAGACGGAGATGTAAATCATATTTACAGTCATATCAATATCGACGGAGTAGTTCCGCTTGACGTAATCGAACGTATAACAAAGTATGATTCTATTTATAATTCCGATGTGATTGTTTCGTCAAAAAGTATACAGGATACGTCCTATTATCCTACTCAATATAAAATTGTATTGGAATGCGGTTCAGAAACCGGTCTAAGCAAAAAGGAGGGAGCCCTTCTTTTAAATAAAATAACTGAAAAATACAGAGAGGTTTTTTATAATAATTACGGATATAACTCATCGCTGGAATCTGCGGTTGTATCAATAGATTATACCGAATACGACTATGTAGACGCTGTTGATGTATTCGATTCATCCTTAGGATCTCTTAAAAATTATATTGACGAGCTTGCGGCTTCGGACAATACTCGCTTCAGATCGGAAACGGGATATACTTTTGCCGATCTCTCGTCGTCCATTGATACGGTAAGAAATGAAGACCTTGATTGGATTTCTTCTTATATTACTCTTAATAATGTGACAAAGGACAAAAAAAATCTTATAGCAAATTATAAGTTTAAAATTGAAGATCTGAAACGAAGTAAAATAATTTCCGAGGAACAGCTCAAGGCTGTTTCTGAAACCATTGAGGTCTATGAAAAAAATTCTATATTGATTTTCAGCAATGCAACTGACGCGGCTAACGCGTCGCTTACGCAGTCATCGGATACATACGATAATCTTATAACACAGAAAATTGAGGCGCAGGCGAATCTTTCTGCATGCGAGCAAAATATAAAACGTTATGAGGAGCGTATAAAATCTCTTGAAAACGGCGCTTCTACAGCAGCAGATGAAGAGGTTGTTGACGCGGAGCTGAAAAAAATATCGGGAAAGATAGATACATTAATTAATACTGTTAATGAAACTGCGTCGGAGTATTATGAAAAGGTTTTGTTTTCCAACGCATATACTGTATTGACGCCTGCTTCAACTTCTGTTACGGGAACGTTAAAGGCGGCTGTTTCGGATTCAGTGGATAATATATTTATGTTCGAGCTTATTCTGGCCGCATTGTATGTTACGGTTTCCGTTGCCTTTGCCTTAATTAAGACGCCTATGCTGACAAAGAAATTTGCGGGCAGAAAAAACAGGCGCAAAACCGTAAAAAATAGGAAATGATGTCAGAATAATATGGAGGCAAAAATTAATGGAAACTGAGAAAAATATCAGCATTACATTAAAACAACCGGATGAAGATGATAATTCGGTAGCAATATCATTCAGTACCTTAGCAAAGCAGGCTAAAAGATATTTTATTTTATGGTTGATTGCTGCCGCCGTTGTCTTAATGTTTACGGTTGGCTTTGTAATGATGTTTAAGAAAAGTACGACTGATAATATGATAACGGCTTTAGTAAGCTTTAATTTTGACGGAATTGAAAAAGGTCTTGATCCTCAGGGGAAAAAGTTTGACGTTAATAAAATAAAATCTCCAAACGTAATAGAAGCCGCGTTGACAGATATGGATATTTCATTGAATTTTGTTGAAGGCGTCAGAAGAAACATATATATTAACGGCGTTATACCTAATGATGCCATGGATAAGATTTCCTTATATAAAAATATTTATTCCGAAGGCGGATCCGCCGCTCTTACAGCGGTAGAATCTATGCTTGAATTAGGCTATTATCCTTCATATTATATAATATCCTTTGACTACTATAAAACAGGCTTTGATTTATCGGAAAGCAAGCAGATACTTGATAAAATTCTAAAAAGTTATCAGAATTATTTTTTCACCAATTACGGTTATAATGAATCGCTTGGAAACGCTGTTGTTGCTGTCGATTACAAGGAATATGATTATCCTGCGGCTATAGACGTATTTAATACGACTCTGACAAACCTGAGCGATTATGTAAGCAAGCTTTCAAATGCCGACGCGGGATTTAGGTCAAATGAAACCGGTTATTCCTTCAGTGATCTGAAAACTACGATAGATACTTTGAAAAATGCTGATCTTGACAGTCTTTCGTCTTATATAGTTATAAACAATGTGACGAATGATAAGGAATTGCTGCTGACTTATTACAAATACCGAATAGAAGAGCTTAGCCGTCAGCAGAAAATAAGTCAGTCGGAGCTTGATTCTATAACTAATTCTATTGATAATTATGAAAAGGATACTCTTTTGTTTTTCGGAGACGGTACTGAAAACGCAGAGACGTCTTATTCTCAGGCTTCACAGAAATACGACGAGCTGATAAATCAAAAAATTGCCAAGCAAAACGAAGTATCCAGAAACAAACAGCGCGTGGAATATTATAATGACAGAATCGACGCGCTGAAAAGCAATAATTCCTCATTGACAGTCAGTAAGGAAGACGTCGAGGAAAGACTTGAAGAAATTAATAATAAGATTACTGACTTAATAGATACTGTAAATAAAACTGCCGATGAATATTATGAAACAGTTACATTCGCTAATGCTTATAATATTCTTGTTCCTGCTACGGGAACTGAACCGACTGTTGTTACCGGGGACTTTTTTATGCCGGTGTTTATTGCTGAAGGCATATTGCTTGTGATATATTTGGCAATCGTGTTTATAAAGACAATTAAGGTTGATTATAAGGCTTCGAAAACCGACAGCGAAGTAAAGCAGATTAAAGAAAAATAAACTGTATTTAAAATAAAAAAGACGCTTTCCGATGTGGAAAAGCGTCTTTTTAAATGAGTTTATCCCTCAATTTGTTTTCCAAGAAACAGAGCCGCTGCGCTTATAAGACTCTTTTGCAGCTCTGACACTGATGTTGAATTTTCACTTTCCATGAATGCAACCGCACCGGTTACGTCTCCAGAGCTTAGTATAGGCATACATGCTAAAGCTGCCTTATCTACTCCTTCGGCGGGGAAAAAACCGTTTGCCGTATCAGATACGGAAGCAAAATAATTTCTGCGCCTTTCCATTAATTCTTCAAGAAGCGGGGATACTCTTCTTTCATTAAATTCCTTTTTGGAAACTCCAGAGACTGCTACAACATGATCCCTGTCGAATATAACGACAGGACAGCCTGCGAGCTTGCACATTATTTCCGCTACCTGAGAAGCGTTTTCGCTCATCTCACTGATTGCGGAATATTTTTTGAAAATAACTTCGCCGTCATTGCTTGTATATATTTCTAACGGGTCGCCGTTACTGATAACATTGACGTTAAGAACCTTATCTCCCTTGTTTTTAACAGGGAAGATGAATTTTTCAGTAAGTGATGAGATATTCTTAGCGTCCAAGTTAAAATTTGGCGATTGCTCCTCTGCCGCTCCGACTGATACAAGCTGTCCGCTTTTGAGCAGCGCGTCGATGTCTGCTTTCAGAAATATATCAATTCGGTCGGTATACACCACGATTTTTTCAAGGATAAAGTCAAGGTCGCTTTTTGCAAGAGAAGGCTTGCTGATTATGTCGTCGAAAATGTCCAGAACCGTTTTGGCGGTTCGGTTTATCTTTATCACTGAATTGTGCTTATCCGCCGCAAGCGCCGCCTGATTTTTCAATCCCTCGATACGCAAGGTAAGCTCGTCCAGCATTTCCGAATAGGTTTCCTCAAGTATGTCGGCTCGGTCCGGGTGCTTCATCAGATCTCTGGTCTGCTGTCTGGTAAGCATTTTTATCTCGGCTTTCGCTGAGTCAATCTGCTCATTGATTATGTCGATTGTCGCCTTGCTGTTTTTAGTTTCAGTCTTTTCCTTTGCGATTGAGTCTTTAAGTCTTTCAATCATATCCGCTGAATTGTCACGGACTCTGCGGATATATTCCTTCAGAAGCTTGTCAAGCATATCCACTCTTGTATGATGAGATGTACAGCCCTTTGTTCCTCTTCGGTGATATGTTCCGCAGGTGTATGCGGGCGCAAGGTCATTGCGGCTCATTGCGAACATTGGCGAGCCGCAGTCTCCGCAGAAAAGATAACCCGAATACACGTTGTCATTCTTTTTCACGCCCCGATAATTTGTTGTCGAACGCTTTTTAAGCTGCTCCTGAACGGCGGCAAAGGTTCTGTAGTCAACGATGGGAGTGTGGTTGTTTTCAAAAACTATATGGTCGGTTTCATGAACCTTTTCCTCTCCGCCGTTAATTTTTTTGCGTTTGTATTTTCCCTGACGGAGAGTACCGATATAAAAATCGTTTTGCAGAATTTCGCTTACGGTTATGATACTCCAGGTGGATTTAACTTCTTTTTTATACTCCTCGCCTTGTGCCTCCTTACGCATTTTCTCGCACATTCTCGGCGTTGGAATTTTTTTATCGGTAAGGTGATTTGCAATTTTCTTGTAGCCCCAGCCGTTTTTATACAGCTCAAAAATCTCGCGGACAACCTCGGCGGCAGGCTCGTCAACCTCAAACTGCATTGTTTTGTGGTTTGTCATAACATAGCCGTAGGGGACGGCGCATATCCATCTGCCCTCCTCCTGACGGCGTTTGATAACCGACTTGACCTTTTTGGAGGTGTCGGTTACGGGCATTTCGTTTATGAGAAATCTGAACTGAATTGCCGTCCAATCGTCGTATGTCGGATAGTCAATGTTGTCGCCTATTGAGATAATTCTCATTCCCGCGTCACGCAGATCCTCAAGCTCAACCAGCCCCTTGCTGTTTCGTCTTGAAAATCGTGAGAAATCCTTGACGATAAGAATATCATATTCAAGCTGCATCATCTTTTTACGGAGCCTTTGATAGCCCTCGCGCTGTTCAAAAGTATAGCCTGAACGGTCGCGGTCTTCATAAAAATCAAGGTTGCTGTCAGGAAATTTCCGGCTGACGAAATCCGTGATGATAGCTTTTTGGTTTTCAATAGAGGTGTTGTCGCGGTCAAGCTCTTCGTCGACGGAAATTCGGCAGTAGCCTGCTATGTTCGGTTTTACCGGCATTTATTTCACCCTTTCTTATTCAATGCTGTCAGCGTTTATATGCTGTTTTACCTTTGCGAATACCAACAATGTTGTCAGAAATATTCGACTTGATTACGATAATATTGTATCACGTTTCAGCTGAAAATGCAATAGATAAACCCAACATATTTGCATTGGAAATACTGTTCGATATGTAAAGAGAGACGCTGTATGCGCACTCTCTTGCAGGTTACAGCTGATAATTATTCAGAACTAAGCCTTCTGTGCAGTCATACAGATTTTTGTTACCTGAGCGGAACACAACGGTTTTACACCCTGCGGCTTTGTTTTCTTCGCAGATTCCTTCAAGCTTTTTTTCAAAGCCTTCGCTCTGCTGTTCATCATTTGTAACCCAGATTTCAACAAGCTTCAAATCGTCTTTTGCGTTTATTTCCAATAAACAACACCTCTCTTTAAGCTTTGACCTGATAAGGGATATTATTCATATTTTTACGTTGTTCTGCCGAAGGTTTAAATAAACTTTTCCGTTTGGTTTCTGTGGCGAACTAATCTGCATATTTTTCCGCCATTATCCGTTTTAAATTTCTTCTCCTTTAGCTGTTCTGATACTCCGCAGCGTCCTCGTAATCAATAATGCCGTTTATTCTTCGAACCTCGTTTACGCACATAGCGTGAAGCTTGTCCAGTGTTTCATCGTCAACCTCGTTTACAGCGGCGGTCATATGCGACAGCTTTCCAAGCTCCACAGCGACCTTGAAAAGCAAACGTGCAAGTCTCTGTTCCGTACCCTTTATCTGCGCCTTGACCGTTTCGGTTATCATAGGAGAGAGATAGTTTATGTTATCTTCCTCGTTGAGATAGCCGATGTAGAACTTAACGGCTTTCTCGATAAACTCCGTTTTCGATGAACAGTTGTCCTCGCGGTACTCCTGTTCGATCTTCTTAATTGTTTCCGGCTGAAAATACACAGCCATTCTTGTCTTTGCCATAAATCTGCTCCTTTCCCTGTCACGTCCCCTGAATAAATGCCGATTTTACGCGCTTTTCGGTATCTGTGACGCCTGAATTCAACTAAAATCCTATTTCCGGCCCCATAAGACATCCGTTGGAATACTGCACGATTATCATGTGCAAACGGCGTATTTAGGGCGTTTCCGCGGCGGGCTTTGCTCGTCCGCTGTGAACGGTCTGGGGGCTTTGACCCCTGACCTTTAACTAGCAAGTAAATATTTGAGTTTTTGAAGTAATTCAAATTCCTCCATTTGTGTAAATTACCAGCTGCACATATTGCACCACCTCTGTATTAATTTTATTCATCCGCCCGCAAACGCTCCACGTTGGCTTGTGCGGCGTTTTTATGCTTCATGCCGATATATTCCCGATTGAATTTGGGAGGGCAAATTCGGACGGATTTGGCTCGTAAATCTGCGTGACGGTAACCGTTAAGCGTGACAGTAAAAATATATTTCAAATTCTAACGTCACGGACATGAAACCAAGCTATATGGACGTTTGCGGTAACTCTGTTCGCATTTTCGTGACAGTAACTCCGCTGCCGTTTTTACTGTCACTGCCGTCACAGTAGTGAACTCTAACCATAATTTCTTAACCTTCGGCTTCAACGAAATTTTATGTACCGTCAAACAGAAAAAGCCCGCACATACTTAACCACGACTAAAGGCGGAAGCTTTTCCGTCTGAATCGTGCCTAAATATGTACGAGCCTTATGCTCTTTGAAATATGTTTATGTAATTGGCGTTTGATATTTAATTGTCATTTTAAATAGAACTCTGTCGTTCTATTTTTATTTTAACATGGTAATGTGCGATTGTCAAGATAGCATCAGAAATTTAACAACCATTAAAGTTAAAATACTCATAATACTATTCTGATTTTGAAAGCTACTTTTAAAATTAAAATGCCCATATATTCCAATGGGCATTTATAGGTTATTGAACGTTCGGTATCTCTATATTGTTTTCTTTCAGAAAAGCTTCAAGTTCATCATAAAACAAATCAAAAGCTTCAGATTCATTCTGTACAAATCTAATTAAATAATCGTCCCATAATATTGATTCTCGTATATGATATTTTTGTGCAAGCCATTCATTAAATTCGTGATATTGATTTATTTTATATTTTTTATTATCGCATATCATTGCAAATTTATAGCCATCTATAAAGCTACAAAGCCTTACCAAAGATTTTGTGCCAATATACAAACCAGGTCGCAGCTTAATCATCATAAGTAGACAAATAATATTATCAGGTTTAGTCATAATTTTTACCTCAGAAATTTATTTTTTCAATTGTTTTTTCGCCACCAGGTGCAAAAAAACCATTGAACCATTTATTATAATCTATGCCATTGGGAAATATATTATCATATACCTTGTTATTGTACAAAATTGCTACGTGTTTTCCATTTTTGGATATCGCTTCTGTTGAAGAATATAAATCATGTATTATAAAACGATTACCATAGGTCAAATTGAGTCTTGTACCGTTTTGACCTATACTTTTTAAATAACCCATGACCTCATCGGCACATTCAACACATTCGAGATTCTTATATTTTCCCGCAATCTTGCTAATACCCTTGCCGATTTCGTCCGAGTATTTAAAGGATATATCAACAATTTCATCTAAATTCTTCCCAGCAGCCGCAAACATCTCTTTCAGCTTTGTATATTCTGATTTTGAAAACTGCTTTCCGTTCTTTAGCGAATTTGCAATGTTGTCTAATGAAGAACCCGGCAAATACTTCAATACATCAGGTACCTGCTCGCTTACTTTTAACAATGCGCTTGCAATCGTGGGAGCGTCATCTAAATGCTTTAATACAAAATCCTCAAGCGCCGACGCTATCTTTGCAGCGTCTCCGGCCAACGGAACAAGTCCGATTCCGCTTATAACCGCATAGTCCCATTCTCCCTTACGGGCGTTCGCTATTACATCTCTTATGTCAGCATATCCTGGAATAAAACCGCCCGTTATCTGACCGAGTAATGTAGGAATATCGTTACATTCAATAAAATCGCCTAAAACAATTCCTTTTATAAAACGTGAATCCCATTCGAATCCGGTTAAATCATATGAGAACGGATCAGTTCCGTTTATATATTCCTCATAATCGTTGAAGCTGTCGCCATCAGGATTGGGATTTAACGGATCAAACCAAAGCTGAACTTCTTTTCCGTCTGATAAACCGTCGCTATCAGTATCTTTTGAATTTGGGTTAGTTCCTAAAAGTGATTCCAGATAATCGTCAACATTGTCTGAATCCGTATCAGGCATAGTAGGATCAGAGGAATAACCGATGGCAGAATAATATTCCACCATAGATACTGTTGATGTAAGCTTTTCGGTCACGAAATTAAGCTCTATATTATCATCAAGCCCGTCTCCGTCGGTATCCTTTTTAAATGGATCGGTATTTATCGGATGTCCGTCAGGCTTTAAACCGTAAAGCTCAACCAAATCCGGTATTCCGTCCCCGTCTGAATCCACGCCCTCAAATCGGAGTATGAATCGTCGCTCCCGTCGATACGTCAAATCTACGGCGCTTACCGAATTGTACACCTCTCCGCCTGTGGATTGCACGATAATTTTCAGATTTGAACTCACGCTGCCGTAGCCAAGATTCACTCTTGTAAAGCTGGTTCAAATACAGTAGCTTTTGGGTATTCATTCGATTGCTTATTTCTTGACCATTCCAGCTCTTCGTCTAATTCCTTTGCCCAATCCGGTAATTCCTCAACTCGGTTGAAGGTTATTTTATCATTGACCTTAATACTATCAATGACAGATTCTGTTACGGTGATAATGCATTTCTTTTCCGAAAACTTACAATCTGCCCTTACCATAAGATCTTCTGTCTTGTAAACGAAATTATTTTTTTGAAGAATATCATAATCTACAATATTAACCTCCCTGCCGAAATCAAAATCTAGTTCAATATTATAAGACTTTTCACTATCCTTTAATGTACCTAAACAAAGATAATATCCTTCATCCTCTAAAACAGTGAAAAATATATCTGGATTCTCTGAAACCCAATTTGTATTTAACTGATTTCTTGGCTTTATATCGCTATCCATATCGCATGAGACAAGGGTTAATGACAAAATCATTAGTATCAGAATATTTATAAATTTTTTCATAATTCCCCCTTAACATAAATAATACCCTGTAATAAAAGAACCGTTTTCTCTATTTATTAAATCAATAAAATCATCAAAATTATTTCTTACTCCGTTATTATATGTATTAATTGTTTTATCTAAATTAACCCGTACTGCAATAGTATGCAATCCTCGTCCTATATCATCCTTATTATTCCAGTATGACATTATAAATACTCTTCCCGGTTTTGCCCATGACTGTAATTCACTTAATGATTCAGTTTGTTCATTCTTATATTTGTGAGCGTTTAAATATTGCTTAATATAAAATGGATTTGAACCGAAAAATCCGGATTTTAAAATTATTCCCAGCTGAGTTGAGGGAATACTTGAAAACGAAGGATGTGTGCTAAGCAGTCTTGTATCCATCGCCATTCCGCCGTTTGCTTCAAATTCCAATGCTATTTCAGACAGTGCCTGATAATTATTTTTCAACTTTAAAGCGTTATAAATCGCTATCAATTCACATCCGTTATGCTCCATAGTATATTTATAACCATATTTAATGTTGCTTACCGGCGCTTCATTTTGATTATTAATATAATCAAAATTAGCGGCATTTTCTATAGCAGTATTGCTATAAAATCGTTGTATTATGGCACTGACTTCACTTGCGCTTTCAACATCAGCAAAACTGGGAGCAGCTTCCCATTTGTTAACCTTTATATTATAACTGGCAAATTCCCAAAATCGAGCTTTTCCTAATATATATGGTGTCAGTGGATATACATCATCTCCATCTAAAATTCCATCACCATCAGTATCCGATAAGCGCGGATTTGTTCCTAAATTATATTCCTCTTTATCATCCAACCCGTCATTATCAGTATCCATCATAGTAGGATCAGAGGAATAACCGATAGCGGAATAATACTCCACCATAGATACTGCTGATGTAAGCTTTTCGGTCACGAAGTTAAGCTCTATATTATCATCAAGCCCGTCCCCGTCTGTATCCTTTTTAAATGGATCGGTATTTATCGGATGTCCATCAGGCTTTAAACCGTAAAGCTCAACCAAATCCGGTATTCCGTCTCCGTCCGAATCTTCACCCTCAAACTGCGGTGGAAGCTCAATAGTATTTCCGGTTACGTTTGTAAGATCACTTGAGGGATAACCGTAGTAAACGTCTCCATGTGAATCATAGACAATTTTCTCCAAGTTAGAGCCAACGCTCCCGCCACCAAGACTTACAATATTTAAAGATACATTTGTGTAGTCATAGGAAGATAGCTCATAACCGTATGACACGTCGCCGTTTGTTAATACTATGATTCGGTACATCTCGGAATCGCTGTCGCTTACATATGACAATGCGGTCTGAACTGCGCTGTCCAGCCATAACGAATTTCCGTCACTGTTTACACCCTGAACTGCGGAATAAAGCGATCCCGTTGAACCTGTCAAGCCTGTATTAGATTCTATGTGATCCGAATACATAATGACTGCGGCGCTGTCTCCACTGCCCATATTTCCGATTATATTTTCACATATATATGCTCTGCTGCATTTTCTTCGACCGTATTTTTCCATATAATAGTCGATATTTGATTGACTACCTTGTATATGAGATAGAATTTCGGTATGGTTTTCTTCTGTAACTCCGTTATATCCAACCTCAATAGAATAGCTGATCGGGTCTGCGCTGTCCATTTTCCATGAGCAATCCACCACTAAAATAGTGTTCATTGCCTTATAATATGTAGTATGGCTACTCCACATCTTCCGCAGTTCCATGAAACTTTCTTCCCAATTGTCATACCACTTCTCGCTGTCAACAATCATGTATTGTGAAAAATGAGTTGTAGTCGTGCTTACGGTTGAGTTCTCCCAGTTTCGGGTTG
>OGOK01002279.1_pt1 | contig 11441 bp, 8 predicted proteins | sample 1552661 | NCBI WGS metagenome assembly OGOK01 (sample SAMEA2580172, study PRJEB22360) | human gut metagenome | biome: human gut; feature: human-associated habitat; material: faeces | place: Denmark | collected 2008/2010
TCCATGCCTGATCGTAATCCAGAGTGCATCCGGCATCCGGGTATTCTTTTTTCAGGCGTTCTATGATTTCTAATGCTCGTTGTTTTTTTGTCATATACTTCTACTTTTACTCTTTATTTATGGTAAGGTTCGTGCTGAATGATCCGGAATGCACGATAGATCTGTTCGCACAGGATCACTCGCATCAACTGATGAGGAAATGTCATTTTGGAAAAGCTTAAGGCCAGATCCGCTCTTTTACAGACACTTGGATGCAAACCAAGCGATCCGCCAATGACAAAGCAGATATGGCTTTTTCCTCTGACAGTGCAATCTTCAATCCATGCCGCAAATTCTTCGGAAGAAAAGTTTTTAGCGGCAATCTCCAGCGTAACGATCAGGGCATCCTGTGGCAGTTTCGCCAGGATCCTCGCCCCTTCTTTTTCACGGATCTGATCTTCCAGAGCCGCACTGGCTCCATCCGGTGTCATTTCATCCGTCACTTCGATGATATTTAACTTCGTATAACGCCCCAGACGTTTGCTGTATTCTTCTATGGCGTCCCGGAAAAATTTCTCCTTGATCTTCCCTACACATACGATGGATATTTTGATCATTCTTCTGCTCCGTTTGTATCCGGGAAGATCTGTTCATAGATCTTTGTGTCAATAAGGTTCTCCAGCATCTGCTGATCCAGATTCATAAACTGATGATTCATCTGGCTGCGGATTACTTCGAATCTCTTGTAATAAAGAGCCTCTTCCGGTGTATCTGCAGCATTTTCAATCTGAGCGTCAATTTTTTCCGCCGTCAGATTTTCTTCACTCCACTTCAGAAGAGTATCCACCAGAGAGTTCTCGGACTCTGCCTTTTTCTCAAAAAGCTTTGCATTCCGCATGGATACCACGCCCATGACAATGAACAGAATGAAAACAGCACTCATCACTCCGTAGAACATATAGGGGTTGCCGATGTTCAAAGGAAGTACGCCGGTAATTCCCAGGATCATGACAAGCATTCCGAGGATTCCCACCACCAGCAGTACCCAGGCAGAGGAACGATTCTCCTCTGCTTTGGCTCCACTGTTCATATAAGTAAGTCCACCCTGGGCGGAAGCTGTTTTCAGCAGTTCTCCGGGATTGACTTTCTCCGATGCTTCTTCTGTCTCCGGCATCAGGAATTCATCTACCGCAGCCTCTTCCTCAGCAGCATTTTCCGTCCGCTCTTTTTCCTGCTGTTCCAGAAATACCCGGGCAATCGTCTTCGCCTGTTTTTCCTCTTTTGCATCTACAAACAGTTCATAGACCTGCTCCGCCTCATCGAAGGAAAGTTTGCTCTTGCGGATCCCATTGTATGTAAGGAAGTCTTTCAGTTTCTCCATTTCGTCCTGTTCACCGAACAGCACGGAAGTCCAGTCCGTCAGTTCTTCCTCGCTTACCAGCGTTTCTCCGCAATCGGGACATACGGTGATTCCTTCCCGATATTCGTTTTTACATTTCGGACACCATGCCATATACCAACACCATCCTTAATACTCGTAATCCAGGCAGGCTCTGTTGCCTGCCACGGATCCAATATATTCCTTTGCTGCCAGATGATCCGGATGCACCTGATAGGCAGCCAGCGCCTCAGTATCTGTAAACTCAGAGATCAGAGCCACATCCCGGTTGCTGCTGTCCAGTTCATTGATGATCACTTCCACCTTTACGGCACCGGGAACCTTCTCTTTGATAGGCTCCAGTAACTCCTTGATCTTCCCGGCGGTCTCTTTCTTTTCCTGTTTTGTCAAATTGCCTTCCAGACTCCACATAACAATATGTCTTACCATGTAATCCTCCATTCCATCCTGTCTGTGGACAGGATCCGGGGTGTTTATTTTGTACTCAGATATTCGTCAATGCCTTTGGCAGCAGCTTTTCCTGCACCCATGGCAAGAATAACGGTCGCTGCTCCGGTTACCGCATCTCCGCCGGCATAGACACCTTCCTTTGTGGTCTTACCATTGTTCTCGTCCGCAATGATGCACTTCCACTTGTTGGTATCCAGTCCCTTGGTTGTAGAAGAGATCAGAGGATTCGGGGAAGTACCCAGAGACATGATCACGGTATCCAGTTCCATCACGAATTCAGATCCCGGAACCTCTACCGGACGGCGTCTGCCGCTCTCATCGGGCTCACCCAGTTCCATGCGGATGCACTTCATACCGGTCACCCATCCCTTATCATCGGAAAGAATCTCAGTAGGATTGGTCAGCAGATCAAAGATGATGCCTTCCTCTTTTGCATGATGTACTTCTTCCACTCTGGCAGGCAGCTCCTCTTCGCTTCTACGGTATACAATGTGTACCTCCGCACCCAGACGAAGTGCGGTTCTTGCTGCATCCATCGCCACGTTACCGCCGCCGACAACGGCTACCTTCTTACCATGCATGATAGGAGTTCTGGAGTCGGGATCAAAAGCCTTCATCAGGTTGCTTCTGGTCAGGTACTCGTTGGCAGAGAAGACACCGTTGGCATTCTCACCGGGGATACCCATGAACTTCGGCAGTCCGGCACCGGAACCGATGAATACAGCCTGAAAACCTTCCTCATCCATCAGCTGGTCGATGGTCACGGATTTACCTACCACCACATTAGTCTCAATATGAACGCCGAGAGATTTTACATTCTCGATTTCTTTTGCCACAACACCGGTCTTGGGAAGACGGAACTCGGGAATACCGTATACCAGTACACCGCCTGCCTCATGCAGTGCTTCGAAAATGGTCACATCATATCCCAGCTTTGCCAGATCTCCGGCACAGGTAAGACCAGCAGGGCCGGAACCGATCACAGCTACCTTCTTACCGTTCTTCTGTGCTGCGGGAGTGGGCTTGATGCCATTCTCTCTTGCCCAGTCAGCCACAAAACGCTCCAGCTTACCGATGGAGATCGGATCTCCCTTGAAGCCACGGATACATTTTCCTTCACACTGGCTTTCCTGAGGGCATACACGGCCGCAGACAGCGGGAAGGGCGCTGGATTCACTGATAATACGATAAGCCTCTTCAATGTTGCCGTTCTTCACCTGTTCAATGAACTGTGGAATCTGGATTGCTACGGGGCAGCCCTTTACACACTGTGCATTTTTACAGTTAATGCAGCGGGAAGCCTCTTCCATTGCTTCTTCTTTGTTATATCCGAGACAAACCTCTTTGAAATTGGTAGCACGTTCCTTCGCATCCTGCTCTCTGACAGGAATTCTCTTTAATACATCCATTTTATTTTAACCATGCCTTTCTGATTTATCGTGTTCAAACTTTTGTATGACTACTGGCAGTTGCCGCAGCCACCGTGATGGGTATCTCCCTCTTCCAGGGCCAGCATTGCACGTCCTTCTGCAGTCTTGTAGATCTGCTGACGTCTCATTGCCTCATCAAAGTTTACTTCATGTCCATCGAACTCCGGTCCGTCTACACAGGCGAACTTTACCTTGCCGCCGACAGTTACACGGCATGCACCGCACATTCCCGTACCGTCTACCATAATAGGATTCAGACTGACAACTGTGGGAATCTCCAGTTCTTTGGTTAAGAGACACACGAATTTCATCATGATCATAGGACCGATGGCAATACACAGATCGTACTTTTTACCTTCTGCCACCAGATCCTTGATGGTCTGGGTTACCATACCGCTTCTTCCATAGGAGCCGTCATCGGTGGTTACATACAGATTTCCTGCGACAGCTTCCATCTCCTTCTCCAGGATCAGAAGATCTTTGGTCTTGCTTCCCACGATAACATCTGCAGCAACGCCATGCTCATGCAGCCATTTTACCTGGGGATATACCGGTGCCGCACCGACACCACCAGCCACGAAGAGGATCTTCTTTGCCTTTACCTCATCCAGAGGCTGTTCTACCAGTTCGGAAGGACATCCCAGAGGACCTACGAAATCATGGAAGTATTCTCCCTCGGAAAGCTGTGCCATCAGTTTTGTACCGGCACCAACGGTCTGGAACACAATGGTTACTGTTCCTTTTTCCCTGTTGTAATCACAGATAGTCAGAGGGATACGCTCACTCTCGCTATCCATTCTTACGATGACAAACTGACCGGGTTCACAGGTCTTTGCCACTCTGTCTGCTTCTACCTCCATAAGATAGATGTTGGTTGTCAGCTCCTGTTTTTTTACGATCTTATACATTTCTCTTTTTCCGTCCCTTCTGTTAGGATTATATATCTAAACGATCACCAAGCGTATAATGGCGGCCGCTTTCGTCGGTCTGCAATTTGTACAGTTCCCGGGTATAGGCATTTACGGCGAACAGATTCCCCGTCTTTGTGACTGTCCCATCTTCTCCCCGGTAGATCTCGGCAACAACATAGAAATCATCTATCTTGTTGATGTTCGTCACATACTGATACTGATAGAGATATGCCGCAGCGGATTCATCAAAGCTTCCGGATGCTTCCGTTATTTTACCACTTTCTATGGCATAATTCACTACTTTTGTCACGGCATCCTCCGGCATAAACTCCGTGTTCATGACCAGATTGTAGCTTTTCTCCACGATCTCGCTCTTTCTTCCTTCCGCAATGCGGATAAACCGGAAGACTGATTTGCCAAGAGGCATGGGGATGGGTCCATTATACACCGTGGAATTCTGCGTAGGATCGGAACCATCCGTTGTGTAATAAACATCATATCCGTCGGTCACCTCGATATTGATTGGGAATTCATAATCCCCACTGACCGCCGTTACCTCCGGAGCACTCAGTTCCTCGATCTCAATATGGTAATTTTTGGTAACCACTGGACTACTGATCCCATTCTCATTGATGTAGACGGCTTTGATACAGTAATCACCGCTCTCTAAAAGGATGGGTGCCGTATACAGCAGACTGTGTTCTCCCGGTTCGGTTTCGTCGGTAGTATAGTAGATCTTACCACTTCCGAAAGTTGTCAGTTTCAAAGGCTGGATGCTGGTATAATATCCCTCCTGCAGACTGAATTCCGGTTCCATTGCCATATAGCTCTGGTATTTACTCATAATATTTACATTACCACAGTTCAACAACAGATCATTAATGGTCTTATAATCTTCCCTGGCCGCATAGATGGCGATCAGCTTTCCATAAGCACTTTCCAGTTGTTCGGAAGTAGCTGCGGCATCCGCAACAATCTCCCGAAGCAGATATTCATATTCCATTTTGTTGTTCTTCTGAAAATAAATATCCGCCAGTTCAAATTTTAAGGTGATGTTCCCCGGATCGATTTCCAGCGCACGTTCATAACAGGTGATCGCCTGATCGTATTCCCCGGAAGCTACATACTCTCTCGCACTCTTTATCTGATATTCAGCGGAATGATAGTGGGAATAAGAGATTCCGAAACCGGTACATACCACCGCTACTACCGCAAGCACCAGGATCAGCACAATGAATTTCCAGCGAAAGGGATGTTTTGCCGTATTTTCCAGCGGTTCTTCATCCCAGTCCTGCAATTCCGTCATGCTCTGCTGTGCATCCTGATCGTCCGTGGCATCTTCTTCCGGTGTCATTTCCCTGGCAATATCATGCAGAGTCTGCTCCATATTGTATTCAATTTCCGGTTCAAAATCGGGAACAATATGGATATCCTCCCCACAGTGCTCGCAGTAAAGCGTACCTTCTTTCATTTCCGCCCCGCAATTCGGACACTTCATATAATTATCCTCTTACTGCCTGCAAGGATACCGATTCCAGGCAGTTATTCATCAGCATAGCTATGGTCATAGGACCTACGCCGCCGGGAACCGGAGTAATGGCGCTGCATACAGGCTCCACACTGTCAAAGTCCACATCACCGCACAACTTGTTTTCTTCGTTGCGGTGAATTCCCACGTCAATGACAACCGCACCCTCTTTTACATATTCTGCCGTGATCATCTTCGGCTTGCCGACAGCCACCACCAGAATATCCGCTCTTTTGGTTACTTCTTTCAGATCTTTGGTACGGCTGTGAGCCACCGTCACCGTACCGTTCTCCCGAAGCAGCAACAATGCCATGGGCTTGCCGACGATATTACTTCTGCCTACCACCACACACTCTTTTCCGGCGATCTCAATACCGGAACGCTTCAGCAGCTGTATGACTCCTGCAGGAGTACAGGACACAAAGCCCGGCTTGCCGATGCAGAGTGCACCGACATTCTGGGGATGAAATCCGTCTACATCCTTTAAAGGAGAAATGGAATCCAGTACCTTTTCTTCGTCAATATGTTTCGGTAACGGCAGCTGCACCAGAATGCCGTTGACATCGGTTCTGTCATTTAATTCCCGGATCAGCTCCAGTAATTTTTCCTCTGTTGTCTCCTCTGGAAGTTCATATGCCAGAGACCGGATACCTACATATTCGCAGGCCTTTTTCTTGTTGCGGACATATACGGAAGATGCGGGATCCGCACCTACCTGGATCACCACCAGCGTTACTTCGCAGCCCTGCTCTTTTAACCCTGCGATTTTTTCTTTGACTTCATCTTTAATCTGTGCGGAAATAACTTTTCCATCTATTAACTGTGCCATGAGACACTTTCCTCCTTACTAGAACAAGCCTACGATCCTACCGCTGTCATCCACATCGATATTGTAAGCAGCTGGAGCCTTGGGCAGGCCGGGCATGGTCATGACCGCACCGGTGAGCACTACAACAAAACCGGCACCGGCAGACACATAGACCTCTCTTACATTCAATTCAAAACCGGAAGGTCTTCCCAGTAACGTAGGATCATCTGACAGAGAATACTGGTTCTTTGCCATACATACCGGCAGATCACCAAAGCCAAGTTCCGTCAGTCTCTTTAACTGTTTTGCTGCCGCCGGAGCAAACACTACATCAGACGCTCCGTAGATCTCCTGCGCGATCTTTTTGATCTTATCCTGAAGAGACAGTTCATTTTCATATAAAACATGGAAGTGGTTCTCTTTTTCGTCGATTGCTTTTAATACTTTCTCAGCCAGAGCGATTCCACCCTCTCCGCCTTTCTCCCACACTTCGGAGAGTGCGAACTCACAGCCTCTTGTCTCACAGAATTCTCTGACATAAGCGGTCTCCGCCTCACTGTCGGTGATAAAAGAGTTCAGGGTAACCACTACAGGCACACCATATTTCTGAAGATTCTCAATATGTTTCTCCAGATTCACAATACCTTTTTTCAACGCTTCCAGATTCTCTGCTCCCAGATCCGCCTTTGCAACGCCACCGTTGTATTTCAGTGCACGGATGGTTGCTACCAGTACCACTGCATCAGGAGTAAGTCCTGCCTTACGACATTTGATATCGAAAAATTTCTCTGCTCCCAGATCCGCACCGAAGCCGGCTTCCGTGATGCAATAGTCTGCCATCTTCATGGCTGCCTTAGTAGCTCTGACGGAGTTACATCCGTGAGCGATGTTGGCAAACGGACCTCCGTGTACCAATGCTGGAGTATGCTCTAAGGTCTGGATCAGATTGGGCTTGATGGCATCCTTTAACAGTGCTGCCATGGCACCGACTGCTTTCAGCTGACCGGCGGTCACCGGCTCACCCTGATAGTTGTAAGCCACAACGATTCTGGACAGACGCTCCTTCAGATCCTTCATATCGTCAGCCAGACACAGGATCGCCATGATCTCACTGGCTACGGTAATGACAAAATGATCCTCTCTGACAAAGCCGTCTGTCTTGTTGCCAAGTCCTACCACAATATTACGAAGGACTCTGTCATTCATGTCCTCACAGCGCTTCCACACGATCTGCCGGGTATCGATGCCCAGATCATTGCCCTGCTGGATATGATTGTCCAGCAACGCAGCCAACAGGTTGTTGGCAGAGGTGATGGCATGAAAATCACCGGTAAAATGCAGATTCAGTTCATCCATAGGCACTACCTGTGCATAACCGCCGCCGGCAGCTCCACCTTTGATACCAAAGCAGGGGCCTAAGGACGGCTCTCTGAGCGCAATTACAGCCTTTTTGCCCATTCTGCCGAAAGCTTCTCCCATACCTACCGTGGTCGTGGTCTTACCCTCTCCTGCAGGAGTTGGGTTGATAGCTGTTACCAGAATCAGTTTTCCATTGGGACGATCCTGGATCTTACGTAAAAATTCTTCGGAAAGCTTTGCCTTGTATTTTCCGTAAAGTTCCAGGTCATCTGCTTCAATGCCAATACTTTCAGCCACTTTGGTGATGGGCTCCATTACCGCTTCCTGTGCGATTTCAATATCTGTTTTCATGTCCTTTTTCCCTCCGTTTATTCAGACAGTCTCGAACGAATGTCAGATTTCCTCCAACAGCTGTTCGAACTGTTCCATGCTCATAAGTACTTTTCTGGGTTTAGTGCCTTCTTCTTCACCTACCACGCCGTATTCGCAAAGCTGATCCATGATTCTGGCAGCACGGTTGAAACCGATTTTCAACACACGCTGCAACATGCCGATGCTGGCCTTGTCTTTATCAATAATAAACCTTGCGGCCTCCTCAAAATATTCGTCTCTGTCGTTACCGCCACCAGCGCCGCTTCCGGAGGAACCACCTGACGTGCCGATATTTTTGATCTTCTCTTCAATATCTTCTGCATAGTTGCTATAGGTATTGCCCAGTGCCTGGTTCTTGAGATAATCCACCACATCGGATACTTCCTTGTCGGACACAAAAGCACCCTGTACTCTGGCCGGTTTGGAATAACCCTGCGGGTAGAATAACATATCGCCTTTACCAAGCAATTTCTCCGCACCGTTCATATCCAGGATCGTTCGTGAATCCACACCGCTGGATACGGAGAATGCCACACGACTGGGCATATTGGCCTTGATCAGTCCGGTGATGACATCCACACTGGGTCGCTGGGTAGCGATGATCAGATGGATACCTGCGGCTCTGGCCAACTGTGCCAGACGACAGATAGATTCCTCCACTTCGCCGGGGCATACCATCATCAGATCCGCCAGCTCGTCCACGATAATGACGATCTGCGGCATCTTCTTCGGTGCTTCCTCTCCTTCCGGAACAGGCATAGTCTCTATTTTCTTGTTATACCCCTTCAGATCACGGACATTATAATCGGCAAACTTCCGATAACGGTCTTCCATCTCACTGACGCCCCAGTGCAATGCAGCAGATGCTTTCTTGGGATCTGTCACTACCGGGATCAGCAGATGAGGAATGCCGTTATAGACACTCAGTTCCACGACCTTCGGATCCACCATGATCAGTTTCACATCATCCGGATGCGCCTTGTACAAAATACTCATGATCAGCGTATTAATGCATACGGACTTACCGGAACCGGTAGCTCCGGCGATCAGCATATGAGGCATCTTGGCAATATCCGCCACCACAGTCTTGCCCGCGATATCCTTACCTACGGCAAATGCAATATTGGAATTAAACTCCTGAAACTCTTTGCTCTCTAACAGATCCCGGAGTGCTACTGTCATGTTCTCTTTGTTTGGGACTTCGATACCGATAGCTGCCTTTCCGGGGATCGGTGCCTCAATACGAATATCCGTTGCCGCCAGATTCAGCTTGATATCATCTGCCAGGCCTACGATCTTGGATACCTTTACGCCCTGTTCCGGCTGTAGTTCATAGCGGGTAACACTGGGACCCTGGCTGATATCGGTAATCGTTACCTTTACACCGAAAGTATTTAACGTCTGCTGCAAGCGCATGGCGGTCTCTTTCAATTCTCTGGAGGAATCTCCGGTAGCTGCCTTTCCCTTCTGTAACAGACTCAGAGGCGGAATCCGGTATTCTGCCGGAGGCTGTTTGGCCGCTTTCGCAATATCCTTATGTATCTGATCCTCTGCCGGAGAATTACCCTTTGGCGGCTCCGGTGCCGTGATTTTCGGTCGTATGTGGCTTTCCGCCGTTGCTGTCTCTGCAGGTTCCCGCACGACAGGCTCAGGCTCCGGGATATCTTCCTTGTGAATCCGGATAGATTCCGCCTGAGGTGTCAGGAGTGCTGCCTCCTCCTGCCAGGATTCTCTGCGTTCAAAAGGTTTTTTGAAGGTAGCAGCACTGGTCACTTCCTCCACGGGGATCTCCTCGTAAGGTTCTTCTGCTGCAGCCTCCTGCATGGTCACCTGATGCATTCCCGTTACCTTGATCTTATCAAAATCGCTGGAGGTCACTCTGGTCTCTTCCACAACAGGAATCTCCTGTGCATCCTCTTCATAAACGATCTCATGAATATCTTCCCGTCTTCCCACAGGCTGTGTCTCCTGCTTTTTCAGGGAAGTGTCCATCATAACACCGCTGACTTTTTTCTCTCTGCGGGGAATGGCGTTTAAGATCTGCTCATTCTCTTTCTCTTCCGCACGGAGTCTGCGCTCTTCCTCACGGATCCGTCGTTCCTCTTCCCGGATACGACGGGCTTCCTCTCTCTGGGAATTACGTTCCTCCTGTTCCTGTCTGCGGATCTGTGCATTTTCCCGTCTGCGCACTGCATCCTCTCTGGACAGTTCCCGGATCCGGTCACCACCGTTTCGCATACTGTTTAAGAAAGAACGCTCCGTTACCAGGATCAGACTGATCACAGAACACAATAAGACCACCAGAACCGTTCCTACCGTCTCCAGATAATGCAGCAACAGATAGCAGATACTTCCTGCCAGAATACCTCCGCCCTTTTTACCGGTACTGCAGTTTGTATATAACAGTTTGATATCATACTGTTCCATAGAGCCGGCAGTCCTGGCGATCAGATCACAGATCACACCGAGCATCAGAAACAATACGACACCTGCAATCATTTTGCGTACAGCGGTAGGGTTCCCCTCATTGGCGAACCAGAAAGCCACAGCCAGAAATATCACAATAGGTGCTATATATGCAGTAAATCCAAAGATACCGAATAAGACCCCGCTGATCGCATTGCCGACCGGGCCGATAATACCAAAATTACAACAAAATAATATCACCATTACCACAAACAAAACGATCAGACCGATCTCATGGAACAGTTCACTGTCCTGTGCTGTTCTCTGTGCCTGCCTGCTGCGGCTGTTTGTGGTACTTTTTCTCGTCCTATTGGAAGATGATGTTCTTTTGCCTGATGAAGATGCCATGTCATCATACTCCTAACTTCATTATAGTCATAATTAGAAGTATATCATTTTTCCATGGCCTTGTCATCCCTTTTTCTGTTCCCTTCGATCATCTTCCGAAGCCTGCAGATGGCCCGGTCGATACCTCCCACTTCGTCAATAATACCGTGGTTCACCGCTTCTTCTCCCACCAGAATGCTTCCCACATCCTTCGTTAAGAATCCGGTCTCCATCATGAGTTCTTCCAGTTTTGTCCGGCTGATTTTACAGTGTTTGCATACAAAGCCCGTGATCCGGTCCTGGATCAGTTTAAAATATTCAAAGGTCTGGGGCACACCGATCACCATGCCATTCATTCTTACCGGATGTATAACCATTGTTCCTGTTGGCACAATAAATGAATAATCTGCAG
>OGOK01002304.1_pt1 | contig 11323 bp, 12 predicted proteins | sample 1552661 | NCBI WGS metagenome assembly OGOK01 (sample SAMEA2580172, study PRJEB22360) | human gut metagenome | biome: human gut; feature: human-associated habitat; material: faeces | place: Denmark | collected 2008/2010
TGGGGGATCACTTTAAAGTGAACGGAGGGGGGCAATGGTGAGTGAATTTTCCAATCTATAATATACTTCCTCTAAAAAAACAACCAAGTAACCACCAACTTGGTTGTTTTTATTTCCCCCCTTTTAATGCTGATTATCTACTCAAAAGCCTATTTTTAGCCTTATTTTTCCATATTTCCACCTCAAAAATAAATCAACCAACTTGGTTCAATCTTGGCAATTTAAGTTTTTGAAAGCCTGCACCTTTGCATCCAAACAATTATAGTAACATTATGGATGTAATAACAGTAGAAACAAAAGCCTTCAAGGAACTTATGGCAAAAATCAATGTGATTGCCAATTACGTTTTCTCCCGGCAAGACGACTGCAAAGAAGATGAAGACGATATTTGGGTAGACAGCTACGAAGTATGTACTTTCCTGAAAATAAGTGACCGTACCCTACAACGGCTTCGCTCCAAAGGAGAAATCACTTACTCCACCATCAGAGGACGTAATTTCTATAAAATCGGAGAGATTAAGCGACTGCTGGAAAACCGTTTAATCAAGAGCAATGACGAATGTATGCGCAACCTTATAACCAATCATAAGCTATATGTTAAGGAAAGACGAAATATTAGAGAGGACAAATAACGGTCTGAACGTGTTCAAGCACTACATTTCCGGTTCGTGGCGGGTAGGTCGTAATTTTCTTAATCCTCTGTATGAGGACAAAAAAGCATCTTGCAGTATCTACTATGACCGCCGAAGCGGAACGTATAAGATGAAAGACTTTGGAAATGACGGCTATTCCGGTGACTGTTTCTTTTTCGTGGGACAACTCAAAGGGCTGGACTGCAATAATTCAAGTAGCTTCATCGAGATATTGCAGATTATAGACAGGGACTTGTCACTGGGTATATCAGAGGGTAATCCAATACCTGTACCCAAAACATTTAAAGAACCGGAAAAATCTGTGCCTGTCCCGATAGAACGTACTGGCAGACCGTACACGTTCAAAGAAAGAAAGTTTACTGCTTCTGAATTGGAATACTGGAAACAGTATGGTATTACCCCTGAAATACTGGAACAGTATAAAGTCTGTTCCGTGGCTCAGTTCCAAAGTGAAAATTCAGAGGGTAATCCGTTTTCTTATTCTTCTACCTCACAAGAACCCATTTACGGATATAAGAACAAGCGGTTTGTTAAGCTATATAGACCGTTTTCTAAAACTCGTTTCCTGTATGGCGGGAACATTGGTGAAAGCTATTGCTTCGGACTGGAGCAATTACCCAGTAAAGGCGACACCCTGTTTATTACAGGTGGAGAAAAAGATGTCATGTCGTTGGCAGCCAAAGACTTTCATGCTATTTGCTTTAATAGTGAAACGGTAGTAGTTCCGCCGAATATCATCTATAAACTGACGTTCCGCTTTAAACACATCATCCTACTTTATGATATGGACGAAACCGGAAAGGATAGTGCCAAGAAACATGAAAAGTTATTGTGCGAATATGGTGTGAAACGGTTGCTGCTCCCTTTGCAGGGGACAAAAACGGAAAAGGATATTTCCGATTATTTCCGGGCTGGTAACAGCCGGGAAAATTTCATCAAACTATTTATTGACTTCTTAGATACACTCTATAATGAAACAATGACTATGCTTAAATCATGCGAGATTGATTTTAATAATCCTCCAGCAAAAGCGCAAGAAATTATTTCGGCTGGCGATGTTCCGTTGGGTACACAAGGGAATTTATGCTGTATTACTGGCGGAGAAGGAACAGGAAAAAGTAATTATGTCGCTGCATTGGTAGCGGGTTCAATTCGTCCAGTAAATGTGCAAATTGACACACTGGGTATCAATGTCTGTGAGAATACGAAACATAAAGCTGTGCTGCTTTATGATACGGAACAATCGGAAGTACAGTTATTCAAGAATGTAACCAACCTGATAAAGAGAGCAAAGCAAACAGATAAACCGGACGAGTTTAAGGCTTTCTGCCTTACGGGAATGTCCCGCAAAGAACGTTTACACGCCATTGTTCAGAGCATGGATAGATACTATTATCAGTATGGTGGTATTCAGTTGGTCGTAATAGATGGTATTGCAGACCTTGTACGTTGTGCCAATGACGAAGCCGAAAGTGTGGCTATTATAGATGAACTGTACCGACTGGCAGGAATATATAAGACCTGTATTATTTGTGTGCTACATTTTGTCCCCAATGGTTTGAAGTTGCGAGGACATTTAGGCTCTGAACTGCAACGTAAAGCGGCTGCCATACTCTCGATAGAGAAAGACGAAGATCCGGCTATGTCTGTGGTGAAAGCCCTGAAAGTGCGGGACGGCAGCCCATTGGATGTTCCTTTGATGCAATTTTCGTGGGACAAAGTAACCGGGATGCACGTTTACAGGGGTGAAAAGACCCGTGAGGAAAAGGAGAAGCGCAAAGAAAAAGAACTGGTCGGTGTTGCCCGTGACGTATTTAACCGACAGGATCATATCACCTACATAGACCTGTGCGAACAGATACAGCAGATCTTGGATGTTAAGGAGCGAACGGCGAAAAGCTATATCCGTTTCATGCGGGAAAAGGATATTATCATCAAAGACCCATCCAACCAAAGTTATTTCATCGTAGGTTTAATTTAATCAAACAATCTTATGTATATAGACAGAGTAGATTTCATAGCATGGATGGAACGTATCATGGATAGGTTCGATATGCAAGATAAGAAGATAGACAGAGTGATAAAGGGGCGTAACTGTTTGGATGGCGAAGAACTGCTGGATAATCAGGATTTGTGCTTACTCCTGAAAGTAGCACCCCGAACATTGACCCGCTACCGTAAAAAAGGAATACTCCCTTACCTTATGCTGGACGGTAGATGTTATTACCGGGCAACGGACGTACACAAGTTAATCCGAGAGAAAACCGATTAATTTTTTCTTTTCTATGGCTTTAAGTCCTGTTTTGTCGTGAGATAAGGCAGGATTTTCTTTTATCCGTTCGGGAATATCCCGGACTTTAAGTATATTTGCAACAGTTTCATTAGATAACAATGGCAGAGGTTAAAGAACTTCTACCTTTATATATAACATAACGTTCGCAGAACGTCTCAACGTAGAAAACTGGTAACTTTCAAAATTGACGAGACTTCAGCGCAATGTTCATGCTATACGTTTGTATAGCGTGGGCTTGCCTGTTTCGTCAAAAAGGTATACCAGTGCCTCTACGTTGGAATAGTGTGAGTTCACGCTTTTTTTAGATGTACTGACGAACAGTTTATTATTAGAAACTGTTAAATACCCAATTATGAAACATTTAAAAACTTGCATTGCTGTATCTCTCGATGGTTTTATTGCCCGGAAAGATAACGATTTGGACTGGATGCCTGAAAGCGTAAGAAAAGAGATTTTGGCAACCTATGAACTACCCGGCATACTTCTTTCCGGAGTGAATACCTATAACATGATTTTTCAGCGTTGGGGCGGATGGCCGTACAAAAGTAAAAAGACTTTTGTCGTGTCCCACTACGATACCAATGTTACCCGTGAGGAAGATGTTACTTTTCTTACTGATATGCCCTTACGTGTTATCAATGAACTTAAAGCAAGCTCTGAAACCGATATTCAAGTGATTGGTGGCGGGAAGTTTATAACTTCATTGCTCGAAGCATCTATGTTGGACGAAATAACTCTCTATGTTATTCCTGTAATGTTAGGGGATGGTATCAAATTTATAGGCAAAACATTTGGCTCTAAATGGGAGCTTACTCAAAACAAGGTGATGGATAATCAGGTAGTTTGCCTGACCTACCAATATAAAGGTGAGTGATTAAAAAAGCACCCGGTATCCCTCCGGGTGCTTCAACCACAAAAATTTCAATTATAAATCTATCTATAATGAAACTTTCTGTGGCAAATATAGCGATTTTCATCTTATTACTTTGGTTTACCTTTCTTTTCAGGAAAAACGAAAGTCACGTTATATTGCTCGTCAAAAGCCAGTGAAGCATCGAACGGTTTACCGCTTTTACTCTTGAATCCTTTGATTAGTCCGGTCTTTCCGGTTGTAACAAGCTCGGTAATCTGCTTATCCGTTAATTGCTTTTCGCTCTTGTTTCTGAATATAGTTACCGAACAATCCACATTAGAACATTTGGCTACTTTCGGATAGAAAAGAATACGTCCGGTCTTACACTTCGGGCAGTAGCAATCACCCGGTGATGCAAACATAAGTTGAACGTCCAACAGTTCAGCCGTTATTTGGTTAGCATAAACCACTATCCCTTTACGGAACGTATCAGGGTTCATTTCTCCGGTTTCAATCTTGGCAAGCGCATTTTCCCACATCCCTGTCATTTCCACATCAGCGATTTTCTTGTTCCGGATGATGTCATAAACAGCAAGCCCTTTCTCGGTCGGTACAAGGTTCTTCTTCTCCCGGATGATATACTGGCGGGCAAACAGCGTTTCGATGATGGCTGCCCGTGTTGCAGGTGTACCGATACCCGTATCTTTCATGCTGGCTTTCAGATCAGCATTTTCCAGTTCCTTACCTGCGGTTTCCATTGCCGATAACAAACTGCTCTCTGTGTGTAACGGTTTAGGCTTGGTTTGCTTCTCCAATAATTCAATACCCGAAAGTGGTAAACTATCGCCATCCTGTAAAGCAGGTAGCGTTACATTATCCTCTCCATCTTCCGTTTCGCCGAATACGGTACGCCATCCGGCGGATTTCAGAACAGAGCCTTTGACCGTGAAAAGAGAACCGGAACAATCCAGTACAACACTGGTAACGTCTTTGACGCATTTATCAGAAAAGGCTTCTAATATTCTCCCGGCTACCAGTTCGTAGATTGCCTGTTCGTCCGCTTCCAATTTTTCGGGCAGGTTTTCCGTCACTATCAAGGCGTGATGGTCTGTAACCTTACCATCATTCACCGAACGGGAATTTAATGTTTTGCCTTTCATTCCTGCTGCATATCCGGCAAAGCGGGCGTACTGTTCCAAATTAGCGAGCCGTTCCGGGATTTCCTCGAATACATCCTGCGAGATATAACGGCTTCCGGTTCGGGGGTAACTGATAAGTTTACCCTCGTATAACTTTTGGGCGATGGATAAAGTTTTATCTGCGGAAAAGTTCAGTTTGGTATTGGCTTCCTTTTGTAAGGTGGTTAAGTCATAAAGCAGAGGTGGTTCTTGGTTCACCTCCTTACGCTCTACGGATTTTACCTGTACCGTTTCCGCTTCCTTTATCTTTTGCAGAGTGTCGATAGCAATCTGTTGCGCTTCGTGTTTATCTACGGACAACGCTGTAAAAGAAACATTTTCTTTGGTAGTCTGTAATTTCAGTTGCCAATACTTTTGTGGAACAAAGTTCTTATTCTCTAAAAAGCGGTTACATATCATTGCCAATGTAGGCGATTGTACCCGTCCCAAAGAAAAAGTACCCTGTCCGGCTGCTATACTTAATGCCTGTGACGCATTAATTCCAATCATCCAGTCAGCTTCACTACGTGCCTGTGCTGAACGGAACAAATTGTCATACAGATTACCGGCTTTCAGATTTTGCAGTCCTTCACGGATTGCTTTGTCTGTAAGACTACTTATCCACAAACGGACAAACGGCTTGTTACATCGGACATATTGGTAGATAAGGCGGAATATAAGTTCTCCCTCCCGACCAACATCGGTGGCACAAATTATCTTATCTGCCTGACTGAATACTTCTTTTATTATCTTTAGCTGTTTCAATGCTCCGGGGTCTGCCTTGTACCCTTTTTCTCCTTTCACCTGCCGGGGTATCAGTTGAAAAATATCCGGGATAATGGGTAAACTTTCCCGGCGAAAATTCTGTACTCCGTAGGCTTCCGGCATTGCCAAACCTACAAGATGGCCGAACGCCCAAGTAACGAGATACCCGTTACCTGAAAGATAGCCATCGTGCTTCTCATTCGCTCCCAAAATGGCTGCTATACTTTTAGCCACACTGGGCTTTTCTCCGATAACTGCAATCATGATTCTTTCTGTTTTAATTGTTCTACTTCTTTTTGTCTTAGAATTTTGCGGTCGTAGTAGAGGTGATAGCCATCTACATAATATTGCTGGTTCTGTTCATCAATGGTTTTCCAGTTAGCTTTCCAACAGGCAACGATGAACAGAACTACAACTACCATCAGGAAAATAATCAGTACTACCATTATCTTCTGCGTCCCCGGCTTTGCTTGGGTTTATCCGCCTGATCCTGTTTCTCTTTCTTCTCCTGCTTGGTTTTCTGCTTCTCGGTGGGTTTGTTCTGTCCCTGTGCCAATGGTTCTTTTACCTTTTTGGTGGCTTCGTTGGTTTTACCCTCTGAATTGACCGCCACCTGCGTACGGTTTTTATCAGCCGGAGTAATCTCTTTCACGGCGGAACGGTCAAAACTGGGATTGTCGCTATAAAAGCCCAGTTTCTTCTTGTCGTGGTTCACCTGAATATAAGCATCGTACTCTACCCCTCTTTTGTCTTTCAGCCCGGCAACAAAGATGGTTTTGTCCTTTATCAAATCTTGCTGTTGTTGCTGGGATAACTCTATTCCTGAAATACTTTTGGGTATTTTTATCCCGTCACTGGTTACAAGACTGTTCGGCTCGGTCTGCTTCTGCTGTTGCTCCTGTACCTGTCTTTCTTTAGGAAAGATAAATTCCAGACTTTTCTTGTCGGCATTGACCTGTACGGTAGCCGAAAATGGATTTTTCTTATTGGAAATCATATTTTCGAGGAATACACCTTTTCCCTCCAGTAAGGCTTGTTTCTGCTCCTTATTCAGTTTGACACCTTTTATATCATCAGGAACTTGGATGCTGCTTGCCCGCATGGAAACAAGTTCATTCGTTACTTTATCCACACTGACGAAAGAAGGGATCATTTCACCAGTGATGTAGTTTTTCAGATTAACTACCCGTCCCATGTTTCCCGTTTCAAGAAGTTTTGCTTTATCTTCTTTAGAAAACTCATGTCCGAAGAATGGACGGTCAAGTTCCGGTTTTTGGCGAATACCATGTATTGCCAAAACTACATTTCCCTCTTTATCGTGCCGGAAAGATAGACGTGCATCCATTTTCATAATGGCGGAATTGTAGTTACCCGAAATGGTAAATGCTCCGGGTGACTTGTAACCTCTTAGCATCGGTTCTAATGCCTTTGCCTTTTCCAGTTGTTCTTTTGATAGCCCGAAGTTTTTCAGAGCTTCCCAATCTACCTTGTCAGGGTCAATGAGATATTTACTTTTGTCGGACTGGTTTTGCTGTGTTGCTGCTTCCGCTTCTTTGGCTGGTTGTTGTGCCTGAGGTTGTTCTGTTTGTGTTCCTTGCTGCTGTTCTTTCTTTGCTTCCTGCTTTGCCGTTTCAGGTGATACCCGATAACGCTCTACTTCCGCTTCATTCTTGGGTGTCGGGTGGTCGAAGTTCTCCCTGATTACTGGTTTAATCTTGGGTAGTTCAATCTTAGGGATTTTAAAGAAGTTGAACCGGGTCGGATTTTTTAACTGGTTCATCATGTTGGAAAAGAAGTTAGAAAAGAAATCGCCGTTCCGGTCGAATTTCAGTAAATCGCTATTCTCCGGCGGTACGGTTTGGAGTTCTCCGTTTTCATCTACTCCTTTTACTGCGCTGATTGTCTTTTTCTCCTTATCCAGTACAAGAAGAATATCCATCATCTGTTCCTCAGTGGTGGATTGATTGGCTGTGTTTACATCCATAACTTTTTGAAATTTAGTGAGTAATAAAATTATCGGAAGTAAAAGTAAGGATGAAATAGAGTATATTTAAGGATTTGGAAACGGGTGTCCTCATTAGTCCTCGTTTGGCTGCATTTGTCACATTTCAATGCAGTGTAAACAAGGTTAGAATAGAAATAATGCAAAAATCCCTTTTCTTAAAGCCTATTTTACAATAAACATTAAGGAAAGGGATTTTGTATTATACTAAGGTTGTTCTTGATTTAAAATAGATTTAATTGATTATTTCTTAAATCCTCTTCGATTAAGTTTTCTCCTATTATTATTTTATCATATAGCTCTTTGACTTTATTAATGTTATATTCAGATGGAATGAATCTAAATATTGAGTTGGCTATATAACTTCTATCTAATTCAAAGCCTAACCATCTTCTATGTAGATTATCACAAACTTCTCCTGTTGTGCAAGAACCTGCAAATATATCAACAACTAAATCGTTTTCATCCGTTAGCATATTTATAAAGAACTCAGGTAATTTAGTAGGAAATCTTGCTGGATGTGATTTTATATTAAGCTTCTTACAATATGTTAAATATTTGGAATTGCTTTCACTGTTAGATATCTGAAGCAAATTAGAGGGTATTGCTCCACCATTATCAGAGCCAAAACTTGTACTAATATTATGTCCGCTTGGTCTTTCTTTGGCTTGATAATATTTCTCAGGATTATCCAAAAGCTTTTTCATCCTATCAGAATAAGGTGTTAAAACTTTTGTAACATCCGATTTTGGAAAATCAGATTTACTAAACCACCAAACAGTATTAACAGAGTCTTTAGCTCTCATCTTCCTTTTATTTACCCATTCAATGGGAGAAGGTAGCTTAGATGGGTTGTACCAATAAAATTCTTCAGCTAAATGATAGCCTAACACTTCACAAAAGTATATCAAAACTTTGAAATTATATAAACTTCTGATAGGCTTTCCCTTTTCATAAGCACCTCCCAGGTCAATAACCAAGCTACCATCCTCTTTCAATTTTGGCAATAGTGCTTTTGCAAATTCGGCAAGCCACTCAATATATTCATCTTGGTCTTTATTTCCATATTCTTTCTTTCTTAATAGTGCAAATGGGGGACTTGTGATGACCAAACTTACACTGTCATCCTCCAACTGAGCTATTAAATCTAACGAATCACCACAATACACTGAACCGTACTGTGTATTATAAACTGCATTGTCTAACATATTTCGATCTTGATATTTGTGCAAAGATAGCCATATTTTTAGTAATCATCAATTAAATGCCGAATATATTCGGAGTGAAAAACAAAAAGCTATCCCGAACTTTGTAAAATCATAAAGAATAGATATGTGCTTATGGTAAATGAAACAGATGTTTTGAACAATATAGGTAAGATTATAATTCAAAGACGTAAAGAATTAGGAATCACTCAAGAAGACTTAGCATATTCTGCTAATGTTGATAGGACTTATATAGGATATATTGAAAACGGTAAGCAAAATATTTCCATATCAATTTTATGTAAAATAGCTAACGTATTAAATTTAAACATGAAAGACTTTTTTTAATTATGGATAATATTGAAAAGTTAAACAACCTATTTCCACATATTAGAGAGTATCAAAAATTGGCATCTGAATTATACAGCATTAATGATATATTTCAAGATAATGGCGGTAAATTATTACAAGTATTAATGATTACAGGATTGCAGAATCTTGATGGTAGTAGAGAAGGTAATGATGCTGTTGATTCCGAAGGCAATGAATATGAATTAAAGTCAGTAAATATCAATTTAACACAGTCATTTTCGACAAATCACCATCTGAATCAACACATTATTGATAAATATAGAAAGGTGGATTGGATATTTGCAGTTTATAAAGATATTGAATTAGTAGAGATATACAAAATGACACCTGAAATGATTGAACCATACTACACAAAATGGGAAACTCAATATAAAACAACAGGTAAAGATATTAACAACCCTAAAATTCCATTGAAATTTGTCAGAGAAAACGGTATTGAAATTTATAAAAACAAAGAAGGTGCTGATTTCTTTTATGCTCCTATTAATAATAAAAATGAACACATTGATTTAAATAAGAATAAACAAGGGAAACTATTTTAGTTCCCCTTGTTTATTCTTACTCTTTTAACAAATGCCGTAAATTGGGATTATTCTTTATTCGTCCCATTTCGTCCGTGACAATTCGCTGTACTTCCAACTTAATACGATTGTAGTTAGCCTGTATCTCTTCCTGCATCCTGTCGTTCCCGTCCTCGTCCCTGAAATCTACGATTTGGGGCAGCTTCTTGTAATTGGCAGTTTCCCGTTTCACTTTCTCATTATCCACCACAATTTCACAATGGAATATCTTCTGCTCTATCCTTTCATCGAAATTGTCACTAACCGCACCCACGAACATACCCTGTGTGAGATTGGATATTTTGCTGGGTGGTATCAAGCTATCCATCTGTGTACTGATAGAGGTTGATTTATCATTCCGGTTAATCGTCATGCTTTGCCGTTTTTGCAATACCTTTCCGAAACGGTCTGAAAGCGTTTTAGCCGTTTCCGAAACCACCTGACCGCTAAAAATATTACCCACTGTATTTTCGATCACTTTGCTTTCTTTATCCCCATAATCCCGGCGTAATTGGGAAAAGTCCTGAAAACCCAAACAGACCGCTACCTTGTTACTTCGTGCGGTTGCTATCAGATTATCCAGTCCCCGAAAGTAGATAGTAGGTAGCTCGTCAATGATTACCGAAGATTTGAGTTGGTGCTTCTTATTTATCAACTTTACGATACGAGAATTATACAGCCCCAGCGCACAAGAATAGATATTTTGTCTATCAGGATTATTACCAACCACTAACACTTTCGGTTCTTCCGGGTTGTTTATATCCAGTGAAAAATCATCCCCAGTCATTACCCAATATAGGGCAGGTGAAATCATCCTCGAAAGCGGGATTTTAGCGGATGCAAGCTGCCCCTGCAACTGATCTTGGGCATTGGATTCCCATGCGTCCATGAACGGTGAAAGGTAGTTTTCCAGTTCAGGATAACTCGTTAAAATGGTGAACGTATCGGCATATTTCTTATTTAGAAACTCAATGGCGTGCGGAAATGTACAATACTTGCCACCTTGATAGATTTTCAAAAACCACACAATAGAAGCCAGTAAGATAATCGGACTTTCTACAAAGAAATCACCCTGCTTGGTTATCCACGAACGGTTCAAATTTAGCATAATCGTATAACTCGCTTCGTAAGCATCCGATATGTCCGTCATAAACGCCGGATTCAATGGATTGCATCGGTGGCTTTTGTGCGGGTCGTCAAAGTTGATTACATAAAACTTTGGAGCTATCTTATATCCATCTAAATGACTGATTAAGTGATTATAAGCAATCTCTGAAAGGTCAGGAAATTTATAGTCGTAAATATAAACAGCGAAGCCTTTCTCTATCTGTTGTTTGATGTAATTATTGACTATCGCATACGATTTACCCGAACCGGGTGTACCCAATGGAAAATTCACTCACCATTGCCCCCCTCCGTTCACTTTAAAGTGATCCCCCAAA
>OGOK01002309.1_pt1 | contig 11296 bp, 11 predicted proteins | sample 1552661 | NCBI WGS metagenome assembly OGOK01 (sample SAMEA2580172, study PRJEB22360) | human gut metagenome | biome: human gut; feature: human-associated habitat; material: faeces | place: Denmark | collected 2008/2010
GCGCTGGCCAAGATGATTTTTGACGCTTTTCCTATTTTATATGTTTCATGACTTTACATATCGGCTACAAGAGTCCGTTCCGAACAAATCCGCTTCCAACGAATTTGTCCGGAAACGGGCTCTTTCTTTTTTTATATGGTATTCAAAAAGCGATCTGGATTACAGAGGTCCGTCTTTTCACAAAGCTTTCACATTTTCCGTCCATTCTTTAAGGTTCCTTTAAAGTTTCCTCATTATACTTAAAAATGTAAAAAACATTTCCGGAAGTAAATCAAACGAAAGGATCAATCGATTATGATGCAAAGCCAACAGATTCCCATGACCTTCCAACGGTATGAAACAAAATACATGCTTTCCCCGATCATGGCTCGCAAGCTTCGCAAGAGCCTTCCGGGTCATCTGCAGATGGATGAATACGGCCTTGATACCATCTGCAGCCTCTATTACGATACCCCGGATCACCAGCTCATCCGCCGTTCGCTGGAAAAACCCGTCTACAAAGAAAAACTGCGACTCCGCAGTTATGGTCCGGCCAAAGAGACCAGCCCCATATACGTAGAACTAAAGAAAAAATATGAAGGAATCGTCTACAAACGCCGCGAACGCATGATATTATCAGAAGCGGTTCCCTATCTTGCGGGAAAATCAGAACCGGGCTTCGACAGCCAGATTCTCCACGAAATCACCTGGTTTCGCAACTACTATCGGGGGCTTGCTCCCGTTATGTACATCGCCTACGACCGCATCGCCTGCTTCGGCACGGAAGACAGGAACTTTCGTGTTACCTTCGACACCAATATCCGATGGCGTACCGACAATCTGTGTCTTGACGGTCCAACGGAAGGAACCAGGCTTTTAGAACCAGACTGGTATCTCATGGAGGTGAAAACACCAGGTGCTGTGCCCCTATGGTTCAGCAAAATTCTGGATGATCTTGCAATCTATCCGGCATCATTTTCTAAATACGGCGTTGCCTATCAGATTGAAAATCAGAAAGCATCAGAAGAAAAAGAAGAAGAAAAAGCTTTCATACCATTCACAGATATCCGGCAAACCGTATCAAAAACAGCATTCCGTTAGCTGAATCAGGTAAGTCCTCTGCGGCCATTGCGAAAAGCAAGAAGCAGTGGGTGGACTCACAGCTTGCGAAAAGCCTTTTTCAAACATAATCTGCTTCACAAAAAAAGAAAATGTAACTATTCAGAGTCATGCAAAATAGAAGAAAAATCGCGAATCATGCTTGCATGAATGAGCGGTTTTTCTGGAATTTCATATGACGAGAAGCAACATCGCGATGTAGCGTAAGCGGAATCGAGATGGGGCTCTGAATAGACAAGAAAATAAAAAAATTCTGGGAGGAATTTGCTATGCTTAACACAATATTCAGTTCCGTTTTTACAGAAACAACCGCCGCATTCACCTTTGGTCAGTTCCTTGCCTGCACAGCAGTGTCTCTGATTCTGGGACTGTTGATCGCTGCTGTTTACAGGTACAAAAACGAATGCACCAAAAGCTTTGCTGTCACGCTTGTTCTGATGCCTGTGATCGTACAGATGGTGATCATGCTCGTCAATGGAAATCTTGGAACCGGAGTCCCTTGATTATACCAGTGTTTTTGACGATATCTTTGCCAGGTATCTGACCCGTTGCGAGCTTGTACAGGTAAAAACCACGAATATGGGAAGTCTTTTCAAGCTGGAGTATCGCATCGTATTCCGCGAGGAAGGCGAAGAGAAAAACATGATTGACCAGCTCCGCTGCAGAAACGGAAACCTTGAAATCCTGTGCAGTCGTGCGCAGACCGGAAGGGAGGAATTATAATGAATCAAAACAGAAAGAAAAAAAACAGAAAAAAAGAGACCGGCGCAGTCGTCAGCCTGCTTCTTGCATCATCGCTGGCCTTCGGCGGATGCGGCACAGCAGTGACATCTTCCAGCTCTGTAAATGCCGAATCTGCCAGTACAGAGTCAACCGGCGAAACATCTGCCGACAACGCGGATACCACATCAGAGAGCACAGATTCGGAAAATGCAATGGAAAGTGCTTCCGATATTAATTTTGACCTGGAACTGACCGAATCCACTATCGACACCGAATTCACAGACCGTGAGAAGAGCGGAAGCTATAAAGTATCAGAAGCCGTAAAAATTACACTTAATAAGACGACAGCTACCGTCTCCGGCAGCGGAGCCAAAGCAGACGGCAGCACAATTACCATTACGGAAGAAGGCGTTTACATCGTAAGCGGAACACTTGAGGATGGCCAGATTATCGTAGACGCATCCGATTCCGACAAGGTTCAGATCGTACTCGATGGAGTCAATATCAACTGTGAGACAAATGCTGCTATCTACGTTCGCGAAGCGGACAAAGTTTTCATCACGCTTGCCGAAAACAGCAGCAACACGCTCGGCGGTGGAAACGAGTACACTCAGATTGACGACAACACGGTAGACGGCGTTATCTTCTCCAAATCAGATCTTGTCTGCAACGGGACAGGAAGTCTGACCATCGAGGCAGACTACAAGCACGGGATTGTATCCAAAGATGACCTTGTGATTACCGGCGGAACCTACAAAATCACCGCTGCGGACAACGGGATCACAGCCAAAGATCAGCTTAAAATTCTGGATGGAAGCTTTGACATTGATGCTGCAAACAGTGCAGTCAAAGCGAAAAATGCGGATAACGCAGAGCTTGGAAATATCTATATTGCCGGTGGAATTTTTACGATCGAGGCGGAACAGGACGGCTTCCATGCAACCGGCAGCATTGTTGTCGATGACGGAACCATCACCGTAAACTCCGGTGATGACGGTTTCCATGCGGAGCTCGACACCATCATTCGTGGCGGAACGATCCTTGTTGAAAAAAGCAACGAAGGCCTGGAAGGAAAACGCGTCGTGGTCAACGGCGGTGACATTACCATAAACGCCAGCGACGATGGCATCAATGCCGCAAATTCCGGCGACGATGGCGCCAATGCCACAAATCCTGGCGCCAATGCTGCCGGTTCCGGTGACGATGACAGCAATGCCGCAAGCTCAAACAACGATAGCAGTGCTGCTGTAAACTCCGGTGATGATAGCAGCATATCCGGCGCGGCAGACGGAAAGGAACCTCCGCAAATGCCGCCTGATACAGAAAACGGCAGCGATATGCAGCCATCGCAGGACTTCGATCCGGAGAACGCTCCGTCTGGCGGAAATGCGCCGCAGAACTTCGATCCGGGGAACGCTCCGTCTGACGGCGATGCTCCACAGATGATGCAGGGAGGCCCTGGCGGCGGGGGAAACTCTGAGCTTTACATTAAAATTACCGGCGGAACCCTGACCGTATCCGCCGATGGTGATGGTCTTGATTCCAACGGCGGTCTTCTCGTGACCGGCGGAACTACGATCGTGTATGGGCCGACCAGCGATGGTGACAGTGCCCTCGATTACGACGGAAGTGCAATTGTGAGCGGTGGAATCTTGGCTGCCATCGGCAGTGCCGGCATGGTAGAAAGCTTTGACGAAGCTTCCACCCAGCCCGTTATCACCTATTACTGTACGGAAACCCAGTCCGCTGACACTACCATCACACTGACAGACAGCGATGGAAGTGCCCTCTTCACGGTCACACCTGAAAAAGCCTACGCCAGCATCGTTTTGACCTGCTCAGAAATAAAACTGGACGCAACGTATACTCTGGCTGCCGGCACTGACAACGAAGAGATCACCCTCACGGACATCATCACCACCGCCGGAACCCGGTCTGTTAAAACAATGAGCGATCCCGAAGGTGGAAAAATGCCAAATAACAGCGACAACAAAGGAACTCCGCCTTCAAAACCAAGCAACACGGCTGAGTGAACCGTTATAGTTCATTCAGCACCGGAACATTTGCTGTTCCGGTGCGTAAGAAAGTGATGCTACCGTGGCTGTCTTCCTACTTCCAATTTAACGTATTCTGTGCTAAAATAACCTCGCAAGAAAAGAGGTAGAAAAATCATGTATGATAAACTGACCGAAAACGATATTAAAAAAATGCAGGAAGAAATCGACTACCGCAAACTGGTTGTCCGTCCAAAAGAACTCGAGGCTGTAAAAGAAGCCCGTGCCCAGGGCGATCTCAGCGAAAACTTTGAGTACAAAGCTGCCAAACAGGACAAAAATCGCAACGAAAGCCGCATCCGCTATCTGGAAAAAATGATCAAAACCGCTCACGTTATTTCAGATACCTCAAAGGACGATGAAGTTGGCATCAACAATACCGTTCAGGTTTACATCGAAGAAGATGATGAGACAGAAACCTACAAACTTGTCACCACCGTTCGTGGTAATTCTCTCAAAGGATACGTCAGTATCGACTCGCCATTAGGAAAAGCCATTCTGGGTCATAAAGTCGGCGACCGCGTCACTGTAAAAGTAAGCGATGCCTATAGTTATGATCTCATCATCAAATCCATCGAAAACACTGCGGATACCGATGATGAACTCCGCAGCTATTAAAGGACAGAAAGAAAGGAAAATACCAGTCATGGAAAAAATTGCAAGCTTTACGATCGACCATATCAAACTTAAACCAGGCGTCTACGTTTCAAGAAAAGATCACGTGGGTGACAGCGTCATCACAACCTTTGACCTGCGCATGACATCTCCAAACGATGAGCCTGTTATGAATACCGCTGAGGTCCACACCATCGAGCATCTTGGCGCAACCTTCCTGCGTAATCACGAAGAGTGGAAAGATAAAACCGTATATTTCGGTCCAATGGGCTGCCGTACAGGATTCTACCTGTTGCTGGCCGGTGATTACAGCTCGAAAGATATCGTTTCACTCGTAATAGAAATGTATGAATTTATCCGCGATTTCAAGGGCGAAGTCCCGGGTGCATCCCCGAAAGACTGCGGAAACTATCTGGATATGAATCTGTCCATGGCAAATTACCTTGGCAAAAAATACCTGGATGAGGTTTTGTACGGAATTGATGAATCCCGTCTCGTCTATCCGGAATAAATTCTAAAAATGGTAACTATTCAGCGCCATGCAATTTCGCATGGCTCTGAATAGTTACAAAAAATGAAAGAAAACAGGGGGAAACAGAGTATGAGAACCATGGAAAACGAAAACCTGCGCGTGCAGATCAGCGATCACGGCGCAGAACTTAGCAGCATCTACGATAAAGCGGCTGACCGTGAGGCAGTCTGGATCGGCGATCCGGCCTTCTGGAACCGCCACGCACCGGTCCTGTTCCCGTTCGTCGGAAAAGTAAACGGCGGCTTCTACACCCATAAAGGAGTCAAATACCCGATGGGCCAGCACGGTTTCGCCCGCGACAACGAATTCGAGTGCATCGAAAACACCGAAAACAAAACTGTACACCGCCTGGTATCGACCGAAGAAACCAAAAAAGTCTACCCGTTCGATTTCGCCTTCACCGTAACCCAGGAACTCTCCGGCAGAACCCTGACCATCACCTGGAACGTAGAAAACACCGGTGATGATGACATGTACTTCTCCGTCGGCGGACATCCTGCATTCATGATTCCGGAACAGTATGACATCGTCTTCAACAAAGGCCTGGAAAACCACACCGAGACCGAACTCGAATACGTCCTGATCGACCCGGAAACAGCAGGCGTCGATGTCGCACATCCGAGAAAACTGAAACTTCAGGACGGCAGAATCCCGTACACCAGAACCCTTTTCGACGAGGACGCCCTGATCTTCGACAACATCCAGGTCGAGCGCGTCGGCGTAGAAGTGGATGGAAAACCGTATGTCACTCTCACCTGCAAAGGCTTCCCGAGCGTCGGCGTATGGTCCAAGCCAAAAGCAGATGCCCCGTTCGTGTGCCTCGAGCCATGGATCGGCCGCTGCGACAACGTCGGCTTTGACGGCGAATTAAAAGACAAATACGGCGAACAGCACCTGAAAGCCGGGGAAACCTTCCAGGCAGGCTACACCATCACCATCGGAGAATAAGGACCCGAAAAAAAGAAAAACCTCCGAAGTACAGTGAAAAGAACACGATTCCTGTACTTCAGGGGTTGAAATTTTACGGTTTCTTTACTATAATTAGCATCAAACCCAAAAAACGCATGTAGTTCATCATGCACAGAAGAAAAAACAGGAGGGAACGTTCTTGAAAAGAGAAACGGTTATCGTACTTGATTTTGGCGGTCAGTACAATCAGTTAATTGCAAGACGTGTACGTGAGTGCAACGTTTACTGTGAGATTTATTCTTACAAAACAGACATCGAAAAGATCAAAGAAATTCAGCCGAAAGGTATTATCTTCACCGGCGGCCCGAACAGCGCATATCTGCCGGATTCCCCGACTTATACAAAAGAAATTTTTGAACTTGGAATCCCGATCCTCGGCATCTGCTACGGATCACAGCTGATGATGCATCTGCTCGGCGGAAAAGTAGAAGTAGCACCGGTCAGAGAATATGGAAAAATTGAGGTAACCGTAGATACCAGTTCCGCACTGTTTGAGAACGTATCCGAAAAAACCATCTGCTGGATGAGCCACAACGACTACATCTCCAAAGCAGCTCCGGGATTCGAAATCATCGCCCATACGGATGACTGTCCGGTAGCAGCCGTTGCAAACGTAGAGAAAAACCTCTATGCAACCCAGTTTCATCCGGAAGTTCTTCATACCAAAGAAGGAAAGAAGATGCTTTCCAACTTTGTATACAATGTATGTAAATGTGCCGGTGACTGGCACATGGATTCCTTCGTAGAAGAGTCTATCAAAGCTATCCGCGAAAAAGTTGGCAACGGAAAAGTACTCTGTGCCCTTTCCGGCGGCGTTGATTCCTCTGTTGCAGCCGTTATGCTCTCCAAAGCAGTTGGAAATCAGCTCACCTGCGTTTTTGTTGACCACGGTCTGCTGCGTAAAAACGAAGGTGATGAAGTAGAGGCTGTATTCGGACCGGAGGGTCCGTATGACCTGAATTTTATCCGTGTTAATGCACAGGAGCGTTTCTATGCCAAATTAAAAGGCGTAGAAGAGCCGGAGAAAAAACGTAAAATCATCGGTGAAGAATTTATCCGTGTCTTCGAAGAAGAAGCGAAGAAGATCGGTGCAGTAGACTTCTTAGCACAGGGAACAATCTATCCAGACGTAGTAGAAAGCGGATTAGGTGGAGAATCAGCAGTCATCAAATCCCATCATAACGTAGGAGGATTGCCAGACTTCGTAGATTTCAAAGAAATTATCGAACCATTACGTGACCTGTTTAAAGATGAAGTAAGACAGGCAGGACTACAGTTAGGAATTCCAGAAAGACTCGTATTCCGCCAGCCATTCCCAGGACCAGGACTAGGAATCCGAATCATCGGAGAAGTCACAGAAGAAAAAGTAAAAATCGTTCAGGACGCAGACGCGATCTACAGAGAAGAAATCGCCAAAGCCGGATTAGACAGAGAAATCAACCAGTATTTTGCAGCATTAACTAATATGCGAAGTGTTGGAGTAATGGGAGATTTTAGAACATATGATTATGCAGTAGCATTAAGAGCTGTTAAGACAATCGACTTTATGACAGCAGAAGCATCTGAGATTCCTTATGAAGTATTGAATAAGGTAATGAACAGGATTATTAATGAGGTTAAGGGAGTTAACAGAGTAATGTATGATTTAACTTCTAAGCCACCTGGAACTATTGAGTTTGAATAAGCATTGAGTCATGCGTGAGTAAAAGCGGAAACAGCCTGAAAAGAGCATTCATGTTCTTTTCAGGCTGTTTTTGATTTTAGGAACATAGGGCGAAAGCCCACATCGAGATGAAGCGAAGCGGAATCGAGATGTGCATGACGGAGTAGAGGGAAGGGACAGAGTAAAAAGAACACACGTTCTAATAATAAATTGAAAAAACTATTTAATTATAGTATAATATCCAAAACATCAAATTTATAGACAGGTGAAATATGTTAGAAAAAAACTTCAAATTAGTATTATTGAAGAAAATTATATTCTAAGTCAATCTCTCGATTTTAATCATATGATAGGAAGGAATGCGAATATACATGTTTTAAAGTTAATGAAGAAACTATAAGAAATCAGTTTAACGAAATACACACATCATCATATGCTTTTAGAAACACTATAATTTTCAGAAAAGAGGCGATTATTTGACACTATTAGAATTTGAAAAAATCCTTAAACAAGGTGAATCGATTCATACAGAATTTAAATCATGGATCAAGGTATCCAATATGAGAGAACGAATTGCACTTGTAGTAGACGAGTTGATTGCATTTGCAAATGCGAAAGGTGACAGGAAAATTAAATAATGATTTTGGAGAGATAACATCATTGACGGTTCCATATGATTTAGTTGTGTCAGGATCTAATCATTATGTTTATCTTGTAACGGATGAAGAAGTGGGAGTATTAAAGAAGTTGTATAAGTTTGATAAAAACAATATAAGGATGTGGTGTTAGGTGAAGACATCTTTTTCATCAGCAGGTCTTTTGTATGTATATATTACTGGTTATAAAGAAATGGAACTGTTGCATATAGAACAGATAGATACATATAGTTATATCGGTGATGAATTATATAATAAAATAATCGCCAACTATTATTATCCTGGCAACTACTTAATTCTTGTAATCAATCAGGCATATGATGTTCCGGGTATGACTGCAGATAATATTGCTATGGAAGACGCTTCTGATGAAGTGTATAACTACATTTTATGCTGTATCTGTCCGGTTACTCTCTCTAAACCTGGGCTTGGATATTTTGAAAATGATAAGACTTTCCACAATCAGGTTCAAAGCCATATGGTTGACAATCCTGACATAGCATTTCTTTTCCCAGCCTTTAATAATCGGAGTTCTGATGATGAAAAAATTCTGTATCACTGTAAAGATATAGATGATTTCCAACAGAATTTTCTTACATATGTACTTAGCTGTGAAATTCCACTTCCAGCCAATGTACAGAAAGAAACCTTCAATACATTAGTAACTGAAACACTTGGTGATGATTGTAACTATGAAACTGTTAAAAATATTCACGACAACCTCAATGAAATAATTGATGAACACAAAGCTGTTTCAAGCGCTCCTGTAATGCTTGATAAGACTGAAGTTAAGGAAATTCTTGAAAAAAGCGGCGTAAAAGAAGAAAAGCTTGCTGACTTTGAAGAACATTTTGAGATGGCTGCTGGAGAAAATGGAAAACTTGCCGCTAACAATATCACACCTTCAAGAAAATTTGAAGTAAAGACACCCGATGTTGTAATCAAAATCAATCCTGATAAAACCGACCTTGTAGAAACCCGTGTAATTGACGGAAAGCAGTGCCTCGTTATCCAGATTGATGAACATCTTGAAGTAAATGGAATTTCTGTTAATCCTGATACCGGCGAAGTAATTGACCGCAATGAAAATACTAATAACAATATATACTAGATTAATTATGCAATAAAATAAGCATTATTGTATACAATAATACTTATAATAAAAAATACCGCATTAATGTGTAACATATTCCAAGTTATGGAATATCCACATTAATGCGGCATTTTTTATTATTTATGCACTAAACAGATGATTATAATTCACATATCTGCTTATGTACTATATCTTAAAGAACTTCATTTCTGAGTTAAGCTTCTCTGATATCTTCATCAAATCATTAGCAGTTGTTGAAAGCATACTAATTGTAGCTGTAAGCTCCTGCATTGAAGCTGTTGTTTCCTCAGCTGATGCAGCATTCTGTTCAGAAATAGCAGAAAGATTAGCTATTACGTCATTAACCTGTTGTCTTGCGTCATCACAGGAACCTACATTAACCTCAATTGCTGCTGTCTCCTGTCTTGATACATTAATGCCATCACTAACATCAACAAAACTGTCCCTTGTCGCATTAAGCTTAACGACCTGCTCATTAATAAGAAGCTTTGTAGAATTCATCTCTTCAACAGTCTTTTCTGATTCCTGCTTAAGATTTTCAATTATCTGCTTAATCTCACCAGCCGCTTCATCTGACTGTGATGCAAGCTTCTGTATCTCAGATGCAACAACTGCAAATCCTTTTCCCGCTTCACCAGCCCTTGCTGATTCGATTGAAGCATTTAGTGCTAAAAGACTTGTCTGGTCTGCTATATTAGTAATGAATGCAGCTGCTTCTCCAATCTTGCCAACCGATTCATTAGTAAGCTCAATCTGATCTGCAATCTTATTAACTGCTTCTGTAGTATGGTCATTAGACTCAGATAACTCAACCATAGTATTCATTGAAGTATCACCTGCGTTACCCATAACATTAGCCGCCTGTGTAAGATTAGATACCTTCTCAACAATATCCTCAATAAGCTTGCCCATATTAGCAATATATGATGAAGCATTCTGGATTTCCTCTGCCTGCGACACAGCTCCTTTTGATATATCTTCAACTGCACTTGATATTTCTTCTGTAGCCTTACTTGACTGGCTCGCTGTAGCCGCCATCTCATCTCCAGACTTATATAACTGATCTGCTGATTCTGTAAGTCCTGTCACAATACCATTAAGTTTGCTGATAAGTGCCTGTACAGAACCCGCCATCTCTCCAATCTCATCATTACGCTTTAACATATTAGGATCAACCTTCATAGTTAAATCACCATTAGACAGGGAAACAAATAATCTGTTGACTGTCACTAAAGCATTAGCAATTTTTCTGGAAAGCATCAATGATATCACTGCTATTACTAAAAGAACAATAATTGTTACTCCCACAAGTGCTATAACGCTCTGTATAATAAATGATGTTATAGCTGTTCTTGGTTCTCCAGCAAATAACATACCCACAATATTGCCGTTATAATTCTTTAATGGAAGATATACACCTGTATAATCAACTCCATCAATATCGATATGATCTGCTTTATATGTCTCTCCTGTCTTAACCTTTTCCCATACTGAATCTGGTGCTTTAAGGCTCAACATTCTCTTATTATTAGAATCTCTTAATGATGTTACCTTGGAATCAACACCATAAAAGATTGCAATATCTGCATCATTATCATCTGTAAACTTATCAATTCCGTCCTGCTTCTGTGAAAGATTAGTATCACCTTTAAAAATGTTACCATTATTATCGACACGCCAATCACCAGAATATGTATTATCATAACTTGACTTTGTTGCCTCTGCTAGAAGCACAAGTCCATTATATGCCTCTGCATTCATACCAGCTGACATATTAACAATTGCAATAATAAGCACTACTGTAATACCCACAACTGTAGGAAGAACAGAACTAGCTATAAGTCTTGCTTTAATACTCATCTTAAGTCCCGG
>OGOK01002310.1_pt1 | contig 11287 bp, 16 predicted proteins | sample 1552661 | NCBI WGS metagenome assembly OGOK01 (sample SAMEA2580172, study PRJEB22360) | human gut metagenome | biome: human gut; feature: human-associated habitat; material: faeces | place: Denmark | collected 2008/2010
ACCTCCTGCCAGGGGAAAACCGTGGGGGCGAACCGCAGCGGGGAAGCGGTCGCCCGCTATCCGCTGCACACACTGCAAAGCATCGTCTCATTTTCCTACGCGGGCGCGTCGCCCGCCCTGATGGGCGCATGCGCGCAGCGGGAGATTGGACTTGCGTTCTGCTCGCCGCGCGGGAAATTTCTCGCCCGTGTAGCAGGTCAGGCACAGGGGAACGTCTTGCTGCGGCGGATGCAGTACCGCGTGGCGGACGACCCGTCGCAGATCTGTCGCGTCGCCGGAATGATGATCTTCGGCAAGGTCTACAACGCAAAATGGAGCGTAGAGCGCACGCGCCGCGACCACGCCATGCGCATTGACGAATCGCGCTTTTCAGCCGTGTCCGACCAGTTACAGGGGCTTCTGCCGCAGATCGCAGCGGAGACGTCGCTCGACAGTCTGCGCGGCCTCGAGGGTGTCGGTGCGGCGGCATATTTCAGCGTGCTGGACGACATGATCTTGCAGGGAAAAGAGACGTTTTTCTTCCGCGAGCGCAGCCGCCGTCCGCCGCTCGATGCGTTCAACGCGCTGCTGTCGTTTGCTTACAGTCTGCTCGCGCACGACTGCGCCTCGGCGCTTGAAAGCGTAGGGCTGGACGCCTACGTCGGATATCTCCACCGCGACCGGCCAGGGCGGGAATCGCTGGCGCTCGATTTGATGGAGGAGCTGCGCCCGTGCTTTGCCGACCGCTTTGTGCTCACGCTCATCAACAACCGTGTGCTCAAAGCGATCGATTTTGACTTCCGCGAGAGTGGCGCGGTGCTGCTGACGGACACAGGGCGCAGGACGTTCCTGCAGAAGTGGCAGGAGCGAAAAAAGGAGACCATCACGCATCCGTTTCTCGAGGAAAAGATACCGTGGGGTCTGGTACCGTATGTACAAAGCCTGCTGCTCGCGCGGTACCTGCGCGGCGACTTGGACGACTATCCGCCGTTTTTATGGAAGTGAGGCACCTATGCTGGTTCTGATCACCTACGATGTGAACACGAGCGACGCCGCCGGACGCGGGCGGCTGCGCAGAATCGCAAAGGAATGTGTCAATTACGGTCAGCGCGTGCAGAATTCGGTGTTCGAATGCCTGCTGGACACGGCGCAGTGCCGGAAGCTGCAAAATGAACTCTGTAAGATCATTGACCCAGAAAAGGACAGCCTTCGATTTTACTACTTGGGCAAGAAGTACGAGAATAAAATCGAACACTTCGGCTGCAAGCAGACGTATCTGCCCGAGGAACCGATGATCTTATAGTGCGAAGCACAAGTGCGCAGAGATCACTTGGGCGGTTCGCACCCAAAATCCGCATGGTTTTCCTGCATCAAAAAGGAGCAGAATGCCCTGACAGGCGGCATTCTGTGCAAAAGCATCTGAAATTTGTCTGTTATCGCAAAAATGTGCATAGTGATTTGTACACTTTTGCTGTCGCGCCCCGCAAGGGGCGCGTGGGTTGAAATTCGCGTTCATCATCATCTCGACGCTCGGCAACGCGGTCGCGCCCCGCAAGGGGCGCGTGGGTTGAAATTGGTTCTCCATCTTGAGGTCGAAGATGGTCTCCTGGTCGCGCCCCGCAAGGGGCGCGTGGGTTGAAATGCCGTAGGTGACGCCCGCGATCACGAGCTTGACCGTCGCGCCCCGCAAGGGGCGCGTGGGTTGAAATTTATGTATTTGCCAAGATTTTTTACTTATTGCTGTCGCGCCCCGCAAGGGGCGCGTGGGTTGAAATTTGATGTAATGGGCACGAGTGACACCAAGACACGGTCGCGCCCCGCAAGGGGCGCGTGGGTTGAAATCAAAGTTGTGCGTATGCAGACCCTTCTCACGCCGGTCGCGCCCCGCAAGGGGCGCGTGGGTTGAAATACCCACGCCCACAGGTTGTGCGCCACGGGTGATCCGACGTCGCGCCCCGCAAGGGGCGCGTGGATTGAAACGCTCCCGGGTTTTCGTTACCGTATCCCTCCACAAAAAGGAAGTCTCTGCCGGTCGGCAGAGACTTCCTTTTCATTTTCTATCTTTACTTGTCGAAGCTCGGGTTTACGTAGTAGACATTTTTCTCGTCCAGGCGGTCCTTGGCGAGGCGCAGGCCTTCACCGAAGCGCTGGAAGTGCACGATCTCGCGCGCACGCAGGAACTTGATGACGTCGCTCACGTCCGGATCGTCGGAAAGGCGCAGGATATTGTCGTACGTCACGCGCGCTTTCTGCTCCGCCGCCAGGTCCTCCGTCAGGTCCGCGATGGTGTCACCCGTGACCTGCATGGTGCTCGCCGACCACGGGTAGCCCGAGGCGAACTGCGGGAAAACGCCTGTCGTGTGGTCGACAAAATAGGCCTCGAATCCAGCCTCCTTGATTTGTTCCTCCGTGAGATTTCGCGTGAGCTGGTGGACGATCGTGCCGACCATCTCCAAATGCCCCAGCTCCTCGGTGCCGACTGTGGAAGCCCAAGGACCACAAATGCGAAAAAGCCTTGCGCCGCAAGGGTTACAGGCCGAAAAAGAGAGCGAAAACGCGAATGTGCGAAATGCCGGTTGGCTCCATTCCTTTGACGCAGACTACCATTATCGAGGCTCCGACCTTCACTACCATGTGAATGTGTCCGCCGCGCTTTCGGAGGGAGGTGCGGCATGGTGAAGGAATTTATCTCGCAGCTCCCACCGGACAAGCTGACGCCCTTTGCAAAGCACCCCTATCGGGTGCAGGAGGATGCCGCCATGGACGAGTTGGTGGAGAGCGTCCGCACCCACGGCATCCTGTCGCCCTTACTGGCGCGGCCAAAAGGGGAGGGCTGCGAGCTGGTCAGCGGGCATCGGCGGCGTCTGGCGGCGCAGAAATTGGGCCTGCCCACCGTGCCGGTGCTGGTGCGGGAGATGAGCGACGACGAAGCGGTGATCCTGATGGTGGACAGCAACCTTCAGCGGGAAAACCTGCTGCCCAGCGAAAAGGCATTCGCGTATAGGATGAAGTTGGAGGCAATGAAACACCAAGGAAAGGCAACTTCCCGACAAGTTGTCGGGAAGTTAGAAAGTGCTGATGAAGTTGGACAAGTGAATGGTGAAAGCGGGCGAACTATCCAGCGTTATATTCGCCTGACCAACCTTGTTCCGCCGCTGCTTCAGATGGTGGACGATGGACGCATCGCCTTTTCTCCCGCCGTGGAGCTGTCCTATCTCACACGCGATGAGCAGGCGGAGTTGTGGGACTTGATTGGGCGGGAGGACGCCACACCGTCGCTGTCACAGTCACTCCGCATGAAGCAGATCTCCCGCGAGGCAAAGCTGACGCCGGAGGTGCTGTACGCCATTCTTACCGAGGAAAAGCCCAATCAGAAAGAGCAGGTTCGCATCAAAACCGAGTCGTTGCGGAAGTATTTCCCGCGCAATTATTCTGCGCAGCAGATGGAGCGGGAGATCATCAAGCTGCTGGAGGCCCGTTACCGCGCGAAGGGCAGGGGAGAACGATGATTTTCGCATACTGGCGCTATACAAATTTCTTCCGTACAATAGCGGCAGAAAGGAGCGAGGATTATGGAGCAGAATTTACCGCCATTGCCGCCGGTCATTTTTGAGAACGGTCTTTACTACGAGCTGCGGGGCGAGCAGTATTATCCCTGCCTTTTGCCGCCGGAGTCGGACACCACAGAGGACAAGCTGCTGGAAACCATCATACGCCAGATGGCGGAAGCACAGGGCATCAACGAGGACTTGAAGGCGCGGGATCAATTGGCGTGGGTAGGTGCGATGAACAACATCAAGAGCGCCGCGCTTGAGATCCTGCGAGAGTCCAAATAATGCCCCAAGAAGGAAACAAAAGCAAAAAATCAACGCAAGCGGAGACAGGTCAAATGCCTGCCTCCGCTATTTTTATGCCCCAATGGGCAAGGAGGAACGATATGGATTATTTCTACGAGCATGAATCAGAGCTATTTACATTTTACCGTGTTCCAAAGGTGCTGTTTACGGAGGAACCATTCAAAAACATAAATTGTGAAGCAAAATTACTTTACGGATTATTGCTGGACAAAATGGGACTTTCCCGCAAAAGCGGGTGGTTCGATAAGCAAGGGCGCGCCTTTGTTTACTATGGCATCAACCGTATTATGGAGGACTTGGGCTGCGCCCACAGCAAGGCGGAGAAGCTGCTATCCGAACTGGAGCAAGCTGGCCTGCTGCGCCGGAAACGGCAGGGGTTGGGGAAACCGTCTATGCTGTATCCCATGAAATTCGAAAATCGAATTTCATGACTTTCGATTTTCGAACTTCAAGAACGCTGAAAATCAGCGTTCAGGTGCGCTGATTTTCAGCATCTAACAAGACTGAGTAGAACGATACTGAGTAGAAAATATATACTACCCGAAAAAAGAATAATAGGGAGGATCATCAGATGAAGAACAAAGAGAACTTACGGGAAAAGCAGGTAAATCTCCGCTTGACGCAGGCAGAATATGAGTGGCTCACCCGCACCGCGCAGGACCACGGCATCGGGCGGGCGGCGTATCTCCGCATGGTGCTGCGGGGCGCGTGGCTGCGGGAGGACGGCAGAAAATCAGAATAACTTTTTCCGCTGGAATTTGATGCAGGCCGTCACACGGTCACGGATATAGGGAGCATCCCGCTTGGCGTAAAACTCCAGCGGCTCCGAAAGGGAGGCCATGATCTCTTTTTCGGCAAAGTCGCAGCGAAGCTGCGGCCCGTATAGATTTTGCGCCGCGTGGACCTGTCGGACAAAACCCGTTTTCATGGGCTGAGCCTTGAGCTGACGCACCAATGCGGCCGGTTCGATTTCCATGGGATAGTCCCGTGTGTTGGACAGCAAACCCGCGCCGAAGTCGAAGATGGGGCAGTAGTCAAAGCCTTCACCGCAGCGCAGCACAGCGATGTTGTTCAGATGCCGGTCCTCGTTGCCGAACAGCATATCCACCTCGAACAGCAGCGTCAGATAGGTGCCGAAGCGGTCAAGTCCCGTCAGTCGCTCAACCTGCTCCACCAACCACGCAAGGCGGCTCTGAAGATTGGGCAGGCGGTTTACCGCGGTCTGCCAGTCCGGGCCAACGCCTTTTCGCAGCAGCTCCGCAAGGGTCAGAATGGCCTCGCCCTGACGTAGAAAATTGGCACTGGAACAGCCGTTGCGGGTATGACCGTGGACTTCCAGCCGCTCCATGCGGTAGGTCACATAGCGAAAGCCCAACGCGCCGGTATTGGTTTGTGCCAGCAGCGCAGAGGTTACGGTTTCTGCCAGCCCTTCATAGCCGAACAGATCCAGCTTGTACCAGCGGCCATCTGCCAGCCATTTTTCCTGATTGCCCTTAGACGAGGTTTCCGCGATGCGGCTTCCCGTTGTCAGTCTGATCGACATATTCAGCCCTCCACAATTTTGATCCAGCACGAATCCTCTGCCATGCGCCCTTCGGTCTTGCGGATGATCTCCAGCGGGTCATAGCAGTCCAGTCCCAAGTCAGACAGGTAATATTTCAAACCGTCCCGCTCCTGCGGCACACAGCGGTCTTTCAAGAAGATTTGCAGATCGTCCCATGTGGGCTTGCGGTTCACGCCGAAAGCGGTGGAAAGTGGAGAGCTGGCCTCGTTTTCGATGGCAAGTTGATGAGTGGTTTGGTCAGCGCAGATCTTCGTACAGAGCTTATTCCCATCGTAGTAGTACAGGATCAGGAGGGCGTGAGCGCTGCTTCGGGCATTGGCCAGAAAGACATTGTAATCAGACACGGCAGGGCGGCGGATGGTGATGCTTTCCCCATCGAATTGCAGCGTTACGGTGCGGCTGCCCTCAGAGATGCCCAGGGCCTTCATCCAGGCAGATGGCAGAGCCACACGGTAGCCATTGGCATCCGGACCGGCGTTTCCACCCGCCTTGTTGATAAGAATATTTGCAGTTCGTTCCTCGTGTAGCACGGTCATTCACCTCAAAAGTTTCTTGCAATTATTATACCAATTGGACACCAATAAATCAAGAAGTCAATTTTACAACAGCATTGTCACGAAAATGAAACCGCTATACGGAAGCTGCTTTCGCAAGCATAGCATTTGGCCGTCCAAATGCGCTTGTTAGGGGAAGCAATTCCCCTATAACCCCTTATGAATTGAAAGGAAAAACGATCATGAGAAAACGACCAATCAAAATATCGCTCCGTTTGAATGAGCAGGAACATGAACATTTGAAACAGCAGGCTATGCTCTCTGGCTTCCCAATGGAAGTATTCCTCCGTGCGCTGATCTCTGGCATGAACCTCCGATCCCGACCACTCGCTGAATACGCCGAAATCCGGCGTCAACTCGCCGGCATTGGAAATAACATCAATCAAATCGCTCATGTTGTCAACACCCGCGGCTTTGCCACGAAGGAAGACATTGCCGCAGTCACGACAGCACAGCGGGTGATCTGGCAGATCGCAAAGCGGCTTTGAGATAGCTTATTCCAAGATATATGCCGTCTGAACAAGGCCAACGACAAAAAGCAGAGCGCACAGCCGCCTTTCTCAAGGCTGCGCGCCCGTTTTTGTTATATCGATCAATTCCCGCTTCTGGGACGCAAGCATCGAAATATTGCTTGTGGATACAGCGTTTTATGGTATAATTATTTTGTGAGATTACAACCAGAATGGTCAGTGAGCTTGAAGGCTTATCAAAGGAGTTGGTGTGATGACAAAGTACGGAATTGATCCAACGGTTATTTGCCAGATCATTGATCTGGCAAATAGGCATCACATCAAAACAGTGATTCTCTTCGGCTCCCGCGCACGAGGGGACTTCTGCCGCACAAGCGATATTGATTTAGCTGTACAGGGAGGCGATGTATGCCGTTTCAGACTGGATGTTGAGGAAGAAACGCATACATTGCTGACCTTTGATGTGATAGATTTATGTTCTGATTTGTCCCCGGAATTGCGGGAAGCCATCAGCAAGGAGGGAGTATTGCTCTATGAAAAAGTTTGATAACTACCGTAAAAATTTAGACGTTCTGCGGCGCTCTGATCAACAAGATCTCAACAATGAGTTTATCATTAGCGGCATCATTGATAAGTTCTCCATTCAGTTTGAATTGGGCTGGAAGGTCTTAAAAGAGCTGCTGACTTACGAAGGCATCGATGCCGCTAAGACAGGTTCCCCTCGTGAAATTATCAAACAAGCATACCAGTATTACCCTTGCATAGAGGAAGATGTGTGGCTGGATATGCTGTCCCAGCGCAACAATATGGCGCATATTTACGATGGAAATGCCGCGCAAGCACTGGCACAGGAGATCATCAACCGCTTTATTCCGGCCTTTGAAACGCTGGGAAAAAGTATCTGTGAGCGATACGCCGATCTTCTGGATACGCTCTGAGGAACTATTCTATAAACGCAGGGAGGCCCACAATGGCACTTGAAAATAAACTTGGTATCACCAACTCCGCCGAGCTTGCCCGCGAGGAGGAGCGCATCAGCAAAAAGAAGGCTGTAGAACTATTTGAGAGCGGCGCTCTGGACAAGCTGGCTCCCGGCAGATTTGCGTCGCTGCAAGCCATTCATAAGGCACTTTTCGAGGATATTTACGACTTTGCCGGTGAACTGCGCACGTTGAATCTGGCAAAGGGCAATTTCCGTTTTGCCCCTTTGATGTATCTGGAGGCGGCGCTTGGAAACATCGACAAGATGCCTCAGTCCACCTTTGACGAAATCATCGAAAAGTATGTGGAGATGAATATCGCCCACCCGTTCCGAGAGGGCAACGGCCGCAGCACCCGTCTGTGGCTCGACCAGATGCTGAAAGCCGGCATCGGACAGGTGGTGGATTGGAGCAAGGTCGATAAAGAGGACTACCTGCTGGCCATGGAGCGCAGCCCCATCAAGGACGTGGAGATCAAGGTTCTGCTGAAAGCGGCTTTGACCGACGAGATCAATAGCCGCGAGGTCTACATGAAAGGCATCGACCACAGCTACTACTACGAGGGGTATACCACATTCAAGGCGGAGGAATTGTAAAATAAAAAAGAGAGGGAGAAAAATGGCTAAAATTCAATCTGTCGAGCCGAATGTTGCGGATCTTGCAAACGGTTGGCTGAAATCGTATAAACTTGATTATAAACTGGAACAGGAATCGCTAAATACAGAAATAGACCAGGCGCTTAATGACTACTATTCCAAAAATGGTGGTGTAGGCGGGAATCGTCCCGACGCAAAACTCCTTTTGCAGGACAAGAATTTGGGCAATTATCCGATTTTGATTGAGTATAAGGGCTATAAAGATAAGCTTGTTAAGCTTGATGTGGATGGCAAGGTTGCAAACAAAACCTCAAAAAATCAACCCGATTTCAAGAATATCAATTCGTATGCCGTGAATGGTGCCGTTCATTATGCAAATGCACTTCTGCATTATACGAGCTATACCGATATTATTGCCATCGGAATGACCGGCTACAAAAACGATGCCGGAAAACTGGAATATGAAATCGGCGTATATTATGTTTCCAAGAGCAATTTCGGTATCGGGCAGAAGGTCGATGAGTACACCGATTTTTCTTTCCTAAAAAAGAGTAATTTTGACGGCTTTATTGAAAAAGTAAAGCGCCTCCAGCTCTCACAGGAAGACATCGAAAAGCTCAGAGAACATCGTGAGCAGGAAATTAACGCCAGTCTTGTTAAACTGAATAATGACATTTATAACAACGAAAAAGGGCTAAGTGAACGCGACCGTGTTTACCTTGTGGCAGCTTCCATTATTGCAACGCTCGGCGTACCTGGGAAGGTTGCCGCACTTGAGAAATCAGAACTGAAATCCTCAACCGAAGAAGGCAACCGTGATGGCGATATTATCCTTCGGAAAATCAAAGCGTTTCTGAGCGAAAAGAACCTGCCGCAGGAAAAACGTGATCTGATTGTTCGTACCTTACAGAACACGCTGACAACCGATAATATCAATAAGGTTGAAAACGGAGAAAGCCAGCTAAAACGAGTCTTTACAAAAATCATTGACGATCTCGGCATCTACTACAAAATCGGTTTAAGTACTGATTTTACCGGGAAGCTATTCAATGAAATGTATAGCTGGCTCGGCTTCTCACAGGACAAACTCAACGATGTTGTTCTGACCCCCTCTTATGTAGCCACCCTTTTGGCGCGTCTTGCAAGAGTAAATAAGGACTCCTATGTGTGGGACTTTGCGACTGGCTCAGCAGGCCTTCTTGTCGCCGCTATGAACGAAATGCTGATAGATGCCAAAGAGCAGATCAAGTCTCCCGATGAATTTGCTTTGAAATCTGCTCAAATCAAGGCGAATCAGCTTCTTGGTCTTGAAATTCTTTCGGAAGTTTATATGCTTGCTATCCTCAATATGATCCTGATGGGTGACGGCAGTTCTAATATTTTGAACAAAGACTCTCTGAAAGAGTTTAACGGCAACTATGGCTTTGGTAAAACGGATGAAAAATTCCCGGCTGATGCGTTTGTTCTGAATCCACCGTATTCCGCGCCGGGCAATGGAATGGTTTTCGTTGAAAAAGCCCTCTCAATGATGAGCAAAGGCTACGCCGCAATCATCATCCAAAATTCCGCAGGCAGCGGCAAATCAACGGAATATAACAAGAGAATTTTGAAACACAGCACTCTGCTTGCAAGCGTCAAAATGCCAATAGACCTTTTCATTGGAAAGTCAAGTGTCCAGACGAATGTATATGTTTTCCGAGTCGGTGAAGCGCACCAGAAAGACGACACTGTAAAGTTCATCGACTTTTCCGTTGACGGGTATACGCGAACAAATCGCAAAAAGGCAAGCTGTAACCTGCGGGATACCGACCACGCAAAAGAGCGTTATCAGGAACTGGTGGATTTGGTGCGTTTCGGTAAATCAAAGCTGAACATCTTTACCGAAAAGGAATACTACGAAGGCAAAATTGATCCCAACAACGGCGCAGACTGGAATCAGACAGCTCCAATCGACACAAAACCGACACTGGATGATTTCAAGAAAACCGTAAGCGATTATCTGGCTTGGGAAGTGTCCAATCTTCTGAAAAATCAAGGCATGGAGGACGACCGCCTGGGAAAATGAATGCCTCACTTAACGAAAAGCTGGGGACTGTTAAGTGGGGCGAATTTAAACTCATAGATGTGTTTACTGTTAAAAACACATCCAACATTCTGGCATATAACATTATTGAGGGCAGCGGAACAGTTCCATATTTATGCGCCAGTTCAGAAAACAACGCTGTCAGTACATACATTGACTACGATAAAAAATATCTTGAAAAGGGTAATTGTATCTTTATCGGCGGGAAAACATTTGTTGTAACTTATCAGGAGGAAGATTTTTATTCCAACGATAGTCACAATTTGGCGTTATATTTGAAAGAAGGAACAAAGTCTAAAAACGTTTTTCTGTATACAGCTTCCTGTATTTATAAGAGCCTTTGCTCCAAGTATTCTTGGGGTAACAGTATAAGTAGAGCAAAAATTCAAGATGATGTCGTCACATTTCCTATCACAGATAACGGGGACATCGACTTTGATTTTATGGAGTCCTTTATAGCGGAGCTGGAAGCGGAGCGTGTAGCGGAGATGTCCGCTTACTTAACAGTAAGCGGACTGGATAATTACGAATTATCCAGTGATGAAGAAAACGCACTCAAAAACTACCAATCGCTTAAATGGGATACCTATAATCTTGAAAAGCTCTTTGGCAAATCGACACGGGGAAAGCGTTTGAAAGGCGATGACCGCATTGCAGGTACGCTTCCGTTTGTCACTGCCGGCGAAGCATCAGAAGGTATTTCTGCATATATCAGCAACGATGTTGAGGTGTTCGAGAAGAACACTACAACGATTGATATGTTCGGTTCTGCTAAGTATCGTAATTACAAGTACGGAGCAGACGATCATGTGGCGGTTGTACATACCGAAGCCGTTCCGATGAAAGCGGCGATTTTTGTCACTTCTGCTTGCCACAAAGCGGCCCATACAGGAAAATTCGATTATGGTCACAACTTCTATGCCAAAGATGCCGATGCTCTTGATATTCAGCTTCCGACAAAAGGTGGAAAACCGGATTATAGTTCCATGGAAGCATTAATTTCCGCTATTCATAAATTAGTGATAAAAGATGTCATATTGTACGCAGATCGGAAGGTTGATGCGGTAAAGAATATTGTAGAAAAATCCTGATTACAAATCACAAAGTAGAATGACCGCTGGCTGATGCCAGCGGTCATTCTATCATATAGATAATGTAGAATAACTTGCGCAAATTGAAAAACGCATAAAAGAAGACATAGCTT
>OGOK01002319.1_pt1 | contig 11246 bp, 9 predicted proteins | sample 1552661 | NCBI WGS metagenome assembly OGOK01 (sample SAMEA2580172, study PRJEB22360) | human gut metagenome | biome: human gut; feature: human-associated habitat; material: faeces | place: Denmark | collected 2008/2010
AAGCTATCAACTTCCTCCACCTTGCAGTCCGCCTTGACCGCGTCGCCGATCTCCAACGCCTCCAACAAGTCCATGCAGTATGTGTACTGGTCACGGGGAATGGGAAACGGAATGGTCGCCACGCCGTATTCCGGGTGATGCGGATTGCCAAGCACCGCTTGTATCATCATGTTTCGTCAACTCCTTTTTCCAAATTCAAAACCGCATCTCCGTATTTGGCCATCAGTAGTGCGCCAGTGATCAGGTGGAACGCCTCATCTGTGACCAATTCCGGAGACGCAAGGTCTGCGAGAGTGATATTACAGCAGCCGACCGCAATGGCCTTCGCCGCCTGGTAGACGCTGTATAGCTCCGGCTCGATTCCTCCGAGCCGGACGCTTTGGAAGTCAAAGCCGTCATTCCCGCACTTCCAGACCATCCTGCGCCAAAGGCTCTCGTATGCCGTGAGCAGGAAGAGGGCCGCTTTGTTCCGGTCGGACAAACGCCAGCAGCGCTCTCGCCAATGTGTCCATCTTCGCCGGTGGGCATCGGACAGGAAGAATTGGAAGAATTGAGGTTTCCTCTCTCTGAATTGCTGATGCATCCTTTTTCGAAACTGCGGCCCCATAGAGGGGGTGAAGCAGTCCCACATGAACGCATTCAGCTCCAGCACACCTGCCTCGATCCGCTCCTCCAGGCAGGTACATTCACATAGGCGGCACGGATGCTTGCGGACATAGTTCTGGCAGTATTCGCACGCCACATCTTCGGGCGTGTAACGAAATGGGCTGCGGTATATTCCACCACCTCTGGGCTTTTGACCGGGCTGAGACATCATCAACTGCTCCAACGCCTGCAGCGGCGTGTCTCGCATGAAATAGTACGGCATAAGTGAACTCCTCTCTGAAATGAAAAAAGGGCCGGAATCTTATTGCTAAGACTCCGGCCCGTTCCGTTTGATATTACATTGTCTGTTGCTGCGCGACTTGTTCCAAGGCTTCTTCCTGCTGCCGGATTCGCTCGTCCAAATCCGGCACACACTCCTCAATCTGCTGCTGAACACTGCGGATCATTTTTTCCTGCTCTCCCGTGAGTTCAAAGAAATCTCCGTCTACAGAGTCCGCACAGCAGCGATAAATCTCAGTCATCTGTTCTGGGGTGAAAAGCCGTTCCTTTTGAATCAGCCCAGAGCGGATGGCAAAGTCCTGTTTGGCTCCTGCATAGTTCTCCATGAAATAGTGACCATGACATACACCTGTGTGCCCATAGGCCCAATCCCATGTGACGAAGTGGACTCCGTACTTGCTCTGAACTCCAGCCAGCACAGTGCCATTGAAATCGGCCAGCACCTTGTAGCCGTCCTCTAAACCATCGGCTTTCAAAACGGGCGCTGTCTCCATCTGGCGCATATATTCCGCTATGGCCCTGGCGATCTCATACACTTTGTCTTTGGCATCGATCCGTTCTGGCTCGTTGATATCCTCATTGCGGTAGGTAATACCGCCGTTATCGGTCACCTCACAAAGCGGCACCCCGTCAAGCTGGACACGCAGCCCATCAGTGTGAGTCCTGTCCGTCTGAAATCCTTCTCGGGCAAGGACAATTGCCGTTTCTTTGAGGTAACGAGTTTGCGAATCCTTACTGTGGTCGTTCATATCTGTTTTCCTCCTTCGTTGATAAAATAAAAAAGCGCCCATCTTCGTATTGAAAATGGGCGCCAATTGTGTACTTGATTTAATTGTTGTGGGAAGCGGGGAGGTGTATCTGAACCATAGATAGAACAAGACCGTAAGGCGTTGGCCTTACGGTCTGTTGTTGGCGGAGTAGCCCCATCAAAATCCGAACTCAACGCCGACTCGATCTCTTCAAGCGGGATCGTCTGCGTCTCATGTTGATAGTTATAGGTCAAGACCAGTTTATCATCGAACACATACACTGCGTTCACAAACGTGTCAATCAGGCGTTTCTGAAAATCACGGTTTGCTGGATCGCCATGACGGAACTGCTCAAACCATGCCGTCATCTGTTCGCGGGTCAGCTTTGGCTTTTGCAGTTCAGCAGTCTGGATATTCACAAGGATTTCTTCTTTTCGTGCTTCCAGCTCATCAAGCCGCTGTTTGGTGGACGGCGTGAAAATGCCCTGCTCGATTGCTTTCAGAATGTTCCCAATGGAGGACTCGGTTTCTGCAAGCTGTGAACGAAGCGCAGGCGTTGTCGTGTCTTCCTGCTCCTGCATAACAAGAATTGCGTCGATAAGCCTGCTGATCTTTTCTTCATCCATGACACGCTGCATAGTCAGACGGACGACGACACGTTCAATCCAGTCTTTGCGAACAGCCTTCTTGTCGCAATCCTTCAGGCGCTTCGCACCGCTGCATTTGTAATAATAGTGCATAGCGCCGGTATGGCTCTTGCCGCTTTCACCAACCATCATGCGCTCACATTTGCCGCAGAACAGCTTTGTTGTCAGCAGATAGTCCTCTCTTGCTTTTGCCATTGTGGGAGCATGGCGGTTCTTCTCCATGCGTTCCTGCACACGGTTGAACAGGTCTTCCGGAACGATAGCAGGAACGCCGCCCTCAATTACAACATCCTGATAGCGATACTCGCCAATGTATTTGCGGTTTTTCAGCAGAGAGCTGAAACTATTGATATTGAACGGCTGTCCCTTTTTCGTTTTAAGTCCGCAGGTATTGAAATCCTCAACAATGGAACGAACCGATTTGCCATCAGCATACTTTTCAAATATCTCAACCACTAATGGTGCAGTCACGGGATCGATCACAAGCTTCTGTGCTTTCTTGTCCAACAGATAGCCGAGCGGAACGCCACCGCCGTTGTTTTTTCCTTTCAATGCATTCTCTTTCTGCCCACGATGGATCTTCTCTGATAACTCAGCAGAATAGAACTCAGCATAGCCCTCCAGCATTGCCTCCAGAATAATACCCTCCGGGCCTTCGGAGATATGCTCTTTCGCAGAAATAACCTTTACGCCGTTCTTTTTCAGAATGTGCTTGTAGTGAGCACTGTCGTAACGGTCACGGGAAAAGCGATCGAGCTTCCATACGAGTACGATCTCAAACAGCTCTTTCGCGCTGTCCTTGATCATGCGCTGGAACTCCGGTCGATCTGCCGTTTTTGCAGATAATGCCCGGTCGATATACGTTCCAACGACGGTCATATCATTGCGCTCGGCATATTCCCGGCACTCGCGGAGCTGACCTTCAATGGATTCCTCGCGCTGGCTGTCTGAGGAATAGCGGGCATAGATGACAGCGTTCATTCTTCATCACCCTCGTTGCCTTCGCCACTTTCCAGTGCGAGCTCTGTCAATTCACGCAGCTTGTTTTGCAGAATGGTTTTATCAGGCAAGTGCAGCGTGTAATCTGCTACCATGGTCGGAGACATGGACCGGCTAAGTGCATATTCAACCACGGTATCGTCTTTGCCGGTGCAGAGAACCAAACCGACGCTGGGATTTTCGTTTGGCTTCTTCACATCGCGGTCAAGTACTTCCAAATAAAAATTGAGCTGTCCCAGATGTTCAGGTCGGAAGGTATCGATCTTTAATTCAATCGCCACAAGGCAGGACAATGCACGGTTATAGAACAGCAAATCAATGAAGAAATCCGTGTTGCCAACTTGAACGCGGTATTCTTCGCCAACAAAAGTGAAATCATGTCCAAACTCTAAAATGAAATCTTTCAGATGCGAGACAATCTGATGCCGCAAATCCTTTTCCTTGTACGGTTTTTCAAGGTCGAGAAATTCAAACACATAGGAATCGCGCAAAGCCGCAAGTCCGCCATTCCCAGCAAGCAGGTTCTTATGCTTTTCGTGAGAGATCATCGTCCGCTCATACAGCATACTGCCGATCTGACGATCCAATTCGCGTTTCGTGTAACGATTTGCAATGCACAGGCGAAGGTAAAACTCACGTGCTTCATCGGTCTTGCAGCCAGTCATAATCAGCAGATTGCTTGTCCAAGGAATTTCTCTCACCAGTGGTGAGAGTTTTTCGTTGTCACAATAAGTCTCATAAAACTGCTTCATACGCCAGATGTTCTGTGCAGAAAATCCCTTTGTTCCCGGATAATGCGCTTGCAGAAATTCGGAAAAATCTGCAACCACACTTTTTCCCCAACCACCATCTTTCACTCTACCGCTGACATAAGAGCCGATTTCCCAGTACATCTGAATAAGCTCTGCATTGACTGCTTTCATGGCGCGGCTGCGGGCATTGTCGATGATATGGATAACCTCGTCAAACTGTCCCGGATTATGGGTTAATTCATTGCTCATTTCTTCGCCTCCCCAAGCATTTTCAGCATTGCTTCTTTCAGCTTTTCATTCATCGGTGATTCCGGATCGAAACACATCTCAACAAACTTCCTCAGTTCAGGATTGTTCGCGTCAACCGGAGGTTTTGCCTCATACAACTTGCCATGCGGATCATCACAGCGGGCAAAGATATAGTCCATTGAAACGTCAAAATAATCCGCATATTTGCGCAAAAGCTCAACGGTCGGCGTTGCCTGACCATTTTCATAGCGGTTGATGCTGGACTGCGTAGAGCCGATCACATCGGCGAATTTTGATTGGGATAAGCCAATGCCTTCCCGCAATGCGCGAAGGCGCATACCCAGTTGTTTCATGCCATTCAACCTCCAATTCGGGTTAATTGTAGTATAATCAAAATCCGAGCAGATGTCAACCCGGATTTTGAAACTTTTGCGTGAACAGTAGGGACTCGCAACAATCTCAAATTTATTTTTCGGTTTTAAGCTTAGAAATTATAAACAACAAGTACTTTATACACCACGCAAAGAATACAACACCAATTATTAGTGCCGCAATTTCGATCTCAACAAAGATGTCTTCCGCTTTTGAGGGAATGTCTAAAAAGACTAATGAAAACGCAACAATAATCGTGATGATATTTGCAATCATTCCCACGAAGGCTGACCGATAGAGATTGTCTAAATAGCTGTTATTCCATAATCGTTCAATGCGCTCTTTGTCAATCACAGAAATCAGAATGCTAATCCCTGTAAATAAAAAGCCTCCAATTATCGCGGACATAGATATTGCATTATAATGAAAATCCGGAGCCAATTCTTCAAACTTGCTTATATCGAAGAAAGGGCTTTTAAATAATATAATAGATACTCCAATTGACAATACTAATACTAAACCTATCCATATCCAGTTTTTTAGCTTTGTCATTTATTCCACCACCAATTCAGGTTAACTTCGACAATATCTCAAAAGCTCTGTCCTATATAAATCGTATGTATTTACGAGTGCATCTTTGAAATCATCAAGTGTCAACAAACCTTCGTCCTCTCTACCAAGGACGACTGTTTTTGTAAAGTTATATTGCAGCAAATCATATGTCTGTGATTTTTCGTTATAATCCTTTGCGTTTGCAGTCAGCCCTTGCAGGTTATCACCAAATTTAATTTTTATTGCGGCGATCATTTCGGCGAGTTTTGAACTAGAAGTAAATATGTTCTTATTGCGGCGACCTACCAATATGTATGTCGCAGTTTTTGTACGTACATTTCGAATCGCATCAAAATTTTCAATATCCAGCCCGATGTCGCTTAGAATTTGATCTTCAGGTACAGCTACCGTAACAGATACCTTGCTGATAATATGCTTCCGAACTAATACTTGTAGAATATCATCAGTCATGATTGCTGCAAGGTGGGCAGAAGTATTTTCTCCCGGTTCAAGCGTTTGATCAAACAAATTGCGGACAGCTGAAATTTTGGGAGCCCCGTTAATTCCAATGTAGCTCACAATTCCGCTCTCAAAATCAATAAGGCAGAAAGTATAAAGCTCCAGCAGCTGACTTTCACGCATTGGTACATTTTCTGTTTCCAATGTTGTTCGATCTCGCAGAGCAACAGTGTTAGAAGGATTTTGCTGACCGATCTTTAAGAAAGCTCTATGCTCTTCAAAGGATATTGCTTCAATGACATAGTGTCCATTTGAAGCCGTGATATTAATTGCTTTATGATTATCGGAAAGTACCTGCATTTTTTCGTTATATATTCCCCTAAAGCAGTCTTCGATTTCGCTGTTGTTTAATTGTGTTACCCGGACAGTGCGCGTTCCCGGAAGCAGTGTTTGTTTTTCCAGTGATAGACGATAAAACGATACTTTTCTTGTTTTGCTCACCATAGTGTTTTCGCATCCTTTTCTCTATTATGTAATATCAAATCCGCCTTCAAGAATAAACCTTCTCAGCATTTGGTCAATCTTCATGTTGATCTGGAATTTCTTGATAGGCTTACCCTCTATCATTTCAAGGAAGGTTTTCGCCTTTTCCGTATCCACGGTTGCCTTCAATGTGTCAAATTTACCAAACTCATTGATATTGGCTTCCGTGATTTTCGACTGCATAAAGCTACGCAGTATCGTTTCATCAACTCCGATGGCGGTGGCAAAACGGTGGATCTGGTCATTTTTGGCGCTGGTCATATACTCTGTAATATAATTCCGGAGCGTTTTTCCTTCGTCAACTATCACATCACCGTTCTGGACATCGTGGAGGAAGATGTTTGCGTATTTTTGTTCCTCTTGTGTGAGCGTTGCAAACGACTTGTGAAGTTCATCCAGCACAGCGGCAGTTTCTGTGCCATCCTGCAACGCCTTAATGTACTTTTTGAACCGGGAGTTCATATAGTTCGCATCAATTACACCAGTATTGATTTCCGTCAGGTAAGAGTCAATTTCATACGGCACATCCTCAACACCGGCTTCTCCACTACCGCTAGCGAACAGTTCCTTATAGCGTAAAGCAAGAATCAAGTAGGTGGTTTCATCGAGGTGCAGATTTATGATCACTTTTCTGCCAACGTTCTTAAATTCATAGGACAACTTATTCCAAGTGAAGCCCTGTATCTTAGCAGCCTCGAGATAGCTGTTAAGCTGCTTGAATAATTTAGCAAATTGTCCGCGCTCCGTATGATCAACCGGAAGTTTTTCGAAGTTCTCAATTCCAGCAGAACGGAAGATGCTCCCAATATCATCGTACAACGCATTCATTTTTTCGAGGTTGTGTTCCAGCTTGTCGGCAAATAGGCCAAGAGGTCTATCACCGGAATACAGCTTGAACGCTTCTTCAATGTTTCTCTGCATTGTATACGGTTTACGATAATAACGAATCGTGCCAAAGGGCTTCTCCGGACCATAGAGACGATTGGTGCGTGAGAATGCCTGAATCAACTTTTCATAAACCAAAATCTTATCCAAATATAGCGTGTTGATCCATTTGGAGTCAAAACCAGTCAGCATCTGATCGACAACGATCAGTAGATCAATTTGCTGGTCGGGAGTATGTTCAATTCCTTTGTACTGTTCTTTGTGCGCCAGACGATAGGAAATGTCCTTTTTGAAGGTTGCATAAGTTGCCATTTGGAACTCCATACTGTATCTGGTATTGTAATCTTTGATGATTTCAACAATGCCCTCTTCTTTAAAAAGTCCATTACCATTGTTATCAATACTGGGGTCAAACAAAGCGGTAATCTTCAGATTGCCCTTTGCTTTAAACAGTTTATAATACTGGATTGCCTCTGGAATGCTACTGGTAGCAAAAATCGCATGAAACTTGCTGTCGTGGCTTAGGGTTGTCCAGTTTTCCAAAATATCATCAACTACGGCACACTGATGCTCTTCGCGTTCGTACTGAGAAACAGGCAGATAATCTTCAATGCCTTTCAAATAGCTACCATCTGCCTGAACATATCCAGCCATCGGCACTTTTGTGTGATCCATATAATGCAGATAGACTTTTTTCTTTTTAGGGTCTGCCAACGCTTCTGCCTCAGTAGTTGCCTTAGCTCTTTCAAGTGCAACCGCTTTCCGAAGATCACGATCTTTGTATGTTAGCACCATGTATGGATCAAAGCCCAGAACATTCTTATCACGGATGCCGTCCGCAATGCTGTACCTGTGCAGCTCATTGCCGAACACATCCGAAGTAGTGCTCATTTTCTTCTGATTTTCATCGTGGATCGGCGTGCCGGTAAAGCCAAAAAACATGGCGTTCGGGAAAGTCTCTTTAATAGTCCGCAGCATTTCGCCAAATACATCACGATGAGCTTCATCAATGATAAATACAACCCGTTTATTTTGAATCAGTTCGATGTCGTGCGCATTGAAGCCATTTTCTTCTTCCACACGGCTCATTTTCTGAATAGATGTGACAATCAACGTGTTTGCAGGATCATCGCTCCGCAGTTTTGCTACGAGAATATCCGTGTTTTCTGTAGCTTGCACAGAGTCTGTATCGTCGGCAAACCCGCGATAGTCCAACAGGGATTGCGTGCCAAGTTCAACTCTGTCCATCAGGAATACAACCTTGTCGGCATCCTTGGAAGCTGCAATCAACTGAGCCGATTTGAAGCTGGTCAGTGTTTTTCCGGAACCGGTGGTGTGCCAGATGTAGCCGCCCATCTGATCCCTATCAGCCCATCGGCGCATAGCAACGCGGCTGGTAATACGAGAAGTCGCATAATACTGATAGCTGCGCATCACCTTCAAAATACCGTCGGTATCGTCGGCAACGGTATAGAAGCCGATCAGCTGGTGCGCCATAGGGATGGAAAGCAGATACTGTGCAATGTCCTTCCAATTGTTCAACGGCTCATTGTTGGCGTCAGCCCAGTGAAAGTAAAAGTCTTTGTTGAACTTTCCGTCCGGGCCGGGGTTGGCAAAATAGACCGTTTCATCCGGCTGCATGGCAATAAAAATCTGCACAAGGGCAAACAGTCCTGTAAATACGCCCTCGTGTGCATATTTCTCAATCTGATTGGTAGCCTGGCTGACATCGACACCGCTGCGTTTCAGTTCACAGTGAATCAGCGGCATACCGTTGATCAACAGCATAAAGTCACCCCGGCGGTTGGGCAGAACAGAGTTCCTTGCCTTGAATACCGGCTGTTCGGCAATCTGATAGCGGCTCTGACCGGCGGGCATTTCCTGAAGGTCATAGATTTTCAGACTGACTTCTTTCCCGAAGTGCAGTTCATCTGCGGGATTGTCGCGTTTGACAGCAACGGTTTTACCATTGATAAAACCGTTGAGTTTCAGCGGCGTGCGCAGACGGGTAATCTGGCCAAGAATCTGCTGCATTTCGCCGTCGGTCAGCGGAACATCATTCAGCCTGTCCACATCGCGGTTGTTTTCAAAGAGGATCTGTTTCCAGTTTTGGATCAGGTCTTCTTCTGTTTTATAGCGCAGAATTTCCGGCTCCCATCCGTATTTTTCTGTCAGCAAATTAATGAGCGCCGCTTCAAAAGCAGCTTCCTGTTCAAATGCCATAGCTTGCCTCCTGTATCAGACAAACATTTTTTCAAGCAGTGCTTTTTTGATGCTTTGGAGCTTTTCCAACTCACGCCGTTGGAGGGAAATAAGAGTATTTATGGAGTCAATCGCATCTCCAATGAGCTTTTGCTCTGGATATGAGGTGAACGGAATTTCTATTGTTTTCATACCTTCAATGTCAATACTCCGTCCATCTCTGATACCGTAAACGTGCGGCTTTAAGTCTGTGTCAATAAAATTTTTTGATCTGAAATATGTGTAGTAAAATCTCGAATCAACGCCTTCCCCGTGAAAAGTATGATATGCAGGACTAATAATTCCTTGCGAGTTTGCCTTTTCCAAACCGCCTTCAAAAGATCTTAAATGTACGATAAGGTCACCTTCATTAACCACCTTATAGTTTGACAGACTTGCTTTATCGTATTGGAGTGCACGTTCTGACTCGTCGCGTCTGATTGTGCCGCTGCCTTGAATTATTGTAAGTGGAGGCAGATCCGCCCGATTCTTTTCCGAGTATTCTTCAAACACATCTCCGAACTTACGCCGCTCCCAAGGGCCAGTAAATCCCTTGAAGCGAACTGCGGGATAGCAGCTTCCATTTTGCGGGAACATCTTTTCGAGCATCGACTTTTTCACATTCGTCAACTTTTCAAACTTACGCTGATGAAGGGTGATAAAGTTGTCTAATTTCATAAAATATGCTGAAATCTTTTTTTGCTCTTCCACAAAATTTGGTATAGTAAGACGTAATTCTTTTAACTTATTCAAATACATATAAGTACGAGAGCCACCTTGTTTTTGAAGAACAGCATATTTTGCAAATTCTTTTCCATAATTCAGCTGATATTGCAAATATCTTGAATCCAGGTTTTCATCAGTAGTAAATACAGGATAAAGTGTACTAACTATGCCGTTTTCTGTAATATCATTGATATTAAAATGGAAAATTTCATCATCCGACATATGCCTATATGTAAAATATCCATACGGTACAATGTTATATCCAGTATTATCAGCGGAAGCTATTTGATTTCCATCATAATAGTCAGTTTGAAAAAATATTCCTCTTCTTGAAGAAGTTAAAACAGGATATTGATTGTTAATTGTTGTTTTTTCTGTATATTCAGCAATATTATCCCCTAACTTACGCTGTTCCCAAGTGTCGTCAAACCCGTGAAAACGAATGGAGGGTTTTTCAGTTTTACTCATTTGCATCCCCCCGCAACAGCGCTTTGAGCTCTGCCAATCCCTTCATGTCGTACTCACTGCCGGTCAAATCATCCATCATGGAAGAAAGCACTTGCTCGGATTTTTGAATCTGCTCATCCAATTCCAAGTAAGTCACAGCATACTTATCCGCCAACGTCTGTACCGATTTTTCCAGTGTGTCGATGATCACATCCGGCATTGCACGGAGAGATGTGCACAGCGGAACAATCCATTTCAGGCGCAGCAACTCAAGGGCTTGTTCATCGGACAGCCCTTCGATGGTTTCTTTGGTTTTCATGTGGAGCGCATAGGTTTTTTCTTTGACATCCTTTTTGACGGCTTTTTCTTCCGTCATCAGCTTATCAGCACATACCATCTTCGCCTCAAAGGAATCTTCCGGGAAGGAATATGCCTCGCGCAGCGTTTTCATATAAGCCGCGACTTTGCCCTTGGTATACGGGGCATTTCCGTCTACAGATGCCCAGTTTACTTCCTTGTGCTCAAAAATATATTTCAGTTTTGCTGCCTTTCCGGCTTTGGCATCTATCAATGCAGCATATCCCTGCAAGCCAAGCAATTCCGGGGAAGAGATATCTGCATAGATTTCCGCAAGTTTTGCTGCAAATGCTTTGGGGACAAATGCAGTATTGTCATCATTCAGAAACTCTCCGCGATCACCCTCATCAATGGAATCTATGATCTCCGTCAGTTCAGCGGCA
>OGOK01002326.1_pt1 | contig 11209 bp, 10 predicted proteins | sample 1552661 | NCBI WGS metagenome assembly OGOK01 (sample SAMEA2580172, study PRJEB22360) | human gut metagenome | biome: human gut; feature: human-associated habitat; material: faeces | place: Denmark | collected 2008/2010
CTCTTGGCATGAAGCAGCGGTTGGCGATTGCCCTTGCAGTCATGCACGATCCGGAACTTTTGATTTTGGATGAGCCGATCAATGGACTTGACCCTATCGGTATAGCCGAAGTGAGGAACTTTATTAAGAATTTAAGTGTGGAGCGTGGCAAAACCATCCTAATTTCCAGCCATATACTTTCCGAAATTTCACTGTTGGCAGATGACATAGGCATTATCGACCACGGGGTTCTGCTGGAAGAAAGCAGCATGGATGAATTAGAAAAGAAAAATCGGAAATACATCCAGCTTCAAGTGTCGGATATTCCAAAAGCCTCTTTAATTTTGGAAAGGCAATTCCATGTGACCGATTATGCGGTGCAGGACGAACACAACCTGCGGCTTTATGACACCGCACTGGATATGGCGGCAATCAACAAGGCCCTTGTGGTGCAGGATGTAGCTGTTATCAGCTCCCAAATCTGCAATGATACCCTTGAGGATTATTTCAAACAGATCACAGGGGGAGAGGGAATTGCCGTTACGGTATAATAACGACAAACAGAAAAAGCCTTTATTTTCAAGGGGTTTGAGCGTTTGTCGTCTTTTATTCAATTCCTTTTCCAAGTTGAAAATTGACGAAAACTATAAAGAAAAAAGGAGGCTGTTTTATTAACGACAAAATTTAATAGTGCCAGCGGTCCGGCTTTATGTCTGACCGCTGGTTGCCGTGGGCGTTTCACTTTTATAGGTGGACGCCCTTTTTTCATACTCATTTTCGAGAGAAAGGAGATCCACATGGAATTAAACGAAATGGAAAAAAAGCTGCTCTTTCAAGTGGAGGGCGATTATCAGACAAAGATCCTGAATGAACTTTATATGACCGTGCGGTATTCAAATAATTCCGAACAGCGGGAGGCGGCAGAAGGTCTTATGGCAAAACTTCGTGTTCTGTCAAATGCAGAGTGCATGGACTTGGTAAAAGATATTCAGAAGAATTACCGTCTGCCCTATCCAGCCCGGACGATTGGAGAAAAGATCGCCGAGGCCAGACAACAATCAGGGGCAGAAAAATTGAAGGGGCATGACATCATGGCACTTGAACGCTTTGATCCAGAAGTAAAGCACATGATCGTCTTTGATGTATTGTCTTACGATTCCCCTGTTGGCGACAAAGGCGATAAGATGCGCTTGTTCCTTACAGATGCCGGCTATCAGAAATTTTTAGAGAGCCAGGAACGGGGCGAAGTGAAACTGAAAAACCATGCGAAGGTCTCTGACGGTCATCTCCATTATGACCGCAGGGATCATGCCTTGTAACGGAATAGTCGAAGAAAGGAGGCGGTACAATGGCAGTATTCCGTGTAGAGAAAACAAAGGACTTTACGATAATGAGCAATCACCATCTGCGCAATACGGAGTTGTCCTTAAAGGCAAAGGGGCTTTTATCACTTATGTTGTCGCTGCCGGAAGATTGGGATTATACCACAAAGGGACTCGCCCATATCTGCAAGGATGGTGTGGATTCTATCACTACTGCCCTGAAGGAACTGGAGCGGCATGGTTATCTCACCAGACAGCGCCTCCGCTATGATAACGGGCAGTTGGGAGACATTGAATATACGATCCATGAGCAGCCTGTAAGTACCGAAAACACAGGGCTTTCACCTAAACGGGAAAATCCAAGACAGGTAAAACCAGAACAGGCAAAACCTAAACAGGCGGAACCTGAACAGGAAAATCCGGCACAATTAAATACTAATCCATTAAAAACAAAAAAATCAAAAAAAGATAAATCAATAACTTATCCATCAATCTATCCGGCAGAGCCGGAAGCGGCAAACCGCACGGATGGGATGGATCGGATAGAGCTGATAGAAGCCTATCGTGAAATCATCAAAGAAAATATTGAATATGACTTACTGGTCTTACGGTATGGCAGGGAACGTTTGGATGAAGCCCTTGAACTTATGCTTGAAGTGATTTTGTCGAAACGCCCTTACATTCGCATTGCCGGAGATGATTTTCCGAGGGAAATCGTCAAGAGCCGGTTCCTGAAGATCAATTCCGGCCACTTAGAGTATGTCTTTGACTGTATCGACAAGAACACAACGAAGGTCGGAAACATCAAAGCGTATCTGCTGGCGGCGCTGTATAATGCCCAGGCTACAATGGACAGCTATTACCGTGCCGAGGTCAATCACGACCTGTACGGCTGTTAGGCACCTTTGGGTGTCTTTTTTCATTTCATCACAGGAAGGAGGCAAAGCACAATGAAAAGAAACACTGTGCCGGTACTATGCCCGGCGTAACCAAAGAACAGATTCAGGCAGCGCGGGAAGCTGACTTGTTTACTTACCTGCAATTCCATGAACCCGGCGTGCTGAAACAGGATGGACCTAATTTCCGGCATAAGGAGCATGACAGTCTGGTATATGTGACCGGGAAAAGGTATTGGTACTGGAACAGCCGCGGACGGAGTATCAATGCGCTGGACTACCTGATCCAGATTCGGGGATATGGTCTTGTGGATGCGGTTCATGCTCTGGTAGGTGGCGAAATCCCACAGGAACCGGCTTACCGAAGTACGGCAGAAATACAGGTATCAAAAGAGCCGGAAAAGAAAACATTCGCTCTCCCCTGGGCCAGACGTTGCGCGACCGCTGCGGTCTTCTATTTGCAGAAACGGGGGATCAGCTCAGAAGTCATTCGCCAGTGTTTACAAGCCGGGATTTTTTACGAAGCCCGGTATCATGGAGAACCGGTTTGTGTGTTTGTTGGGAAAGATGATTCCGGGAAAGCGAAGTTTGCCTGTATGCGCAGTATCAGCGGCAATCTCAAAAAGGATGTCTATGGCAGCGACAAAGGATATAACTTTTGTTATCCCCCGCAAAGTCCGGGCAGCCGGCATGTGGCAGTCTTTGAAGCTCCTATTGATGCGCTTTCCCATGCGACACTTCAAGAGCTGGAGGGATGGAAATGGAATGGTTATCGCTTGTCTTTGGGCGGTACTTCCCATGTGGCGCTGACTTCTTTCCTGGAACGCCACCCGGAGATACGGCGTGTTACCCTTTATATGGACCACGACCTTGCCGGATTTGTCAATGCCCGGAAAATCAAGACCATGCTTCACGAGGATAAACGTTTCCGTCATATCCGGGTAAGTGTCAACCCTCCCCGGATGGGAAAAGATTACAATGAGAAATTGCTGCTGGTTCGGGAACAACTGCAAACCAGCCAGCACCAACGCCGCCCAAAAGAGGCGGCTGTTTCAATTTAGGGAGGATTTCAACATGAATGGATCTCAACATATCTGCTTTACAGACAGCGCCGGAAAAGCGCTGTTTTCCATTCCCGACAATGGTTTACTTTGCCTGTTCTATGGAAACGGGGACAGGCACTTTGCTGTTTGTCATCGTCTGGATGACACCCATGCAGAAATTGACGGGGTAAATTATTCGATGCCGGACTTTGCCAAAAGGATGAAACACAACCAGATCAGCTTTGCCCCGGCATAAGGCTGGAAAACAAATAACAGGAGGATTTGAAAATGAAAAAAATTGAAAATACCGCTTTGCAGATGATTGCCGAGGCTTCCCGGTGTCCAGACTACGGCCCCGATATGGTTAAATCGCTGATGAAAAAGCTGGACATGAACGAAAAGGGCTTTGCGCTTTTGATGAATGTTGCCCCATCCACAGTGCGTCTTTGGACCAGCGGAGCTGCACAGCCTTGCGGCACAGCAAAACGCCTCATGCAGATTTATGAAACCGGTCCGGAGATTGTCGGCAAGATTGCCGGCGGGCAGCTACCGGCAGATGGGAGGGATTGATTAAATGGCGGGGACAGATAGCCAGCCGTTTGCGGAAAATGAGCAGGTCAAAGAGCTGCTTCACATGAAAGGAGGAATTTGATTGAATCAGGAACCACTACCGCAGATTCATTTGATCCGCGATACAGACTTATCCGTCTTTGCGTATGAACTCCATATTTTTGCCGGAGATTTTCTTAGAGAATGCGAATTCAATATGCGTTCTCTGGCAACAAATACCGGGGCTGATTCCATTGCCATCATGGGGAAAAATCACATGTGGCTTTCCGACGCCTTATTTGCTTATTGTTCTACGGCGGATCTTCATCAAATGATCTTAACAACGGAGTTCATCGGAGCGAGGGCTTTCCTGTTTCATACGGATCGGAGCGAGGGCGGTCACTTGTACGGAGATGTCCTGATGATGGATTTAGACACGCTGCGGCAGGATATAAAAAGAAATATCCTCTATCCCTGCGGCGTCAATATTGAACGCAAAGATGGTTCAGCGGCTACGGTCAGCCTGAAAGAATGGACTGAAATGGAGCTTTACGAAAAAGATGCTCTGAAAAGTTGGGGATTTTCTTATGCCCCGAATCAAGTTACGGAATGGCAGTACCACTATTCCACGATGTTCAGACAGTGGATGGATCAGGCATTTCGTTATATGCCCCAGGATTTAGAAGAACGCCTGAATATGCAATATATGGAGGCAGCCCAGAACCCGGATATGGATAAGTACCGCATACCACAGGGAACGGCAAAGCAGATGCTTCTTTATGACGAAGCCCCTGTGTATCGCCTTCTTCCATCCGGTTCGGAGAAAATTGCGCCCATCGCGGCAATCTCTACGGGCCTGTGGTATGAAAATTACCGGGAGTTTGCCATTGCACCGGAGGATTTAGGCGCTCTGGACAAACTGATCCGCAGGGAAACTGACCGGCTCACAGGAAACCTCCCACAACTTCACAAAAACGAAGAACGCCGCCCTGCCCCGGAGCGATAAGAATTTTACACTGACTGGAGGTGATGAAGATTGGCAGGAGTGCATGAAGATTTCGGCGAAAAGATCGGCGGTGCGAAAAAAGACCTGTGGAAAGACCGCGGGCTGTATGCAGATGATCTGGAAGCCATGAATGAGCGCGAAGCCGAAAAATTTGTGAAAAAGGATAATGTTTGGAAAAAGCCGGACTATGCAGCCATGCTGGAGGAAGGGATTCCTCTTGGCGTGGTCTATTTTATTAAAAAAGCAAGAGACGGCTTAAACGCTTCCCCTCAGTATTACCGCACGGATGACACCCCGGAAAAACGGACCGCGAGACAAAAGGAATATATAAAAACAGTCCGGGAATTGCAGACAGTGCTTTCAGATGTCCGTACTGTGGAGGATGCTGTGAGAGCCTATGACCGCTTTTTCGTTGACAATGGATATTTAGAAAAGGTACAGGGCTGGGGAAGCGGAATCCATTACCGGGCAACGAAAAAGGGACAGGACAATCCCGTGATCACAAACAAATTGTCCAATACCATGCTGATCCGCTCAGCTGAATATTTTGAGCGCAACTTTACTCAGGAAGCAAAAAAGGAACAGTTTTGTGTTTCCAAAGAGCAGAAAATACCGAAAGGTTATGCGATCCACTTCAACGACGGGAAACAGACCTATTCTAAAAATGGGGACTGGAAACCCGGTACCTACTATGTGACAAAAGGCTATTCGATCCTGCGGACCAATTTTGGGACCAAAGAAGCTGCCCTGAAATGGGTGCAGGAACTTGCCAAAGGCAGGAACAAAAACGGAAAGATCCGTTTTGTCCCTCCACAGCTTGCCCATGTCAAACGTACCGGACCGGATTATCGGAATGGCGTGGAGATCACCGGACAGCATTATCTTGATACCTTTGGGTTCCGCGGCGGTGAGTTTGGAAACTGGATGAACCAGAACGACCGGCAGACCTCCCTTAACATGGGATTTGAAGCACTAAAGGATCTGGCGTCAGCCCTTAAGATCAGCGATAAAGATATTGCTTATCAGGGAACACTTGCTATCGCTTTTGGTGCAAGAGGCAGCGGCAATGCTGCAGCTCATTATGAACCTTTGCGTACAGTCATCAATCTTACAAAAATGCACGGGGCCGGTTCCCTGGCACATGAATGGTGGCATGGACTTGACGATTATCTTGGTACAAAGATGAGAGCAAAAGGGATGCTGTCAGAACAGCCCCACCTCTATGCGCCGTTCCAAAAACTCATTGACACCATGAAGTATAAACCGGAAACACCGGAACAGGCAGCAAAGCGCACGGAAGCACAAACAGAACGCACCCGGAAAAATGCGGCAAGCTGGCTGGATTCCTCGGTTCTTGCCTCCCTGAAACGGTATGGCAATGAGGAACAGATGGAAACCTACGCAGTCTTGCGGGAAGCATTTTTGTCCGGCGAACCCGGCTCTGTGGAACAGATCAGCGCATTTAAGAAGAATGTTACCGGCCGGGTAATTCCCAAAAGTGAACGGGAACGGCTGGAAATTTTTGAGCGTATGCTTTCCGGGATGCAGGCGCAGGAAGCTCCGCAGATTGGACGGACGGAAACTGATTTTTACCGTAATTCGGTACGCATGGGAAAAGAATGTGAAAAAGACGGCGGTTATTGGGACAGCAATGTGGAAATGACAGCCAGAGCCTTTGCCTGTTATATCAAGGACAAACTGCCCTACACATCGGATTATCTGGCAGGCCATGCCGACTGTGCCCTTACCCTGGTTTCCGGTAAAGACGGAGAAATGGAGGTATTGAAAGCCTTCCCTGTGGGGGAAGAACGCCGTGCAATCAACGCTGTTTTTGACGAGATCATTCAGGATTTGAAACGGGAACAGCTATTGACCCATGCCGATGTAACGCTTCCCCTCTCTGTTTCTGAACTTCGTGAGGCGGCGGACGGGCAGCTATCCATGTTCGGCGTCGGCCGTCCTTCCGTGATGGATCAGCTTGCGGCAAACAGGCCGGCAGATAAAAAATCACCGGCACAGACGTTTTCCAGAAAAAACCACGAGCCGGAAATATAGCAGGAGGTGAACAGCATTTTGGAAGAAAATAAAGATTATCATGCCTACCGGTATGGCGACCACTTGACGCCGGGATCAGAGCTTAAAATTGAACACAGCGTAGTTTGTGAAAATGTGGATATTTCTACTCTGATCACAATGGGAATAGATAGCCTGGAAGCCATGCGCCAGGGAAGTATCGACGGGGAGCAGAAAGCCTATGAAATCGTGGTGGCTGCTGCAAAACAATGGGAACAGCAGGCAGCGGCAACACAGACGATCAACCGGGCTTTGGAATATCTTCGTACACCGGAGATTGAACATACCGGCAACCAGTGGAAAGACACCGATAACTGGAGGGCGGATCAGAAAATCAGCAACCGGGTCTATCAGATGACCTGCAGTATTTGGGAAGATACGAAATATGACAGAGAAACCAAACAGAGTGTTCCGATTGCCTGGTATGTGACATGGGAAGTCCGTATTCATTCCCCGAAGCAGGGATATGGAGCAAAGATTGCCGGACAAAACCAGAAACGATATACAGATAAGAACGCAGCCATAAAATACCTGGACGGGCGAAAGAAAGCCTATTCCCATTTATTCACGGAAATTTCCCCGCCGATCCCGAAAGAATATGAGCACCATTTTATGGTTCACGGTACTCTTTTACCTGGCTATACGGTTGAAGGACTGGAACAGGCCAAAACGGAACATGCCGCCGCCGAGGTTTCGGAGGGCGGTATTTTTACACCCGAAAACCAGGAGAAGCCTTCCGTCCTGGGGAAGCTCTCTGTGGCAAAAACTCAGGAAAAAACGCCAACCACTCCCGGTACGGCAATGAAAAAGAAGGAGGATATACAATTATGAAAGTGTTAATGGTAGAGCCGGGCAAGTCCCCTTATGCTGCGGAGATCGAAAGTGGTCTGAAATCCTTGCAGGCGGCAGTGGGCGGAGATATTCAGGCGGTCTATCCGTATGAGGACCCGGTGGCTCTGATCTGCAATGAAGAAGGCAAGCTGATGGGGCTGCCTTTGAACCGAGCTCTCTTTGACGATGACGGCCACATCTATGATATTGTGTCCGGGAATTTTCTGATCGTTGGTCTTGGCGAGGAAAATTTTACAGACCTTTCCCCGGATCTGATGGAGAAATATGGGGAGCAGTTTAAGTACCCTGAAAAATTTGCAAGGCTTGCCGGCGAGATCATTGCAGTCAAGCAGCCTGCAACCAATGAGCACCGGAAAAAACCGATGATGCACCATTCCGGCCCGGATTTGTAGAAAGAAAGGAGCCAATTATGTTAATGGCAGTAAATGAACCTTATGCCCTTATGGTGCAGCCGGACGATATTCTGATCTCTCCCCGTGAGGTAGATGAACATTTTGGGACGATGGTATGCTTTCATCCCCGCTATGCGCTGGGCGACCATCACAACCATATGGACAAAGATGACTTCCTGCGGGAAATGTATTTAGATACCGTAGGACATGATGAAGCCGGCATGAAACGCTATGAACGGATGGTAAACATTGTAAGCAGCCGTTTCCGGCATGGACCAAAGACAGAGGAACGGGCGATCGATGAAGCAATGCAGAAAGTAATTTCGGAAAAGTATCTGATGCTCCCCCTCTATCTCTACGACCACTCAGGTCTTGCCATGAGTACAGAAAGTTTCTCAGGCAGGGCTCCTCATGCAGAATGGGACAGCGGACAGGTCGGCTGGATCTATGTTTCCAAAGAAGATGCCCTAAAGGAATTTGACGCTGACAAGATGACCGGCGCCATCCGGCAGAAAGCGGACGCACTGATGCGCAGCGAAGTCGCCGCTTATGATTCCTATCTGCGTGGCGAATGTTATGGGTTTGAGCTTTATAAAAACGGGGAGCTGTCGGATAGCTGCTGGGGCTTTATGGGTAACTTTTCCGATGTGTTGAAAGATATGGCGGCATACCTCCCGGATGAGTGCAAAGGGATGGTCGATCATCTGGAGGAACAGGAACGCCCGGCTACGATCATCAAGACGCTTTTGAAACATGCTAAAATTCAGGTCGATCAGGCAGCAAAAGCCTTTGAACACGCTTCCCGACAGCAGGTTCTTGGGGAAAGCCGGTAAAAAGTTATTTCCATATTATAAATACCGATTTTATCAGAAAGGAGGATGCTCTTGCAGGAAGAACTCGAACAACGAACGGTTTCTGTTTCTATACAGGCAGCAAAACTGTCAGGGCGGGTACTGCGTGCGGCTATTGCTGCGGTACTCCAAAAGATGGAACAGGAACGCACAATGCCAAAAGTCGGGCGCAACAGCATGAAGCGGCTGACTTATAAAGACCCCGGAGCCAATACCATTGAAGTTTCAGGGCGAATCCGCTCTTTTGAACGGTATGCCAGAAAACATCAGGTACGCTACCATATAGAAAAGGAACTTGGGACCGATCCCCCAAAATGGACGGTATATTTCAAGGCAAACCAGGCGGATGCACTGACGGCAGCTTTTAAGGAATATACAAAGAAAGACCTTACACGCAGCACCAGACCGTCGCTGCTTATACAGCTTCATAAGTTCAAAGAACTGGCACAGTCGCTTGGCCGTGACCGTGTAAAGAACAAAGAACACGGAGGACCGGAACGATGAAGATTGATGCAGAAACATTGAAAAAACAGGTCATTCTCCATCTGCCTTATGTTCTGTTCCTTCTGGTATTTGCCAAGCTGGGCGAAGCGGTGCGGCTGGCTCCCGGAGCAGACGCTTCCCAAAAGCTGTTAGGACTGTCCGAAGGCTTTGCCCTTGCGTTTCAGAGTATGTGGCCGGGGGCGGCAATGGACTGGCTGATCGGTTTCTGCGGTGCAGCCATTATGCGGCTGGCAGTCTATCTTAGAGGGAAAGACGCTAAGAAATACCGCAAAAATGTGGAATATGGTTCTGCAAGATGGGGAAATAAAGCCGATATTGCCCCGTTTATGGACCCAAATCCGGAAAACAATATCATTCTTACCCAAAGTGAAGGACTGATGTTAAACGGAAGGCCCAAAAATCCGGCCAATGCAAGAAATAAAAATGTACTGGTAGTCGGAGGATCAGGTTCGGGAAAAACGCGCTTTTTCATCAAGCCCAATCTGATGCAAATGCACAGTTCCTACGTCGTCACCGATCCGAAAGGTACAGTCCTTGTGGAATGCGGAAAGATGTTGCAGCGAGGCACACCAAAGCTGGACAAGGACGGAAAGCCTGTGCGTAATGAAAAAAGAAAGATCATCTATGAGTCCTATAAAATACGGGTATTCAATACGATCAATTTCCAGAAAAGTATGCACTTTAACCCGTTCGCCTACATTCATTCCGAGAAAGATATTCTGAAGATCGTCACTACCCTAATCGCCAATACCAAAGGCGAAGGAAAAGCCGGAGACGATTTCTGGGTCAAGGCAGAAACCCTGCTCTATACGGCACTGATCGGATATATCTATTATGAGGCTCCGGCAAACGAACAGAATTTTGCCACACTGGTAGAAATGCTGAACGCAATGGAAGTCCGTGAGGATGATGAGTCGTTCAAAAATGCCGTTGACCTTCTCTTTGACGCGCTGGAACAGAAAGACCCGGATCATTTTGCCCTGCGTCAATATAAGAAATATAAGCTCGCTGCCGGTGTTGTATGCTCTAAAAGACTTCTTAATCAAGCGGTTGAGAAGTCTCTTAGAACACATAACCTAAAATCGAAGAAAGGAGCGCAAGCGATGAGAAAAAACGAGAAAATCACAGCTCTGTACGAACGACTGAGTCGTGATGACTTTGGCAAAGATGATGACCAGCAGCGTGAGAGCAATTCCATTTCCAATCAAAAGGCTATGTTGGAGGAGTTCGCCGCACGGCAGGGCTTTACAAACATTGTCCATTTCACGGACGATGGCATTAGTGGTACTTGCTTTGACCGTCCCGGATTTTTAGCAATGATGAAAGAAGTGGAAGCCGGGAATGTGGAGTACCTGTGTATCAAGGACATGAGCCGCATGGGTCGTGACTATCTGAAAGTCGGTCAGATTATGGAAATCCTGCGTCAGCGTGGCGTTCGCCTTATCGCCATCAATGACGGCGTGGACAGTGCCAGAGGGGACGATGATTTTACCCCTTTCCGCAACATTATGAACGAGTATTACGCCAGAGACACCAGCCGTAAAATCCGTTCCACTTTCCAGTCCAAAGGCAAGTCCGGCAAGCACCTCACAGGCACGGTCATTTACGGCTATCTCTGGAACGAAGCCAGAGACCAATGGTTGGTTGACCCCGAAGCCGCTGATGTGGTCAAGCGCATCTTTGCCATGACGATTGAGGGCTACGGTCCGTATCAGATCGCCAGCAAGCTGAAAGAAGAAAAA
>OGOK01002328.1_pt1 | contig 11199 bp, 4 predicted proteins | sample 1552661 | NCBI WGS metagenome assembly OGOK01 (sample SAMEA2580172, study PRJEB22360) | human gut metagenome | biome: human gut; feature: human-associated habitat; material: faeces | place: Denmark | collected 2008/2010
GAACCTGCCACAAAAATTCACAGCCGCAAATGTTTTTGCCGCCGTTTCGTGATAAACACCGTTATCAATGCTTGCAAGAAAAGCGTCAATATATGGTTCATTTCGTGTTGTATGGTTGCTGTAATCTACGACACGAAGCATATCATCCATACTGATTTTATCTTTTGCATAAGCGTCTGTCAGTTTGTTTATTGTTTCAGGTGTGTAACTGCTTTTAATCAGCATTTCTGCATACGCAGGCTTAAAATCGGCAATTACCGAAAGTGATACGTCTGAGTATCCCTGTGTAATCGCCTTGCGAAGCTGTTCGGAACGCAGTATCTCCGAAAGCTGTTGCAGGCTTTCTTCTCTTGTTCTCAAATACATAGCAAACCTCCTTAAAACGTGTTGACTTTGTATCAAAAACGTGATACAATGTAATTGTAAAAATAAATTTGTTTCCGATTGAAAGGTGTGATATATTATGGCAAAAACCGAAACTCTGCACATCCGTGTAAATGAAACCGTTAAGGAAACCGCCGAAGAAACTCTCGGTATGCTCGGAATTTCCATATCCGAAGCCGTAAATATGTTTCTATGTCAGGTTAATCTCACAGGCGGTCTGCCTTTTGAAGTAAAACTCCCTGTTGCCGAACGCATTAGCGTCAGAAGCAAGGAAGAACTTTACAAGAAGCTGGACGAAGCCGAAGCTGAGTTTCAAACTGGAAAAACATATACCGCTGACGAGGTGTTCGGCAGATTGAGAGATAAATATGGCGTATAAACTTATCTTTTCCGAAAGCTTCTACAATGACATTGACGAAGCAATGTCATATATTTCAAATAAGCTGTATAACCCCTCTGCCCCAAATCGTTTGCTTTCCGACACGCAGAAAAGCATATCACAATTAAGCGATAACCCCTTTATGTTTCCTCTCTATCACGATGATAAACTTGCAAAAAGAGGTTACCGCTACATAATCGTTTCAAATTTCCTTGTATTTTATAAAATTGATGAAACCGCACAGGAAGTGCATATCTCACGTTTCCTATACGGAAGCCGAAACATTATAAACGAAATCTGATTAAATGCTCCGAGCAATCGGGGCATTTTTTATCGCTTCATTTTAGGTAAAGCAGGCTTCGGCTTGTCCTCCGTCCGAACAGGCGGATTAGTTGGCTTGGGATTTATCGTATCAGCGTGAACCGCACTCGGCACAGGCATTGTTACTACAACGCTTGCAGACTGCACAGACTCGTTGGCTGTCGGCACGTCCGACACGGGAACAGGCTCATCGTCAATCTGCGTCTTGCTGACCTCGGTATTTACAAATTCAAGCCTTTTCAGCTTTTCTTCAAGCTCCGCCGCACGTTCAAACGGTTTTACTGCGTTCGCCTTTGCTTCTTCAAGGTCGCTTTTCGCCTTGTCAAGATTAGCAGAAAGCTGCTGTATCTTCTGATTTATCTGCAAGCCTGCAAGATTTTCAATTCTGCGGACGTTGCCAACATTGTTTCCCAACGATACCTCCGAGGTATATTTCAAATTGCCCTGCAAAACCGCAACACATGGTGTTCCCAAACTGAAAATGCTGCTGTTTGCAGGATTTTTTTCTATTGAAATATCAAAACCGAAGTATTTGCCAAGCTTGACGCTCTCACCTGTTGTGGAGCATTTTATAATAGCCTTTTCAATCTGTTCTGCGGCTTCGGCTCTTTCGTCATAAATCTTACCGTCAATCTCCATTTTAAATTCAGCATTATCGGGGTGCTGTTCCTGATATGCTTTTAAATCTCCGCTTGCCTTCTGAAGCAAATCCGCATAGTTGTCAATGGTCTGCGGCAGCTTACGCTCTGCAAGCTCCTGCATTTTAAACGCCGATTTCTTATGCTCCGCTTCAAGAGTTTTAAGCATTGCAATATCGTTATCAAGCTGTATTTTCTCTTTAATCAAAGGATTTCCCGAAGCGATAGCCTGCATCTGTGAATATGTAAGAACCATTTCATCCACGTCCTCGGAAACACGCACAGGGTCTTTTGATGTCATAATCTGATTGATGAACTTTGCCTTGTTCGTTATAATGCCCATCATATATGCGTCAAAGGTTTCCTCTGTCAGATAGTGATAAATACCTACCTCTTCAAAGCTGTTGCCCTGTCTGATACCTCGTCCGTCCTGCTGTGTAAGGTCGGCAGGCTTCCACGGAATATCCAAATGGTGAATAGCACAAATCCTGTCCTGAACGTTAGCGCCTGTTCCCAGCTTTGAGGTCGAAGCGATGATAAACCGCTTTTCGCCCTTTCGGAGCTGTTCAAACATTTCAGCTCTTGCCTTGTCGGTCTGTGCGTCACCTGCAAAACAGATTTCTTCTTTCGGAATACCACGCTTCACAAGGTCAGTCTTGATTGCTTCATATACCGAGAAATGCTCCGAATCCTCGTTGATTGCAATATCACAGAATACAATTTGTACGCCTTTCTGTTCCATAGTTTCACGATAATTCTGTTCAAGGTTATCAAGCAGCTTCATAACCTTACTGTCGGGAGTAGGCTCTGCCCTGTCCTTAAAAATACATCGTGAATCAAGACCTAAAAGCCTTGCTTCGTGAGTGATTTTCAGCATATTGTCAACCGATGGGTCGATGTTGCCGTTGTGGATAGCTTCGGAACGTGCCGCAAGCTCTTTCATATATGCCTTCTGATATTCGTCAGGCTTTGCCGATACAATAATCGGTTCGCCCGTTTTCAGTTTAGGTACAGGCAGATTAATCATATCGGGAGTCTGAATGTCCGCAAATTCCTTATACATCTGCATAAGCTCAGGAATATTTACAAACTTGCTGAAACGGTTCTTCATCTGAAACCCATTGCCCGCAGGCTTAATTTCAAGCTGTGATACAACTTCGCCGAATGTACTCGCCCAATCGTCAAAGGTCTGCAAATCAGCCTTTTGAAGCAAGTCGGGACGGAGGTATCTCTGCATAACATAAAACTCTACCATCGAATTTGAAACAGGAGTTCCCGTAGCAAAAAGGATATTGTTGCAGCCGTACTTGTCATTGAGATACTGCGTTTTCATAAGCATATCCTCAGACTTCTGTGCCGCTGTTGTCTGTACGCCTGCCACGTTAGACATTTTTGTTGTAACAAAACAGTTTTTATAATTGTGAGCCTCGTCACAGACAAGATAATCAAATCCCAGCTTTTCAAAGCAAAGAGAATTATCCTTTTTGGAGGACAACAGCTTTTCCAAGCGTTCTTCAAGCTGCCTTTTCTGTCGTTCAAGAGCCTTCACGGAAACTCTGTCCGTACTGTCAACCTCCTCCATAGCGTCCATAATTTCGCTCAGCTCACGTTCCATAAACTGTTTGCGGTATTCATCCGACATAGGTATTCTTTCAAACTGCGTAAAGGACATAATAACTGCGTCATAATCGCCTGTTACACAACGGGCGATAAATTTCTGTCTGTTGTCCTTTGTAAAATCTTCGGGACGGGCAACAAGCAGCTTTGCATTGGGATACAATCTCATCCATTCGCTTGCCATCTGCAAGGTAAGGTGCTTCGGAACTACAACACAGCCTTTGTTGATAAGTCCAAGCCTTTTCTTTTCCATTGTTGCGGCAATCATCTCGAAGCTTTTTCCTGCGCCAACGCAGTGAGCAAGAAGCGTATTACCGCCCAGCTTTGCCCTTAAAACTGCGTTCTCCTGATGTGGTCGCAGCTTTATGGCAGGATTCATACCGGGAAAGGTCTGGTGTGAACCGTCATACTCTCTGCCACGAATTGCATTGAAAAGCTCATTGTATCTTTCAACATACTTTTCACGGCGGTTAATATCTTCCCATACCCAACTTTTAAATGCTTCCTTCATCTGTCTTGCCTTTTCTTTGGCAAGCTGTGTTTCCTTTGCGTTTAACTCATACCACACCCTGCCTTCTTCCTCACGTCGGTCACGGATAACCACATCACGTTGATTGAGCAGATTTTCAAAAATGTGATAACTACTCATACGGCTTGTACCGTAAGTCTGATTTGCGGCAATGGATTTGTCCTGATATTTGCCCTCAATCTTGTATTCGCCCATCTTTGTACGGGTTACGGGGTGACCCCACATTCCCGTATCGGCTTTTGCATATTCTTTCAGAAATTTGTTGTAATCCTCTACGTCAATCCAGTTCGCACCTATACGGACGGAAATTTCGCTTGCTTCAAGGTTCTTTGGAATAACCTTCTCAAGAGCCGCCGCATTTCTCTCAAAACTGTTGTCAATATGCTTTGCATACTCCCTTGCAATTTTCAGCTTTTCTCTGACATTGCCCGAAAGATATTCGGAAGCCTCCTCATATCCCGAAAAAGGCTCATTGTCCTTTACTGCGGCAGGGTTTCTGAAAATATCATCACCTAAATCGGAAATTAATTTTTCAGGCTCACAGCCTACCAGCTTTGCCATATATTCAATATCAACCTTACCGATACGGTCAAGTGATACTTGTAACGCTTCCTGCGGAGTATCAACGCTTGTAACATTTACTTCGGGCTGAATGGTACGCTTTGAGAAAATTTCAGCTTTGTTTACTGTCTTTTTCTCTGTATCCACGATTTCCAATGCCGCAAGGGTATTGAAATCATCATCCTGTCTGAAACAGCGTTCATTTGCACTGTCGGTAATATTACCGTAAGTCTTACGGAATTTATCATATATGGCATTCAGCTCTGCCTGAAGCTCTTTCAGTTCCTCATCAGAACAGCCTGCCGCCTGTGCGTCGATTACCGCCATAGCCGCCTGACGTATTTTGTGCATACCCATCATTCTGTCAAGGGTCTTGCCCGTTTCGGCTACCTGCGTCATAATCTCGTTTTCACGGAAATACAGTTTTCCGTCAACAATGGTATGCGTAAAATTTCGTACCGACGGGTCAGCAGGAATAATATCAGCTTCATCACGCTGCTTTTCTTCGGCTCTGACAGTTTCAATACTGCCCTCGATTTTGGCAATAGCCGCTTTGAGCTGCTGTGAAAGCGGAATTGTATCGTCGGCAACACAGGTTGTCACTTTACTGTCATCGCCGTACTTACCCTTCATTCGCTCGTCCCAAGCCATAGTGCCAAGCACCATGTCGGGATTATCCACGAAATACTTATTACAAGGAATACCGTCCGCCGTTTCGCTCATGTGAACCCAATCGGGAACCTCAACGTTCATTGTTTCTCTTTTCTTCAAAAAGAGAATATCCGTAGTAACCTCTGTGCCTGCGTTCTGCTTAAAAGCAATATTCGGAAGTCGCACAGCTCCCAGCAGGTCACAGCGTTCAGCAAGGTAACGTCTTGCCTTTTCATTCAGCTTGTCCATTGTAAACTTACTTGTGACAAGTGCAACAACACCGCCCGGCTTTACCTTATCCACAGACTTTGCAGCGAAATAATCGTGTATCTTAAAATTATGCTTATCATAGGCTTTATCGCTGATGCGATAATCTCCGAAAGGAATATTGCCCACAACCACATCAAAGCTGTTGTTATTGAAAGAGGTCTGCTCAAAGCCTTTAATCTGAATACGCTCGTTTGGGTAAAGCTGCTGTGCAATTCTGCCCGAAATGCTATCCAGCTCCACACCGTAAAGGCGTGAATTGTCACGCATATTTTCAGGCATTTTTGCAAAGAAGTTGCCCACGCCCATACTCGGTTCAAGGACATTACCGCCCTCAAATCCGAACTGCGAAAGTGCCTGATATACACCATCGGTAACTTCGGGAGGTGTATAGAAGCTTGTGAGCGTTGACGCTCTCGCCGCCTTGTATTCATCGAGAGTAAGAAGCTCACGAAGCTGTTTCTGCTCTGCTTCCCAACCGCTTGGTGCAGCTTCGCCTAAATTACCGCCTAAGCTCTCGGCGGCTCTATCCGTTGTAAAAGCCTGCGGAATACCGCCCCAGCCGACATACTTTGCCATAACAGCCTGTTCTTCTGGAGTTGCGTATCGGTTCTCAGCTTCGATTTTCTGCAATACCTGTATTGCTTTAACATTAGCCTTAAATTTGGATTTCGCACCGCCTGTCACAACATCATCGGCATTGAAATGATAGGTATACGGGACGCCGCTTTTGGGTTCATTCTTTACCGAAACAGTTATCTTTTCGGGAGCGTTTACCGTCGGTGCTTCCGTCTGCTGTTTCTGCTTTGATTCTTCCTCTTTCTGCACTGGAGCAGTATCGGAGGTATTGGCAAGTGCCTCATTTTTCAGCTTTGCAAGTTCGGCAGGAACATCAAGCTCGGTATTCATATCCGCAAGGTCTATGAATTTATCATAATCCTTGATTTCCGTAAGGTTATATATGCTTGTCTGTAAAAGCGAAGCGGCAGCTTCATCCAGCTCCATAGCTTCTTCCATTTCCCATTCACCGCCGTCAATAGGAGTAAGGTCTGAATTATATATTGTATACTCAATTCCGCCCTCTGTCTGCTGAACCTCAACAAAGATTTCATCACGGTTATCCATATATACCGCACGTTCCTTTGCAGGCTCGTCCGTTATTTCAATAGGAATACCCTCTGCTTCCGCCTTTGCGATAATTTTTTCAAGAGGTGATTGCTTCGTTTCTTCGTCGGGAGAAATTCCGTATTCTTTAAGAACCTTTTTAGCCTGTTCGATTACGGCTTTATCGTAATCATCATTGGGAGTTCTGGTTTTTAACGTCCGCTTTGCGTCATTGATACGATTATCAATATCCCTCTGCGTTACATATCTTCCCTCGGAAATGAGCCTGTCAATACGCTGTGCGACCTCGTTCCATTTCATAAAGGCTTCGCAATCGGGAGTTGACAGAGAACCCTTCTTGTAGCTGATACCCTTTGCATCGTGCCATTCATTGAAGCCTGAACGTCCCTGCCCTCCGTCGCCGTATTCCTTTTTCAGAAAAGCAATCTTTTCTTTTTCGGTATGTTCTTCCTTGAAAAACTTTTCGATACGGAATTTACCGTACTGCACACCGCTGCCGCCTGTCAGGAGCTTGTCCTTTTCGTCCTCCGTCACAAAGAATTTCGGCTCATAGCTGAAATCCGATTTAGTGATAAAATCACGCCTTTGAAGCTGTAAGTCTTTCAGACGGGAAAGAAGCTCCCTCGGCTTATGGAAATGGAAACGCAGTACATCTCTGTCCTGCTCGTACTGATTTACCAAATCTTCAAGTCCGTCAACATATTTCTGCAAGGTTTCCGAATCTGTAAGGCTTGCCTTAATTCTTTCCGTACTGTCGGGAAAACCACCCTTGAACATTTCATCGGGAATAAAATATTCTACCTCGCAATCCTGATGAAGATACCACAGCTTATCCGCAATATCTTTAATTTCATTATCTGCCGCACGGTCAATAATGTCCTGTGAACAATATTCGCCGTTTTCAAGCATTTCACCGATACGCTCGGCGACCTCATCCCATTCAAGATGTGCCTTCTTGCCTTCGGGAAAAGCTGTATTGCTGATAGCTACCGTAATTCCCGTATTATCTGCCCAGCTTTCCACAAGTGCGGAGCTGCTGAAATCGGGAGAAGAATATTTATATCCTCTGCCGCTTTCGCCAAATTCCTTGCGAAGAAATTCAGCGTTTTCGGCTACGCTCTTGCCTTTCTGAAATTGTGCTACAATTCTTTCAAGGCTTCTCGGTTCGTCGCTTCCTCCGCGCAGAACGTGATTTACCATATCCGTTGTGGGAGCAGTATGAGAAACAGCTATATTTGTTGGTTTTGACTTTGCTCTTGTTTTCTTTTCTGATTGCCCTACAGGAACAGGCTCACCGAAAAATGTAAGCTGTTCGCCTTGTGAATATTCCTTAGTCGGTTCTGCAAATATCGGTTCGTCAACCATAAGCTGCGGCTTTTCATCAAGATACTTACCATTGTCGATAAGAGCAGCGGTAAAACTCTGCACCAAATCCCAGCTTAGCTTTGATTCTTTTGTACGGGAAAGATAACTGCCCTCCCAGACGATAAGACCGTCAGATTCCGCCTTGCAGCCAACTCTGTCATAACCTTCGTTTGTTTCATTCAGATTGAACTCTGTATATTCATCCATACAGAAAACCGATTTCATAAACTCACAGCGTTTATCGTAATCCTCGTTTCCCTTGAAGAACTCTGCAATTTCATTACGCTTGACCTTGAAAAATTCATCGTGCTTCATAATGCCGTTTATGATATTCTCATCAAGAAGCGGCGGAAGCTCTGTTGTTTCTACAACCTCGTTATGTATGATAACGGGTTCTTCCTCAATCACAGGTTCGGGAACATACTCACGGCTCTCCATTGCCGCTTTGATAATGCTTCTTATTTCCTCTGCCTGCATATCGGAAAATCTGTCGGAATGAAATTTATTGAAGAAGTCAACAGGGTTAAAATGTGTATCTTTTGTATCCGAGAACACCATACCTGCTGTTTCATAGCTGTCAAGCCGACGATTAAAGTCAGCGTGAAGAAATCTGTCAATCAGCTTCTGGGCTACTGCGTTCTCGGATTGAATACCACCTCGCTCATCAGCTGATGTTCGATTGTCAGTATTCTTGTTTTCTCCCACTGCTGAATTTCGCTGAACGTCTGCGGACGTGGGTTCTGCTGTCGATACTGTTCGTCCAGCTCCTGAAAGCGTTTCGACCCTTCTGCGTCGATTTCTCTCGGAATTATGCTCCAGCGACCCTCCATTATGAGTACGCTCACCTCTGTCGGATACTCTGTTTTCATCCATTCCTGCCACATTTTGCCCCATCTGCCGATTGGCTTCTCCAGCATTTTCTGTTCTCTGGGGTTGTCCGTGTACTGTATTTCGGGATTCCAATGTCCTGTTGGACTGAGTTTGTAAATCATAGGTCTTTTCTCTCCTTTTTCTAAGAATTTGTACGATTTCACGCTCCATTTCAAGAAGCGTATCCTTTGCGGATTTCTGAACCATATCGCAAAAACGGATAAGGTCACGGTTATTTCGGAAAAGGTCTGCGGCATTCAGATTTATACCGCCCGATATTTTCATATCACTGCCAAGCTCACAGCGGTTTGATACAACAAAGCGAACCGCCGAGAATGCTTCCCGGCGATTCGCTTTGGTTTAAATTGCGACTACTTAATTTCCGACAGCCTCATCTGCTCGGCGGCATACTGCATATCAGGGAGATATGACTTCATATTATCCACTGTCATCGCCGCTATTGTTTCCTGAATGTTTTTACAATTCTTACCGTATTTTTCATTGATAACAGCGGTAAGCTCTGCCGACAAATCCTCGTTCAGCTTCCACAGCTCAGGAAGCCTTTTTCCGTTTGTCTGCGTAATATCAAAGAGATAACGACATTTGCTGTCCTCACCAAAAACAGCAATACTGCGTTCTCCCTTATTTACAAGTCTGCCCAGCTTGTTCCAAGTTTCAAGGGTTGTAACCTTTGTGGCATTGGGATTCTGATGATAGATTAACGCTGCGTCGGGAAAGCTCTGCTTATACATTCCCGCTGAAAAGCGTAGGAACTGTGCAAGTTCCTGTTTATCCGAACGCAGACGTTCTGTTATTTCTGTCCAGTTTTTACGGACGGTTTGTAGTCTTGACAATAAATATCGCTCCTTTCATTTGAAATGAGTTGATTTTTTTGTTTTTATGCAGTATAATGTTTTTATATCAATTTATATAAGCGAGGATAACTTATGAAAAAAGAAATCAAATTTGAAGATTATATTCTTTTGGGAGCAAATGCATTACATGAAGAAATGACGGTTTCTTTTTTAGATTACTTCAAATTTCTTCTTGATTCAGATTTCAAACCATTAGAAGAACACCTAACTAAAATGCTCAATTTGAAGAAATTTCCTCAAAGAAATCAACAACAAATAATTGAAGGGATTCTACCGACATCGCTTAAAGACCTTGAAAAAAAGCGAAGTAATCCTAATTTCTATATTTGTAATTCAATTTGTCTTTTAAGTGTATTACGTTCAATTTACACTAAAGATTTATATAACAGCTTAAATACCAACAATGTTCCAGCAATAGCCTTGCACAACTATGAACATATATTAAAATGGTTATTGATAGACTCTGGTGAGCTTGAGAATCTATATAACAATATAATTAACAAAGACTTCGAATACCCGTCATATTTTGATTCAAGATATGTTCAAAGTGCTTCAATTCATCAAGTTTTACGTCAGTCCTTATTTGGTCAGGTATCTAATCATTCATTTGCAGATATGGAAATATCTGCTTCAATAGCTACCATTCGCCAACTTATAGAACTTCGAATTCGTCGTGCTTTTGGGGTATTATCATATATAGATGATGAGCAAAATCTTTTACCACTAGATTTGTCTATGTTATTTCAATGCTTAAATACGCATATTAAAGATATTACATTTTCTTTCGATTTAAAAAATATTGAACGCATTTACAAATGGTCAAATATGTATATTCATTCTGGAAAAAAGGATTTTTCATGGATACCTTATTTTTTAAATGATTTCTTAAAAGATTTTAGTTTTGGCATTTTGAAAAATGGTTCATGGGATATAAATAATGCCATAAGCACAACACAGAGTACCTTAGAAGCAATTTATAATGAACTCATAAATTTATCAAAAAAGGAAAACGTAAAAATATATGGTTGTCAACCAGAATGCCACATCATATAATTTATGCTTGTTATATTTTAAAAGCAATTTAGATATAAAACATATTCTTAATACGGAAGCCATTTCAGGCTTCCGCATTTTCATTTACGCACTACGCTTTTTCTTATCGCCCACAAATTCCTCCAGCCTGAGATTTACATACTTGCCCGTATCTTCTAGGGAGAACACCGCACTGTACTTATTTCCCTTTGATGAGGTGCAGCTTTTCAGCGTAACCTTGCCGCTTGCCATAAGCTCTGTAATTTCCGCTGCTGTGTAATCTCTGCCGATACGCTTGTCGGTTTTGTAAATAAAGAAGCCGCATTTATCACGTCCTGCGGAACAACTGAAAGCCTTACTGTTTTCTATAACAGGATTTCCACAGCGAGGACAGTTGCCCACACTTACCTTTCTTGTAACCTTAGTACGATTGACCCTGTTTTTTTCAACAGCAACAATTTCGGAAACATTGTTCTTGATTTCGTCCAGCAGCATATCTGCATTGCCGTTGCCGTTTTCAATGTCGGAAAGCACCTGCTCCCAATGTGCTGTTAATTCTGCAGACTTCACATTATCGGGAACAGA
>OGOK01002331.1_pt1 | contig 11176 bp, 1 predicted proteins | sample 1552661 | NCBI WGS metagenome assembly OGOK01 (sample SAMEA2580172, study PRJEB22360) | human gut metagenome | biome: human gut; feature: human-associated habitat; material: faeces | place: Denmark | collected 2008/2010
CCTGATCCTACGGATCTCTTTCTCCTTTTCCTTCCTTTCCTTATCTTGAGCCTTTTGCTCCGATGTCATGTTATCCTCAACGTAGTTCCTCTTGATCTTATTCAACTTACTCCTTGTCAGTATATCCGTGCCGGGCACCCAATACTCCCACTTGTTACTCATTGGCGTATATCTATAAGCCCTAGACACCTTCTCCGCATAATCAAGAAACGGCTCATTCTTGTACATCTCCCTAGCGACCTTTACCCGTTGGCTCTTTGGGGTATTCAACAGGAACATAATATCCTGCAAAAGATAACCTTCCTTTCCTTGGTTACGGATCAATCCTTCCATACCTAAATAAATGTTACCCCATCGCTCCATATCGAATCCTACCAACTTAGAGCCATTGGATAACACATCCATGGCAAGCAAGGGATCCATGCCTATATCATCTATAGAACTACCTATATTATTATATGCCCTTTGCAGCTCGTCCAAAAACAGCACGGGATTAATATCATACCCATCCACGAGATTATTTATGATATTACCAGCGGGCACACCTTTTACGGGAGTCGTTACGAATTTCACGATATCCTTGTATTTTTCATCCTCGTCATCATCACCGGCGAAGAACCCGAAAAACCCGGAACTGCCCAAGTCCCATAGCATATTCATTCCCCAACCAAACAGCAAGAAATGGAATAATTGCTTTCTAGCCCCATTAAGAAGCAGGCTTTGGGCTTTTTGGTTAGCCGTATCATCATCCATACCCTCCGCCTTGAAACGCTCTGCGTAATTCGACCTCAGCTTAGACCAATCCTTCAAACTCGCCAAATCATAAAGGCTCAACATGACCCTTCTTACATATCCTATATTAGAGTTTTGGTAAGTGGTCAGCATCCTGTTAATGATCGTACGGCTCCGTTGCATGGGAGACAAGAACGTCTCGACCCCGGATTGCTGTGTCTGGTTAAAGAATATCTCAGCGTCAACCAACGCCTGTCTCTTAGCCTCATCATCCGATAACCGCTCGTATCCCTTCCTCAACTTATCATATGTATAATCATATACGGATTTAGCTCCTACAGATATAGTGAAAGCGTCGATCATCTTGTTAGGTACCATGCCTATCTTCAAATAAGACTCTATTATCTTACCGAGGTTATCCCCATCGTCCCTTAACTTCTCATCCCCCAGATTGCCATCTTTCACACGCTCATAAAACATGGGCATATTCTCCATCGCCCATTTATAGGGTCTACCCGTAAAACCAAGACCTATATTCTTAGTGAATGCTACCATGAATTTAGGGCTTTGAGAATATCCCAAGAAAGCGGGTAACGATAATATCTGTTTCGCCGCCGTCATAAGCCCGAAAGATATATTCGCCCCGACAAGCCCACGATTAACCTTTGCGAAGAACTCGTCCGCATATTTATCCGGATCCGGATGGTAGGAATGCGAGGCCAATGCCGCCGCATCAACGAAATCAACATAATGCCCATTGACATTAGAGTTCACCTTGTTCCTGAAAGTCGGGCTACTCAACAGCCAACTCAAGTCCCTACGGACTCGGGCGAAAGCGTACCACTCCTCCATGTCCCGTACATGGCTTATAACAGCCTCGATCCCGTTCGTGGACAAATCTATAGGCTTGGAATTGACCGTTCTTTTTATCAAGCTGTTTGCCTTTTCCTCCAATGTCTTCTTGCCTTTCCTAACCTCCTCCAAGTCTACCTCGTTCATTACGGCGTTCTTGTTTATCCTTAACGGGGCATAATTTGGGATGTTGGCCATGGAAGTCCCATACATATCAACATACCTCTCATTGTATCTATCCCTCAAGTTTACCAACAGATCATCTTGTATCCAATCCGCAAAAGCCTTATAATTCTCACCGATGAAATCCTCAATTTCTAGCAAGGAATCATCCGTGAAACCTTGTTGCTCCAATTTCATCCGTCCATCATCCATCTTCCATACCATATAAACATACATGGCCTCACCTTTTGTCATAGGTATCTCTATCTTACGACCATACTCACCTTCCGTGTCGGTGTTGATTATATAAACTCCAGATTTCTCAACACGTTTATTGCTATCAGACAATACGCTGTCAGCGTCCTCATTGAATATCTCATTCACTTTATTGGCAAATGTCTTTCGGAACCTATCACGATTCTTCGCTAACTCATTTTCTGCCGCTATGGTTCCTTCCTGCCCTTTTACGAATCGTTGATAGATATAACCATCACCATTCAAGAACTTTCGTCCTACTCTTTGCGCCATATAATCAAAACTACCAAGAGGGGATGACGCAAACTTCTTAAACCAATTCATCTTACCTAAGTCCTTATTATTTATGTCAACAGGTTTATCCGCCACATCCTCAATGGAATTACGAACGATATCTATTCTGCGATAGGTCTCCTCTTCTGTTTTACGAGATAAGGCGGCACGTCCACCTTCGACAAGCTCATTTAGTAAGGATTCAATATTGTCCAACACCTCTAGTCGGGAGCGAAGAGTTTCATTTAGCAATCGTTTTTCCGCACGTATGCGCCTCTTATTCTCATTATATCCAGCTTTCATATTCTTACGGGCCTCCTTTTGCTCCGTAGGATTCTCCATTGATCTGATTCGATTCATTTGTGCGGCATAGAAACTTGAATTATTACGGACTTTTTCCATAATATCCCGATTTATGCTATTAACAGCTCCCTCATAGTCCCTAGCGTCAAGAGAAATCCCTAATATATCCAAGGCCATCTTTCTCTCACTATCCTCTATAGACCATACGGCTTTCCCCTCAGCCGCCTCATTGAGCTTATCCTCCAATTCCTTCCTCATATGCTCCAGCTCGCCCATGAGATCATTGGCCTTGGCATTCCGTACATCCTCAGCCATATTTTTCAACTCGGATATCCGCACCTTATTATCCTCCATCTCTTTCTTGAATGACACGATGTCCTCCGAGGCCGATCTCCTGTCATCCCCCGAAAGACCGGTATCTTCTGTCATCCTTCCTCTCGCCTCTATCAATGTGGTCAGTTCCCGATTTCTCCTCCGCAAGTCCTTCATTTCTTGTTCATATCCAGATATCTTTATATCAGACAAACTTCCTCTTATAAAATCGAATACTCTACGTGTAATATCATCAACATTCTTCGCTATAGACATATTCTTTCCATTTACATCCTGCGTTTTTAATGCCAACAAACGGTCGATACGTCTTTGAGTGGAACGTATCCTTATCTCGTTAGATATACGATCCACCTCCAGCATTTTATCCTCCATATCTGCCTTTGTCTTCGCACCCTTGACCTGTTTTAACAAGAGAGCAAATCTTCCTTGTTTATATTACTGGCATCCTTACTGTCTATCCGGGATTGGATCTCATTGATAAGCTCATTCTTCAACGCTTCTGACAATTGAGAATCACTATGTAATTCATCTATTTTATCTTTAAGACGATCAACTTTTTTGTTTAGACGATAGTTCTTTTTTTTAAGATCATTGATATCCTCTTTTTCCTCTTCCCTAAACCGAACAGAAAAATCCCCGATACCCAAATCATTCCTCATTACCGTATCCTCAGCCACATCCATCAAATTTCCTTGCTCCAAGTTCTTATAGCTTCTCCAGAGGATATAACGAAGGTTATTATCCGATAACTTGAAATCAAGGCTAATACCGGCCTTTCTCAACATATCAAGAAAAGAGTCCTTGATCTTTTCCCATAACGAACGCTCGGCCTTGTTATCGAAACCACGTTCCGCTAATTCAGCGAGGTATTCCTCTGTAGCCTCACGCAAGTTAAGAGGATTGCCTTTAGTCCGGTCAATGATATTTTTCCGGATATCCTCGTTGGCGTTCCGATACACGTTATCAAGGAAAGTATCGAAATCATCCCCGAATAGCTCACGTAACCCATGATGCCCTACCACCTCATGGAGGAAAGTCCTTTGAGCGTCACCTACGGACGTGGAATTAGGTGATACTATGACTATCTCCCCGGTAGAAGTATCATACCAGCCTTTGGAATCTCTCTTACGGGCCAACATATTCTCATCCGTATCGTTTATATCGTCCACGTCATGGATTACCCTGACAGGGGTATTAAGCTTGTTTGACCAATCGTTGATTGAGGATTCAATAGTTTCAGCATTATTTAAATTAGCAGCGCCTTTATCACCTATAGAACGAAAACGAACGCCATCAATTTCTGAGGCCTGCTTAACAGCCTCATTTCTCGATATCTCATCATCGGCTTTATAAGTGAATATTTTCAAACCCGCATCGTATATCGCCTTACGAATGTCACCATCTACGTTATCCGGGACTACAGCGGCAGCAAATTCCTCCAAATATACAGGACGTTCAAACTTAGTCTCGAAGTACATTGCCGGATATTCATTCCTTATGGCATCCACCATCTCATTCAGCGTCTTCACATCCTCATCAGAAAAATCTATCCCATATTCTTCCTTTATATATTTTTGAGGGTCTTTGCTTCGTGCCGCTTCCGCCAACCTGTATAGACCGTAGTCGTCATATCCTTTGGCATCCGGTTGCAATTTTTCTCCTAACTCATGAAATACCTTAGACCATTTATCCCTGAAAGCGTCAACGTCAGCATGATCCGTAGTCAGCTTCCCTTTATCCTTGCGTATATCTTTCAGTGAGCCTTTAGCATCCAGCAAACTCGCAGCGAAATTTTGGAACGACGCACCTATTCCGACAGACGCGCTTCTTCCTTGCTTCTTCATAAACTTGGATACGTTCTCCAAGGTGTTAGGAATGTACTTTCTTATACCGGAAGGAGTAAATCCGTTAAAAATAATTTCTTTTATCCCGTACCTTTCATTCAATTTATCGAGCCACTTGTTAAAATCGCCTCGCATTCCATTTTCTTCTATGAAATTCCATGAATCGCGCATTGTTCCGTGAGCATCAACCTTGTCGGAATTGCTTATGTCATCACGTACTGATTTCATGAAGCTTTCTACCGCAGAGTAATCAAACCCATACTTATCGATTCGTTCAAGATCCGTCTTACGTTTCTCGTAGAGGATTGATCTTGGATTCATTTTACCTATAGCTTCTTCAAGCTTGGCTCTACGAAGTTTTATCGCCTCATTGTAACCTTCCGTACTAAATCCTTTATATTCCATATAGGCATCTTTCAGACGGGACAATTGCTTGTCAGACAAACCACTCATGGAGAACGATCCATTTGTGGCATCTTCAACTTCGGTTCTTGTTTTCTCCGGATATGAAGGCTTTGTACGGGCTATTTCCGGAGCTTTACCTTGCTCATATAAATACATATAAGCAAGACTATCCTCGCCTCTTCCATCCATATAGCTGTCCATCCCACTTTTGGTTGTCGACCGCATTTCCTCTGGAAGTTTTTGCAAGTCTTTTGAAAATGCGTCACTGCCTTTCCCTGAAAACTGCCTCTCTATAGTTGGATAAATGGGTGTCCATGCGTCTTGACTCCAAGTACCAGCATTTTTTCCAGTACGTTTCTCAATCATGGAAGAGGGAAGTACAAGCGATATGGAACCATAGCCAGTATGCGATTGTCTGGATATGTCTATAACGGCCGCACTCGGATTGGCGAAGCCTCCTTGTCTCAATGCTTTTCGAAGTTTTTCTTCACTGATATTATGTAACCCAACCAAGGACTTTTCGCCATTCTTATCTTTTACTTCTCGGAAACGAATACCACTATCCGGCCTTATCTCCTCAAAAGTGGGCTTTACCCTTATAACATGTTCACCCTCCCCTCGCTTATTAACTAGTTTACCGTTCTCATCTTTCACCAAGGTCAATGGATCGGTATAGTTAAACCGCCTTACGATCTCATAAACACCATCATCACCAATATTAGAAATCTCATAGATAGAGTTGTTTACCCTTGCCTCTTTCAATCCACTCTCCAGAAACGCTTTTATATGCTTCCGCTCTGCGGAGGTTATATAATCGTCTTTATCAACCAAAGACAATTTCTTTACTTTTCGGGGGGCAATATCTTCCTCCCGTTTAATTCCTTTATATTCAGAGAACGGTTTGGTCTTCCGGATTGAAGAATCAATCCATTTCTTGAACTCATCCAACGCTACCCCGGTAATGTTGCCTAACCCTTGCCAACCTTCCCCATAGTTTGACAAGTAAGCGGACCTTGCGTCTTCCAAGGAAGAGAATCCCATCATAACCTTATGCTCATCGAATGAGCCATCAGTATTCACCTGATCCACGACATACACCATGTCACTATTCATATCCGGACCTAGGAATACGTCTATATGATCACCATCCACACTTTCAGTGCCTCGAATGTAACCGTAAGTGTTGTTCATGGTAACAGACCACTCTTTTCCATTAGCATCCTTACCGGAACGGACGGAACCGGCGGGCTGTTCTATGGTGACATCGAAACCGTTTATCTTTATATGGCCTTTCTTGTAATTCCCGGCCTCTTTCTGCGCCTCGGAAGGGTTAGTATTAACCTTTAGCTCCTCATCGTGCAATCTCTTAGCCTCAACTATGCGCTCGGCATAGTCCAATGGGTTCTCACTCTCCTTTGGGGAAGGGGCGACAAAAGGAACTAGTCCCCTTGATGAGCCTTCTTGTGTAGCTCCATCCGTGCGATCAATGTCGGGCCCAGCCGATTCTTTTCCCTCAACCTCTCCAGTTCCCCCGGTCTGATCAAGTTGTTCTCTTGGCAGTACCTCGCCGCCTCCCTCGCGTAAGCCATCGCCTCCGCTTTCGTCATTTCCTTCAATGTTTTCATTTTCTATCGGTTTATTTTGCGCTAAGATAGCGTCTATTTCATTTTGTTCGTCAATTATGGCCTGTATTTCATCCACGATTTGCGAATCAAGCTCGCCTCGCTCCTCATCAGTCAATTGTTTCTCCGAGAAATCACGTACCATGCCTTCCTCATACGCCTCGTATTCTTCCGGGGACATTTGATAATTCTCCTCGCACCACTCAGCGTAAGCGTTGTACTCGGCCTGTCTCTCACGCTCAGCGATCGCCTCACGGTTCCTCTTGACATAATCGATCAAGTCTCCACGTGTATGAGCGGAAGACAAGACCTCTATGATAGCGTCCCTTCCGGCGTTCGTATCGTTCTCATCGAAGAAGTTCGTACCATTCTCCTTATCGGCAAGCTCCAATATCTCACCCGCCCTCTCTATATTAACACCGCCTTTCTCCGGAGAAGCGAACAATCCGAACATCCTCGCTGTCTCATTATTCCCGGCACCCGTCTCTTTCTTGTAAGTGTCACGTGTCAATTTGATCGCCCCATTAGCCAGCATCATGGCCGCAAGCTCCTCTCCGCTCATAGGATCACCCATCACGGAGATCTCCTTCGCTATGACATCACCCGGCTTCTTGCTGGCCTCCTTGATATCATCATCAAGATTAGCCCAGAAATCAGCCTCGACCTTGATCGCATCATACTCTTGTCTGGCTTTGATCAGTGCGGCCTCGACCTTATCCTCTTTTCCGATAGGGGCATTGTCATATGCTTCTTGGGCCTTATCCAGTTTCTCTGAAGCCTTCTTGAGATCCTCGTCGAACGCCTTCCTTGTCACCTCGATCTTCTTGGGCATCTTCTCTCCGTATTTATCATGGAGGAAATCCAATGTAGCATCCACCCCAGACGACACGAAATTTGGCGTACCATCCTCCTTCATAACGACAGAAGGTTTGATGTCCCCTGTAGGCTCTTGGTTATCCAAAGGAACCTCACTCCCCTGATTTGAAGATTGAGAAATACTCTCTGTCACATTTAACGTCTCAGCCTCTTTTAGAGACTGATCTCTAATATCTGACAATCTGCTTTCCACTCGATCAGAGGCTCCCTGTCTCATGGATTCCTCCTCTGGAGTAAGGGCATCACCTCTCGATATCTTATCCGCTATCAGGTTTACAACACTATCGTCAACATCACCTGTATCAACATAACGTTCGTATGGAGATTGCTCCTGCATAGATGCGTTATTATCAAAATCCTCTTTAGTCATGGATATATTGCCCACAGGATTCCCATCTCTATCCAATATCTCCAAGGCAACGTCACTCTCATCCATGTCGATCAAACGTGCTATCCTCCCATCGGATAATTTATACACCGGAGAATTTTGAACTACTTTTTGTTTATCTATCTCCGCTTGTTTAGCTTGATAATAATCTTCGACACTTATATTTCGTACAGGTTTTATCGGTTTTCCATTCAAATCTACCAAATAAGGATTTAACCGTCCATTCTCATTAAAGAATGCGTAAGGATTTCCATCTACATAGAAAGACTGTCCGATCGTTTCCTCTGGACTTGGAATAGAAGGATCATATTTACTATCTCTTTCTATCTCAGCCCTCATACTCTCCCTTATATTATTCACCGACACGTCGATTATCTCTTGCGTCTGCATGGATCGGACAGAAGATGGGTCAATCTCGCTTTTCAAGATCATCTCAACCTTTCCATCCGGTCCTTTCCACATGACACGGTCTTTCCCGTCTTCCATCATGCCTTGTACTATAGTACCGGGAGTAAGTTGCTTAGTCAAGGGATCAATCCTTGAAGCCTCAATGTATAAACCCGTCTCAGGATTAGACTCTGACTCTATAGCTTCCGTCTCTGCTTGAGTCGCCTCATCCATTTTCTTGCTTTCGCCGTTGGCTAAACCATCATATACGCTACGGCGATAGAAATAATCCATGATCGCTTTCTTTTGCTCCATGTTAAAACGATCAGAGGCTATCATATCCCTTACCACATCCTTCCTCTTGTCTGGATCCATATTCATCAATTCATCTTTTAGCACATCGAAATCGTCGCCAAAAACTTTTCTTCCATTTGCCTCACTTCTTTCCAAACCCTTTCTCGCATTATATCTTACGCCTCTGAGTCCAATTAGATTGACTGAACCTAAAATGCCACTCATAAGCCCTACTGTACCTGCGGTCTGCAATAAATTATCCAAAGATCCTAGGTCTTCCAATGACTGATCTCCTACTATCGCCGCATTCAACAAACCTCCGACATACTCCTCTGCCGTTTCACCAAAGAAACCATCATATTTAGCATCCTGCATAATTTTATTGAACCCTTTCGTCCAATCCGCAGTAGTGAGCTTGTTCATGGAGTTGACCAAAGCAGAGGCGCTTATCTTCTTACCAGCCTTAGTCTCCTTTAATATATCGCCTACCGGTCCAAAATAAGAGCCGAACATCTCTGAGAAATTGTCAATAGAGCGTGATGCCAAGGATTTATATAACGCACTTCCTATACTCTCTTTGCCTACACTTCCGACCTTGACTGGATTACCATTCTCGTCTCTCAATACTTCTCCCGTATCAAGGTCTCTGACCTCCTGCCCCAAACTTACCCTTCCTACATCCGTGTATACAGGAGATCCGATCATTCTTGAATAAGTATCAGCGGCGACTCCCGCAGCCCCAGTCGTGGCGGCCATGCCAGTAGAGGCGGCGATATCTCCCACTACACGACCAGCTACACCAGCCACCTTAGGAATGACCTTACCGCCAAATCTCTTGGCGGCGTAACCAGCCAAGGCCTTACCGACACCTTTGCCCGCACCAGACAAAGGATTGACAATCATTTCCAGCATAAAAGGGATCGATTGCACGAAACCAGATCCAATATCATAGGATACACCCAAATCGCTAGCGTAAACCTTCGCTGCCGTATTAACTGCCACCGCATCCAACAATCTTAGCTCATCTTGGCTAAGTTCCTCCCCTCTCTCGAATTTACGCAAGGCATTATAAACACTTTTATTTGCGGCTAAATCAGACGTACCGAAATCCCACGTACCCAATTTAGAAGCGGCATCTCTCATGCCTCTCAAGACACCCCCGCCTTCCTTTCTCGCCTTGATAAGATCATCGGCCTCGTTAAGATAGTTACGAGCCGATATCAAATTCGTTGTGACATCTATAGGCCTTATACCTTCCGGGACATTACCTCTCATCGCATTGGATATCTCATCGTCCAACCCTATCCTATTTTCATTAATAGATTCCGATATGAGACCAAACTTATCATTAGGTTTAACAGTCTCTATCTTTCCTTTTTTTCGCAACGACTCAAAGTTATAATCCGGAGAGTTTGTTAAAGGATTAACATACTCCGATTGATCGGGCTTTGTCACATCAAACTCTTGCCTTAAGGCAATTGGAGGAGGATTCTGGCTTGATTGAGACACATAATCTGTATCATCAAAGTCGTTGTCATGCTCAGGATTATCCAAACTGGAGAAATCCTCGTAAGGAGTAGCGTTCTTAAACGTTCCCAAGAAATCCCTTTTACGTGACACGGGGATCTCATATACATCATCCTCTACCGAGAACCGGGTTACCGCATCAGGATACATGGATTCAAACTTGTCTACCACCTCTTCCGGTATATCATATAATTTATCGTTGTATTTATATCTTGCCATCACTTCTTCCTTTTACCAACCTTATTATCCTCAAAATCGCTTTCCTTTACCTCATAATCATCGATATTGAAACTATCCTCACTCTCTATGATTGATTGAGGGATATTCAACTCATGTCCATCGGCAACCCATCTTCCGATAGCCTGTTTCATCTCATCTCTCGTTGGAGTCTTACTGTTACCAGAACGGTCAGTATCTGATATTTTATACTCAGGATCCAATTGATTATACAATATGGATGTAACTGTCGGATCATTGAAAGATTTCTCCTTGACATCAACATACCCATTAGCCGTAGGTATGGTGATAATCCCCCTCTTCCCTGACTCCCCAGAACCACCAGATCTTATGTTAGCGACTTTTATCTGGTTCGCTCGGTTCGCCGCCTCTTCCTTGGATCGGTTCTCTGCCTTGAATTGCTCCGTAGCCATTCTGTTCGCTTGCCTGTACGCCTCCAATGTCATTGCGTTAGCTTGCTTTTGATCGATCTCGCCCTTCCTTATCCTAGCGTCAATATCCTTCAAGGCCAGATTCAAACGATAATCCCTCTGCGCCTTTTGCCTAGCCGCCTCCAGATCACGTTGATAGGCTATCTCACCCATCTTGGCGTTCGTGAGCAACGTATCGTATTTCCTCTTCAAGGCGTTTCTCCTTTCCGTTATCTCACGTTGCCTAGCGTCAAGGGGAGCGAGATTGTTCACGAC
>OGOK01002349.1_pt1 | contig 11076 bp, 9 predicted proteins | sample 1552661 | NCBI WGS metagenome assembly OGOK01 (sample SAMEA2580172, study PRJEB22360) | human gut metagenome | biome: human gut; feature: human-associated habitat; material: faeces | place: Denmark | collected 2008/2010
TATGTGTCGATTGTTCTGATTTGGAATATGTGAGTAGTGCGGGCCTCCGATTGTTTTTAATATTACAAAAAATGACGACTGCCAAGAAAGGGTCTTTACGTTTGATCGGTATGCGGAATGTGGTTCGTGAGACCTTTAGTTTGACGGGATTTAACGCTCTCTTCAAGATAGAAGACGCAAAATAAGTGTGAAGGTTAGGAAAAAGGTAGCCGGTGTGTCAAATTTGGCACACCGGCTTTGTATTAATCTTTTAGATCTTTGTCGATGGGGCTATCCCATTTGCCACCGTTTAATATATCAAGGGTGAAGGTATCGTCTGATTCCTTCGGGGTGTAGAGAATCCCAGTATAACGAATAATGTGATTTTTGAGAGGCAGGATGTCATTAACCTCTCTTTCCCGGGTTACTTCATTTATCTGATTTTTGGCCGAGAGGTGTGCTTTGAGCATGAATTCCGGAGCCGGGATAAACGTGAAGAAGGAATGGGAGAAATTTGTTTTCCCGATATCCGAGTCGTTAAAAGTGTCGGTTTGTGTATAAGGCGTGTTTTGAGAAATGCCATTCCCGGTGGTTAAGTCAATCTTGTTTTGATAATTGGAGACATTTATCGTGAAGCTTTTTAGGGCTTTAGGTACGGCATCGGCGGATATGAACTCTATTTTGCCGACGATTCTTTGTAAGGTGATATCTTTAATGATTCTTTCTCCCGCTTGTACTTCTTGGGTGAGAAAAAGATGAAACGTATCTGATACTTTACTGAATAGTGCGGTTTGTCCGGACACGGAGATATTCTTGTCTGAGTGGGCTAGGAAACAAATATGATAGTTGCCGGAGGGCAGTGAATCATAAATGATCGTGAAATCCGGATCTTGAGGCGTGAATTGCTTATGTTTTACCAGAATGTCCGGTTTTCCGCTTTGGTATACGATATAATCGATCCGGTTGTATAAATTATCCGGATCGATATCCGGTGTAGAAGGATCTTCCTCGGCATCGGGATTTTGGGGAATAGGCTCAGGGATATTCAGCTCGGGAATACTCTTGGTTACGGGGAAGGGTAATACTTCCTTTTGTAAATCGATCGTAAACTGTATGGGGGATAATTCCTCTTGTAGGTCGGGGTTAGGTACTTCCTTTTCCGTCCCATTACAACAACAAAAACAAAGCAGACTATTGATGTCCGCAAGCTGGTGTTTACGGCTCTGCTGAGCGCAATGGCAGTAGTGCTGATGAAGTTCCTTGCGTTCAAGATACCGATAATGCCGGGATTTATCAGCTTTGATTTCTCAGATGTTCCGGCGGTGCTGGCTTCTTTAACTATGGGGCCGGTCTCCGGAGTAGCGGTGTGCCTTATAAAGAATCTGGGAGGGTTCCTTCTTGCAGGCTCCATGACTGGCGGCGTCGGCGAGGTTTCGAACTTTATTCTTGGCTGTCTGCTGGTAATCCCTGCGGGGCTTATCGCGAACAGGACAGGGCATTCCATAAAGCATGTGGTTCTGGCATGCCTTGCGGGCGCTGTATCTATGGCGCTGGTCGGCGTTGCGACCAACTATTTCATCGTATATCCGCTGTACACCGCAGTTATGCCGATGGAAGCCATCATCGGAATGTATCAGGCGATATGGTCGGGCGCTGATTCGCTCATCAAGTGTCTGGTGGTATTCAATCTGCCGTTCACTTTTGTAAAAGGACTTATCGCTGTGCTGATATCCCTGCCTCTTTATAAGAGACTGCGCCCGATATTCAGCAGCAGATCCCGCACAGAAATATAAGCCGCGTATTCCAGCGGCAAAAGGAGCAAAAAATGTCGCTGAAAGGCTTTTTCGGACACCTTAGAACCATAAACCGACATCGCCACAAGGTAATTGCGCACTGCGCAAAGGCGGGGATACTCTGGCAGGGGCTTCGCCACGACCTTTCGAAATACTCGCCCACCGAGTTCATACCCGGCGTGAAGTACTTCCAGGGCACGCGCAGCCCGAATGAAGCCGAACGTGAGCTGAACGGCTACTCCCTGGCGTGGATGCACCACAAGGGGCGCAACCGCCATCACTTCGAATACTGGATAGACGTCGACCCGGCGGAGAAGATATACAAGCCGGTCAAGATGCCGCTGCGGTTCCTTGCGGAGATGTTCTGCGACAGAGTTGCGGCAAGCAAGATATACCGCGGCGAAAAATACCGGGATTCCGACCCGCTGGATTACTTCCTGTCCAGAAAGCCTACACGTTCGATACACCCGGAGACCTCCGACATGCTTGAAAAGCTGCTCCGCATGCTGGCAGATCAGGGGGAGGAAGCGGCGTTCGCTTATCTCAGGGAGCTGGTTAAGGCAGGTAAGGAATACTAAAATACTCAATGCAATAAACAAACGCCCCCGGAGGCTGCCGTCTTTATCACAGCAGCGTCCGGGGGCTATATTATCCTCATTCAAGCCTGTGGCTGACTATCCATGAAGAATTGTTTTCGATCCGCCGCCGGAGTTGTCCGGCGAACGGAAGATATATTAGGGGGAAGGAGAAAAGCTTACTGACGGGCGATAGTCACCGTGCCGCTGGTGAGGGAAGCGGTGAGCTGGTGCTTGTTTGCACCGCCGAATTCTCCGCTGGTTCCCTTGCCGAGGTTGATGAAATTGCCCTTTTCCTGACCGAGGTCGGTTTTTACCATGCCGGAAACTCCGCTGACTGAGAGGTTAACGCCGGAATCCTCCGGGAGCGAAACGTTGACGTTGCCGCTGATGAGGCTTACGTTGAGGTCGCCGTTCCATTCCGCGTAGCTTACGTTTACTGTGCCGCTGGTAACTGAAATGCTGCCCTTGCCGGAGATACCATCGACTGTGGTCGTGCCGGATACGGAGTGTATTCCGAACTCTTCGGCGCGGTAGCCGGAAACAACCGCGTTTCCGCTGACTGTGCACACGCTTACCGACTTGGAAACGTACTTTGCCGGAGCGGTCTCTTCCTTATCAAGAGAAACGGTCTGCTCCTGCTTTTCCTTGTCTGCAAGCGGGTTGGTGAGCTTAATGCTTCCGCTTGCAGACTGGAGTTTGACATCGTTGAAATATGCGCTGATGTCTATGTTTCCGCTGGCTGTGTTCAGGCTGAACTGCTCCGCGGAGACTTCGCCGACTTCAACTCCGCCGCTGGCGGTGTTTATTTTGAGCTTCTCAAAGGTCCTGAGCGGCAGGTACACCGTGATGGTGTAGCCCTCGGCGGGCTTGCTTCCGAAAATGCTGAAGCTGAAGCTCTCCTTGAGGGTCAGCGTCTTTCCGGAAAGCACCGCGCAGAATTCCGGTGAATCCTTCGGGTTGTCGTACTCAACGTAGATATCCGCGCGGTCCTGCGGGATAACTACTATCTTCGCTCCCAGGGAGCTTACCTCGACTGTTGTGATGTCGTTGGAAAATGTATAGGTCTGCTTGTCTGCCATGATGATTACTCCTTTCAGAATGTGTTATTCGTTTTCTTCTGCTATTGCGGTTTCTTCCAGTGTGAATGTGGTCGTGATATTGCGGGCTGAGTTTTCCGCTGCGCTGACGACTGCCGTGCCTATCTCCACTGAAGAACTGGTGGAATTTAAGACTTTGATATCGCCTGCGGAAACCGAGAGGTTCACTGTGGTTCCGCCGCCGTTTATGGAGATGATGTCGCCGTCGTCGGCGTGCCTGTTTTCGCCGCCGACCATTATGCGGATATCGCCTGCGCTCTTGTCGCAGATGAATTTAGCGGAGGAGTCCTCCGGGATATCGAGGGTCACGTCGCCGGCGCTGACGTCTACATTGCATTCCTCGTTAAGCTCGGCAAACTGGAGCCTTGCATTGCCTGCGGAGACATCGGCGCTGCCGCTGCCGGTAAGGCCGTAAATGTTTGCGCTGCCTGCGCTTACTTCGTAGTTCCCCGCCGCCATGTTTTTAGCAATGAGGGACCCCGCCGAAACATCGGCAGAAATATGGTCGGCGCGGAATCCGGCTGGCTGAGTGTAGGTCATCGAGCCTGCGCCAACGTTCAGGTAGATGTCTTTCGCCTGAATTCCGTCGGAGACCAGCGAGCCAGCTCCGACATACATCATAACCTGCTCGTAGGTCTTGTCGGGGATCTTCAGAAGCACTTCGGTGCTGAACGCCGAGCCGTTGAAAATATTCCGGAACATGCTCCAGTTCCAGTTTTCACCCCAGCTCCAGTCGGATTCAATGGTCAGCCTGTCTCCGGATACGCCTGCCTTTATGCGGCTGGATTTATCGCCGGAGACCGTCACCTGCGTCTTGTTCTCCGACCACGGCTTTATCGTGAGCTTGTACGCCCCGGTATCAGCCCTTATGCTGGTGAAGCTGTCTGTTATGTCGTAGGTGTTTGCGCCGCTGTCGCTGATGGTAAGCTCGCTTATCGCTGCATCAGCGGTAATGGGCTGAGTTCCGAGGAACATCACCGATATGCCGAACGCGATGAACGAGAATATGCACAGCGGGATAAATATTCTGAGTACAACTTTCATGCCAACGCCTCCTTAAAGTCCGTAGATAGCCTTGACATGATCCACGACTATCGCCTTAACCCAGTGGAACACAGCCTTGAAAAGCCCGCATATTCCACAGCCGACCAGCACAGCGCCGCTGATCATTCCTGTGCCGAGGAATATCCTGCTCAGCGGGTGGAACTGCGAAACACCGAATATTTGGTCGAATCCTCCGTTCAAAAGACCCATCGCCATGGAGCCAAGACCGCCGAAGATCATTGAAATTACCAGCGGAATAAGCCACGACCACAGGAACACGTCAAGAATAATGCAGATTATCAGCTTTCCGGCGTTGCAGTTGGGCTTCATGCCCTTGACGTCGCTGAACTTAAAGCCGCCGTCCTTCGCGTTTTTGCCTACCGGGGGAACGCACTGCGGAGGAACCTCGCCCTGTCTGCTCGTGGAGTTGTACTGATACCGCTCGTCGGTCTGCTTCGGTATGGAGCCGGAAGCGCCCTGCGCGTCGGGAGCAGGCTGCTCGGGAGCGATGTGCTGCGGAGTGTACTCCGGCAGCGGCTGAGAAGGCTGCGCGGACTGTGCGGCCTGCTTTGGAGCCTCCGGCTCGCAGGCGATGTGCTCCGGGGTGTATTCACGGGGCGCTTCCTGCGCGGGAGCTTCGGGCTTTACAAGGTTTATTCTCGGGGAAGCCGGTACGGTCTCCTCTGCGATATGCTCGGGGGTGTACTCCCTGATGGCGGGAGTTTCCGCTGGTGCGGCGTCTGCCTGCCCTCCGACGAGGGAAAGGTCTGCCGGGAGCTTCTCGCCGGGCTTCGTGAGGGATACGCGGCGCTGATTCTCAAGAGCGCCTGCAACTATGGAATTTATGCGGGTGCTCTGGATATCAAGGTAGTTCCGCGCTATCTCCTTTACGTCGCCGAGTTTTTCGCAGGTCTCCTCCTCGGTGAAGCCTTCCTCCTGGCTTGCCTTGAAGTGCTCCTCAAAGTCGGCGAATATCTCCTCGTCGTCGTCGATTCCTATTCTGTGTAACTCGTTATGGAGATTATACAGAAAGTCTCCCTTATTTTTTGCTATCATTTACTCGTCCCCTTTCAGCAGCGCGTTTATGCTGTCAACAAACTCAAACCATTCTTTCAGCAGCGTTTCCTTTTCCGCCCTGCCGCTGTCAGTTATCTTATAGTATTTCCTGGGCGGTCCCTCCTGCGATTCCACTATGTAGGAATCTATCATGCCGTTGTCTTTCAGCCGCTTCATCAGCGGATATATCGTGCCCTCCGTTATCTGCATGCACTCGGATATCCGGTTGACCAGCTCGTAGCCGTAACAGTCGCTTCTGCACAATATCGAAAGAACGCACAGCTCCAGAGTTCCTCGTTTTAGCTGAGAGTTCATTTTTCACCTCCGATGTACGCCCCTGACCTTCGACAGTGCCTTTGTGTTTCAAGGTACTTTGTTTCGCAAGGTAGCATCATCAAAAAATTCGGAACTTTCCTGTTCCATGCTCTTATTTTACCACAAGGTATTATGTTTTGCAAGGTACTGAATGAACAAATTCTGCGCGATTTCGCAGCTGATTTATGTGCATATTTAACAATAAGGCGTTCTGCTCCGATAACCGGGAGCCTTACGTACCCGTGCCGCCTGTTTATTATATGCAGAATGAAGTGCAAAAAATGCGTGCCGGAAGCGTTTTTATGCAAAAAACTCTTGTATAAATCGACGTTTTGTGCTAAAATAAAATAGTATTTTATACTTTATAAACCACATAAGGAGAAAAACAATGTCAAGAGATTATTCCACCTATGAAAGCCCGTTCTGCACACGCTATGCAAGCAAGGAGATGCAGTACATCTTCTCCGCAGACAAGAAGTTTTCCACATGGCGCCGTCTGTGGGTCGCTCTCGCAAGGGCAGAGATGAACCTCGGCATAGACAAGATCACACAGGAAATGGTAGATGAACTGGAATCCCACATCACCGACATCAACTATGAGGTCGCTGAGGAGCGCGAGAAGCTGGTACGCCACGACGTAATGTCCCATGTATACGCATACGGAAAGCAGTGCCCCAAGGCGGCAGGAATAATCCACCTTGGTGCGACCTCCTGCTACGTTGGCGACAACACCGACGTCATCATCATGCGCGACGCGCTCCAGCTTGTAAAGAAGAAGCTCGTGAACGTCATCAACAACCTCGCGAAGTTCGCCGACGAGCACAAGAGCCAGCCCTGCCTCGCTTATACGCACCTCCAGCCCGCTCAGCTCACCACCGTCGGCAAGCGCGCTTCCCTGTGGATAAACGAGCTGCTGATGGACTACGAGGAGGTCGAGTACCGTATATCCACGCTGAAGCTGCTCGGTCAGAAGGGCACCACCGGAACCCAGGCAAGCTTCGTTGAGCTTTTCGGCGGCGACAGCGCAAAGATAAAGGCTCTGGAGAAGTCCATCGCAAACGAGATGGGCTTTGACGCATGCGTACCGGTAAGCGGTCAGACCTACTCCAGAAAGATGGACAGCATGGTCCTCGCCACCCTCGGCGGGATCGCACAGAGCTGCTCCAAGTTCAGCAACGACCTGCGTATCCTGGCAAACTTCAAGGAGATGGAAGAGCCGTTCGAGAAGAACCAGATCGGTTCCTCCGCAATGCCCTACAAGCGCAATCCTATGCGCGCTGAGCGTATCACCTCCCTTGCGAGATATGTGATGATCGACACGCTGAACCCCGCGTTCACCGCAGGCACACAGTGGTTTGAGAGAACCCTCGACGACAGCGCTAACAAGCGTATCTCGGTTGCTGAGGCGTTCCTCGGCATCGACGCTATCCTGAACATCATGATAAACATAACCGACGGCCTCGTAGTATATCCGAAGGTCATCGAGCAGAGAGTAATGCGCGAGCTTCCGTTCATGGCTACCGAGAACATCATGATGAGAGCGGTAGAAAAGGGCGGCAACCGTCAGGAGCTTCACGAGGCTCTGCGCGGTCACAGCATGGCTGCGGCAGACGTTGTAAAGAAGGAAGGCGGCGAGAACGACCTCGTTAAGCGCATCGCAGCAGACCCGATCTTCCAGATCACCGAAGATGAGATCAGATCCGTGCTCAAGCCGGAGAACTACACCGGCCGCGCGCCCGAGCAGGTGGAGGAATTCCTGCGCGGCTTCGTCCGCCCCGTCCTTGAGAAGAACAAGGAGCTTCTCGGCGAGCACGTGGAGCTTAGCGTATAACAGGCAAAAAGCAAAAGGAGCAGCAAGGTTGAAAAAGTGGCTATGTGCGGCGGCACCCGCAGCAGATAATGAAATAACGCAGCAGTTCGGGGAACTCCTCGGCGGAGTAATGCTCAGCCGGGGGATAACCTCGCTTGACCGCGCCCGGGAATTTTTCGGGTGCAGCAGCCTGTCAGACCCGCTGCTGATAAAGGATATGGAAGCGGCTGTGGAGGTCATTCGCGGCGCGCTTGACGAGGGAAAGAAGATCACCGTTTTCGGCGATTACGACTGCGACGGCATAACCTCCACGGCTATGCTGTACGGCTACCTCAACGCGATGGGCGCCGAGGCTGATTACTACATACCCGACCGCAGCGAGGGCTACGGAATGAATCTGGAAGCGCTGAAGCACATTCTCGATTCCGGCACCGAGCTTATCATCACGGTCGACAACGGGATTTCCGCCGTTGAGGAAGCAAAGTACATCGCAGAGCGGGGCGCTCAGCTGGTCATTACAGACCACCATCAGCCCCCGCAGGAGCTTCCGGTATGCGAAGCGTGCGTCGACCCGCACCGTGCCGACGACAACTCCCCGTTCAAGGAGCTTTGCGGCGCGGGAGTTGTCCTGAAGCTGCTCTGCGCACTTGAGGAGGACGAGGATTTCGTACTCGAGCAGTACGCGGATCTCGCCGCAGTAGGCACCGTGGCGGACGTAATGCCGCTTATCGGAGAGAACCGGTTCATTGTCCGCAGGGGACTTGAAAATATCCACAGCAGCCAGAACCAGGGGCTTGACAAGCTGATAAGGAGCGCGGGTATCGAACCGGTCAGGGTGGATTCCACAAGCATTGCGTTTTCGATCGCTCCGCGCATAAACGCCGTTGGGCGTATCGCAAGGGCTGACCGCGCGGTGGAGCTGCTGCTCACCGAAAGCCCGGAGCAGGCGGGGCTTATCAGCGAGGAGCTTGCATTGTGCAACTCCCAGCGCACCGCGGAGGAGACCCGCATAATGGAGGAAGCAGCGCAGCAGATAGAGCAGCGCCCGGAGCTTCTCAGGGAGCGGGTTCTCGTGGTATCCGGCGAGGGCTGGAAGCATGGAGTTATAGGTCTGGTATGCGCAAAGCTGCTTAATAAGTATGGCAAGCCGGTGCTTGTCATATCAGTCGAAAACGGGGAGGCAAGAGGTTCCGCAAGAGGCATCGACGGCTTCTCTATATATAAGCTGCTGGAAGGGTGCAGCCGCGTGCTGACGAAATTCGGCGGCCACCCGAAGGCGGGAGGATTCTCCCTCAGGCCGGAGGACGTGGAAACATTCCGGCAGATGGTTTACGCCTACTGCCGCGAGTGCTATCCTAAAATGCCGGAGTACTCCGTCAGCGCAGACATGGAGATAACCGGCGACTGCCTGACCGTGGAGCAGGTCACCGAGCTGATGAAGCTCGAGCCCTGCGGCGAGGGCAACCGCAAGCCGGTGTTCCTGCTCAGGAACTGCACGGTGCAGTCAAAGCGCGCGCTCAAGGAGGGGAAGTTCACCTCGATGGAACTTCGGACAGGCGGCGCAGTGCTGAAGGCGATAAGCTTTGCAATGCCGTTTGCGAAATGTTTCGCGGATATCGGCAGCGTGGACGTCCTCGCGACGGTGGAGCTGAACGAGTTCCGCGGGAACACCTCGGCGGAGCTGCGGATCATTGAAATGCGCCCCGCTGGATTCCGGGAGGACAGGTTCTTCGCGGCGCTTCGCACATATGAGGAGATATCCCGCGGCGAGGGCTGCGACAAGCGGCTCGCTCCGCGCGTGATACCCGACAGACCGGCGCTGATGTCCGTGTACGACCTGATACGCGCACACGGCGGCAGTATGTCCGCAGAGGAGATGTGCGTCTATGGCGGCGGGGATCTTAATTACTGCATGCTGCGCATTGCGCTTGACGCGTTCAGCGAAGCGGGAATGGCTCAGGTGTCCGCTGACGGCGGGAGCGTCACGCTCATTCCGGTAAATACAAAAACGGATCTGATGGCGACGGGTGTCATCTCGCGGCTGCGTCAGAGTCTTACGGCGTAAAACGGCGAAAAAGGGAACAAAGGGGAACACTAAACAGAATGAAGGGTGGCATTCAGCATGACTAGTCAGACAGGCGCCGCGGGTACGGCGGTAAAGACATTCGAGCAGCTTGTGGAGAAAATCAGGGCAAGCGAGAAACCCTACGACCTTGAGAAGATAACACAGGCGTATAAGGTAGCTGAAAAGGCGCACGAGGGGCAGCTCCGCACCTCAGGCGACCCGTATATAACGCACCCGCTGGCTGTGGCGTCTATCCTGCTGGATTACTGCATGGATACCGATACCATCTGTGCGGCGCTGCTCCACGACACCGTGGAGGACACCGACGTCACCCTTGACGAGCTCCGCAAGAAGTTCGGAGAAGATGTTGCGCTGATGGTCGACGGCGTTACAAAGATAGGACTTGTCCCGCTGGTTTCCAAGGAGGAGCAGCAGGCGGAGAATATCCGGAAGATACTCATGGCTATGTCGAAGGATATCCGGGTAATAATCATCAAGCTTGCCGACCGCCTCCACAACATGAGAACTCTCGCGGCGCGTCCGCCGGATAAGCAGCGCAAGACCTCCCTTGAAACGATGAACTTCTACGCCCCCATCGCCCACCGCTTAGGTATGAGCGACGTCAAGGAGGAGATGGAGGATATCGCTATCCACTATCTCGACCCCTACGGCTGTAAGGAAGTCGAGGAGCAGATAGCCCTCCACAAAGAGGAGCGCGACGCATTCATCGACAGCATTAAAAAGCGCATCAGGGAGCGCATTTCGGATATCAAGCCGGAACCCATCATCGAGGGCAGGGTAAAGTCTATCTACAGCATATACAAGAAGGTGTACGTGAAGAACAAGCGCTTCGACGAGATATACGACATTTACGCGGTTCGCGTTATAGTGCAGTCGGTCATCGAGTGCTACAACGTGCTCGGCGTTATCCACGATATGTTCCGGCCTATTCCGTACCGCTTCAAGGACTATATCGCTACTCCGAAGCCTAACCGCTATCAGTCGCTGCACACCACAGTTATCGGGCGCGAGGGTATCCCGTTCGAGGTGCAGATACGCACGGTGGAAATGCACAATACCGCGCAGTACGGCGTTGCGGCTCACTGGAAGTACAAGGCGGGCATATCCGGCAACGTATCCGGCGAGAAGCGCTTCGACTGGATAAGGCAGCTCCTTGAGCGCCAGCAGGAGGCAGACGACGTAGAAGCCATCGCTGACGCAATAAAGACCGATCTCTCCCCTGACGAGGTGTTCGTGTTCACTCCGAAGGGCGACGTTGTTGCGCTCCCCACCGGGGCTACGGTGCTGGATTTCGCATACCATATCCACACGCAGGTTG
>OGOK01002358.1_pt1 | contig 11030 bp, 7 predicted proteins | sample 1552661 | NCBI WGS metagenome assembly OGOK01 (sample SAMEA2580172, study PRJEB22360) | human gut metagenome | biome: human gut; feature: human-associated habitat; material: faeces | place: Denmark | collected 2008/2010
CCAGCGAAATGATGCCGTGGGGCTTTTCCACCAGCTCCTTGAAGGGGCCGGGGGCATAGAACCCGGCATCGGCTGTGGCCTTGAGCATGGCACGCTCCACACTGTCCAGCCAGTTGAGCAATTGATCCGTGCCCATCTTGACGGCCAGCTTGCCGCCGTAGAGGACATGATCCTCGCCCATATTGAAGATGCAGTACTGCACAAAGCCCATCAGGCCCGGGAAGTTCACCTCACAGTCCTGGCTCTCCAGGAACTTCTGCAGGTCGTTGTTGCCCAGGGGGCTGTATTTGACGTAGATCTCGCCGACCACACCCACCTTGACCTTGGGCACCCGGGTCACGGGGATGGCCGCAAAATCCTTTGCAATGAGCGGGAAGGTGTGCTTCATTTCCCGGGCAGTAAAGCCCTTGCCGGCCAGCAGAACGCGGCCCAGACGCTCGACCCACAGATTGACCATCCGGTCAGCGGCTCCCTTTTCGTTCTCGTAGGGGGCCACCTGATTGCGCAGGGCACAGAGCATATCGCCGTAGAAAATGCAGGCCAGCGCGCGGCGGGCCAGCGGCAGGGTCATCTGGAAGCCGCTGTCTTTTTCCAGACCGGAGAAGTTCAGGCTGGCAACGGGGATCTGGGGATAGCCCGCCTTGACCAGAGCCTTGCGGAGCAGGTGGATGTAGTTGGAAGCACGGCAGCCGCCGCCGGTCTGGGTGATGAGCAGGGCCGTGTGATCCAGGTCATACTTGCCGCTGTTCAGGGCATCCAGAAACTGGCCGATGACCAGCAGGGCCGGATAGCAGGTGTCGTTGTGGACGTATTTCAGGCCAAGCTGTGCCACGGCGCTGCCGCAGTTGCCCAGGATCTCGCACTTGTAGCCGTCGTAGCGCAGGGCGTATTCCAGCAGCCGGAACTGGGTAATGGCCATGTTGGGGATGAGGATGGTGTGGGTCTGCTTCATCTCCGGGGTAAATTTGGGATAATTGTATTCCATAGGTTCCTCCTATGTATCAGGCTTCTGCCTTGGGGGCGGCCTTTTCCTCTGCCGCCTCGTCGCGCTCCTCCAGAGCGGCGAACAGGCTGCGCAGACGGATATTGACCGCACCCAGATTGGTGATCTCATCGATCTTGAGCTGGGTGTAGAGCTTGCTGCCTGCCTGCAGGATCTCGCGGGTCTCATCGGTGGTAATGGCATCCACGCCGCAGCCAAAGGAGACCAGCTGCACCAGATCCATATCCTTCTGGGTGGTGCAGTACTTGGCCGCCGCATACAGGCGGCTGTGATAGGTCCACTGGTTCAGCACACTGGTGGGGAACTTTTCCACCCGGTTGGAGATGCTGTCCTCGGTGACAACAGCCGCGCCGTGGCGGGTGATGAGGTGGTCGATGCCATGGTTGATCTCAGGGTCAACGTGGTAGGGGCGGCCAGCCAGCACGATGATGCGCTTGCCCTGACGGCGTGCCTCATCAATGATCTCGCTGCCCTTGACCCGGATCTGGGCCATGTGGGCCTCGTGCTCGGCGTAGGCAGCATCGGCAGCGGCCTGCACTTCCTGTTCGGAAATGCCGCCGAAGTATTTGGGCAGGACTTCCTTTGCCATCTTGCGGACAAAGTCCTTGGGGCGGTGGATGCCCACATAGTCATAGATAAACTTCTGGCCCTCCAGCTCGGGGCAGTTGCCTGCCAGAACTTCAGGGTAATAGGCCACCACCGGGCAGTTATAGTGGTTGTCGCCCAGTCCTTCGTCAAAGTTGTAGGTCAGGCAGGGGTAGAAGATGGCATCCAGGTGCATCTGGCTCAGGGCCTTGATGTGGCCGTGGCTCAGCTTGGCCGGGAAACAGGCGGTATCGCTGGGGATGGTGGCCTGACCGGCCAGATACAGCCCCCGGCTGGACACCGGGCTGGTGTGCACGGCAAAGCCCAGCCTGGTCCAGAAGGTGTGCCAGAAAGGCAGCAGCTCGTACATATTCAGGCAGAGCGGAATGCCAATGGAGCCGCGCTTGCCGGGCACGGGCTTGTAACCGGCCAGCAGCTGCTGCTTGTAGGCGTACAGATTCAGGCTGTCGTCCTCGCTCTTACCGGTCACGGGCTTATCGCAGCGGTTGCCGGAGATGAACTTGCGGCCATCGGCAAAGGTGTTGATGGTGAGCTGGCAGTGGTTGCCGCAGCCGCCGCACTTGACACTGACCACCTTCTGGTCGAAGGCTTCCAGCTCGGCCAGATTCATCATCCTGGAAGTTTCCTGATGGTTCTTATGGCTCTGGCGCTGGCCGAACAGGGCCGCACCGTAGGCCCCCATCAGGCCCGCGATGTCGGGGCGGATGACCTCCACACCCATCTCTTTTTCAAAGGCGCGGAGAACAGCTTCATTGTAGAAAGTACCACCCTGCACCACGATCCTGCGGCCCAGCTCCTCAGGGCTGGATGCGCGGATGACCTTGTACAGCGCGTTCTTGACCACACTGATGGACAGACCGGCGGAAATATTCTCGATGGAAGCACCGTCCTTCTGGGCCTGCTTGACCGAGCTGTTCATAAACACGGTGCAGCGGCTGCCCAGATCCACGGGGCGGTCTGCGAACAGGCCGAGAGCGGCGAACTTCTTGACATCATAGCCCAATGCCTGAGCAAAGGTCTGCAAAAAGCTGCCGCAGCCGGAGGAGCAGGCCTCGTTCAGGAAGATGTTGCTGATGGCACCATCCTCGATCTTGAAGCACTTCATGTCCTGACCGCCGATATCGATGATGAAATCTACATCGGGCATAAAGTATTTGGCGGCGGTGAAATGAGCCACCGTTTCCACCAGGCCATAATCACAGCGGAAGGCGTTCTTGACCAGTTCCTCGCCGTAGCCAGTGGTGGTCACGCTGGCCACCTGCAGGCCGGGGTGCTCCCGGTAGATCTTGATCAGCTGTTCCCGGATCAGGGGCAGCGGGTTGCCAAGGTTGGGCTGGTAATTGGTGTACAGGATCTGGCTCTTCTCGTCCACCACCACCAGCTTGACGGTGGTGGAGCCGGAGTCGATGCCGATATGCACCGGGCCGCACTGGGCGCTGAAAGGCACATGAGGCACTCTGTGGGACATGTGCCGGGCATGGAATTCCTCGTACTCCTGCTTGTTGGCAAAGAGCGGAGGCTCACTGGCATAAGTAGCGGTGGCGGCGTACTGGTCCAGCGCGTCGGCCACTGCGGAGAGGTCGAACTCCTTGTCCGCATAGAGGGCGGCACCCAGCGCCACATAGAGCAGGCTGTTCTCGGGGCAGGTTCCGGTGACCCCCAGCGCCTCATCAAAGCTCTTGCGCAGCACGCTGCTGAAGGTCAGCGGCCCGCCCAGATACAGGATATTGCCCTTGATGGGGCGGCCCTGTGCCAGACCGGCAATGGTCTGGTTGACCACCGCCTTGTAGATGCTGGCGGCGATATCCTCCGTGCGCGCGCCCTGATTGATGAGGGGCTGTACGTCGCTTTTGGCAAACACGCCGCAGCGGGACGCGATGGTATAGGTGCGCTCGGCCTTTTCCGCGGCCTTGTTCATCTCGTCGGCACTCATCTTCAGCAGGGTGGCCATCTGGTCAATAAAGGCACCGGTGCCGCCGGCGCAGCTGCCGTTCATGCGGACCTCGGTGCCGTTGGTCAGGAACAGGATCTTTGCGTCCTCGCCGCCCAGCTCGATCACGCAGTCGGTGGCGGGCACAAACCGCTTGACTGCCACACGGGTGGAGAACACCTCCTGCACAAAGGGCACGCCGCAGCTGTCGGCCAGGCCCATACCGGCAGAACCGGAGATGCTCAGCAGAGCCTTGTTTCCGTGCAGGTGCTCTGCATCGATGCGGCGCAGCAGCTCCTGCGCCTTTTCCAAAATATGGCTGTAATGACGCTCGTATGTTGAATAAATCAGCGCATCATGTTCGTCCAGCACCGCGCACTTGATGGTGGTGCTTCCGATGTCAAGACCTACTCTCACTTGCTTTTCCTCCTGAGGAACAATATAAAAATACAGTTGTATTATACTCAAAAATCGGGATACAATCAATCCAGTCACCACATTTTACACGCAAAAAATAGTATTTTCCGCTCAAAAAGTTAAACATTTTGTTAAATTCACGAATACAGCCCCCCTGTTTTTCTACATTCCGGTTAAGATTCTTTACTCAGAGTGATTTTTACACAAAAACGCCCTGCCCCGGAAAAGCCCGGAGCAGGGCGCTGAATATCATATCATTCCATTTTATCGGACAACAGGGCAAGTTCCCGCAGGATCTGCCAGCGCAGGCCGTCAGCAGTGGTGAGCGCCGGATGGATGGTGTGCAGTTCCACGCTGCCCTCAATGGGAAACATCGTTCCGGCCAGCGGGATGCGCACCTCCGCCCGGGTGCCGCTTCCGGCATCGCGCGGCGTGAGGGAAAGCACCCACCCCATGTGGGCGCAGTAGCGGCGGCAGAGCAGCAGCCCTGCCTGCACACCGCCCAGGAAGCGGCGGCGGTTCTCCATCCAGTTTTCACCGGTGGGCAGGCCGCAGCCGTCGTCCTCCACGATCAGGTACAGATCCTCGTCGTCCCGGGTGAGCCGGATCTTGATCTGCCCGCCGGGGCTTACGGCCCGCAGGGCGTTGGAAAGCAGATGAAACAGCAGCTGCTCGGCCTCCTGAGCATCCGCCTTGACATAGCAGCGCCGGAACGGGCTGTGATCCACGGTCAGCCGGATATCCAGCTGCTTCTCGATCTCCGGGGCCATCTGGGCGGCCTCCATCAGGATCCAGCACAGGTCTACCGGCTTCATGGACGGCTTGTCGTTCATCTCCACTTCCAGCAGACCCATCATTTCCCGCAGGGTGCGCTCCAGGCGGATGCTCTCCTGCCCCATATCCTCCAGCGCCTGCCGGGTCCTTTCGTCTCCGGTCCGGGCCAGATGCATCTGCAGGTATTCTCGGTTCTGGTCCATGATGCGCAGGGAGTGCAGCAGCACGCTCTCAAATTGTTTGCGGGGGAAATCCCCCATCCCGCTCTCTTTTGCCATTCCGTTCTCTCTCTTTTTTCTCATCGTCCGGCCTTCCGTCCCTGCGTTCCGCTGTCGATCAATTTCTGGCGGCCCGCATAGATCAGCTTGCCCAGGGTAACGCTATGCCCCATCAGGCCGTAATCCTGCTTGAATTTCTGCCAGGCTTCGGTGTTGTATTTTTCCACCCCGTCGATCAGGCGGCGCATCCCGCAGTCCACGGCGGCCACTGTGGTGTGGTGTTCCTCGGCCACAGTCTGCAGGATCTCCTTGCGCACGGCCAGCTTCCGCTCTGTGCCGCATACGACCTGCAGCCGGATATTCACAGTTCACATCCGGCTGCAGGATGCCCCACTCCGCATAAAGCTGCTTGCAGAACGGCAGCACCCAGAAGATGCCGATGTCCGTGGAGCTGCGCAGATCCAGCAGCAGATCCAGCAGGCTGCTGCGCTCCGGCAGGTACTGCCTGCCGTCCGGCCGCAGGAATGATGCCGTGGCATCGCTGTACCAGTCATCCCCCTGCAACAGCAGCAGCGGGCGGTTATGCAGGCTGTTGAGCCGCTTGAGGAACTCATACCCGTCCATATCCTCCAGCTGGCTCGAAAGCACCACGATATCCACACTGCGCTGCTGGCGCAGCTCCCGCAGCAGCTCCTCGCCGCTGTGGAAGCAGACACAGCAGATCGCAGGATTCTGCTCCTCCAGATAATTTTTCCGGACGCGGATCTCCCGCTCGTCGTAGCTCAAAAGCGCGACATGCAGCTTTGAAACGAGTCGTTCCGTCAATCCAACCTTCCCCTTTGCCTTAAATTTGCCGCACTTTTCTTCCGTGCGTACTGTACGATACTATTTTATAAGGCCCCGCGGAAAGATTCAATCCCCGAAAAAACGTCACTATGCGTCGAACTGTGCATATATTGCGGATTTTTGCGTCTTTATTTCTGGCAATTTACGTCATAAAGTGTCGATTTTTGTTTCTTTTACCTTCTCCAGCATAACACCATCTTTCCAGAAAAGCAACGGTTTGTTCACATTCATCTGATACCATATCTACGTTATTTTGTTTTTTGTCCGGCATTTCCCACACGCCGCCGGGCATGCATAAGAAAGGCCTGCCTATGCTTCAACTGAAAAAGATCCGCAAGGAATACAAAACCGGTGACCTTGTACAGACCGCACTGAATGATGTCAGCCTGAACCTGCGCGACAGCGAATTCGTCGCCATCCTGGGCCCCTCCGGCTCCGGTAAGACCACCCTGCTGAACATCATCGGCGGCCTGGATCGGTACGACAGCGGTGACCTTGTCATCAACGGGATCTCCACCAAAAAGTACACCGACCGCGATTGGGACTCCTACCGCAACCACACCATCGGCTTTGTGTTCCAGAGCTACAACCTGATCCCCCATCAGACCGTTCTGGCCAACGTGGAGCTGGCCCTGACCATTTCCGGCATCTCGGGCGCAGAGCGCAAGCGCCGCGCCACCGAGGCACTGCAGAAGGTGGGGCTGGGCAATCAGCTGCACAAGCACCCCAGCGAGATGTCCGGCGGCCAGATGCAGCGCGTTGCCATTGCCCGTGCGCTGGTCAACAATCCGGATATCCTGCTGGCGGACGAACCCACCGGCGCGCTGGACAGCGAGACCAGCATCCAGGTCATGGAGCTGCTCAAGGAGGTGGCAAAGGACCGGCTGGTGGTCATGGTCACCCACAACCCGGAGCTGGCCCAGCAGTACGCCACCCGCATCGTGAACCTGAAAGATGGTGTCATCCGCTCCGACACCGCCCCCTACGAGCCCGACACCGCTCAGCTTGCCCCTGCCGTTCACAAGAACATGGGCCACTCCTCCATGTCATGGTGGACCTCGCTGACCCTGAGCTTCAACAACCTCTGGACCAAAAAGACCCGCACCCTGCTCACGGCCTTTGCAGGCTCTATCGGCATCATCGGCATTGCGCTGATCATCTCCCTGTCCACCGGTGTCAACCAGTATATCGCCGATATGGAGCGAGACACCCTTTCCGAGTACCCGGTGCAGATCCTGCGCAGCGGCATGGATCTGACCAGCCTGCTGTCTGCCGACCTGCCCGGCCAGACCGCCGCCCCCGACCTCGGCGAGGGGATGGTTCCAGTGCGCCAGCTCGTGACCCAGATGGTTTCCGGCATCACCTCCAACGACCTGAAGAGCCTGAAAACCTACCTCGAGAGCGACACCTGCAGCATCGGGGAGAGCGTTTCCTCGGTGGAGTATTCCTATAATGTACAGCCCCAGATCTACCGCCAGGACCCGGACGGCAGCATCCGGCAGGTGAACCCGGATTCCTCCCTTTCCGCTCTGGGCATCAGCTCCACCAGCTCGACCAACAACATGATGGCCAGCATGATGAACACCAGCGTGTTCTACCAGCTGCCCGCCAGCGATGCCCTGTATCATTCCCAGTACGAGGTCAAGGCAGGCCGCTGGCCAGAAAGCTACAATGAGTGCGTTGCCGTGCTGGGTGCGGATGGTTCCATCACCGATTATGCCCTCTACGCGCTGGGCCTGCGGGACAACGCCGAGCTGGACAAGATGATCCAGCAATTCGCCCAGAACCAGAATGTGGATGTGCCCGAAGATTTCAAGACCTACCGGTACAGCGATTTTCTGGGCCGCACCTTCAAGCTGGTCAACGCGGCCGACCGCTACCAGTACGATGATGCCCACAGCGCCTGGGTGGATAAATCGGACGACAAGGCCTTCCTGCAGGAGCTTGTGGCCAACAGCGAGACCATGACCATCGTGGGCGTGGTGCAGCCCAGGGAGAACGCCTCCGCCGCCATGCTGTCCTCCGGCATCGCCTATCCCGCCTCCCTGACCCGGCACGTCATGGACACCGCCGCCCAGAGCAGGCTGGTGCAGGACCAGCTTGCCGACCCGCAGACCAATGTGCTGAACGGTGAGCCCTTTGGAACCGAACAGACCACTGCCGTGGACATGGCTTCCCTCTTCTCCATTGACACCGACCAGCTCGAGAGTGCCTTCCAGTTCGACCCCGGCAAGCTGGATCTTGACCTGAGCGGCGCGTTCGACCTGAGTGACGGTTCCGTAGATTTTTCCTCCCTCATTGACCCGGACAGCTTCCAATTTGATCTGGCCGAAACGCCCGACATCGACATGAGCGCCCTGACGGACGTATTCGCCAACATGGACATTTCCATCCCCGCCGACAAAATGCAGCAGCTGGCCCAGAAGGTGATGACCGGCTACAAGGATTACATCATCGGCAACGGCATTCTGGGGCTGGACAAGATCGGTTTTGACCAGTATCTTGCCAGCGACCAGTTCCAGCAGCTGATGAAGGATTCCATGGGCAGCCTCATTGATACCGCTGCCCTGCAGGAGCAGTTTACTGCCGCCATGCAGCAGGTCATGGGCAGCGTGATGGCAAACTTCTCGGAACAGATCGCCGCCGAATTACAGGCCCAGCTGGGCACTGCCATGGAGCAGGCCATGGGCCAGATCAGCACGAATCTGCAGAGCCAGATGACCGAGCGCTTCTCCTCTCTGGGCAGCCAGATGGAAAGCGCGCTGAAGATCGACGCAGATGCGTTCCGGAATGCCATCCGATTCAACATGACCGAGGACGATCTGGCGGAGTTGATGAAGTCGAAAATGATGTCCACCAGCGCCACCTATGAAAGCAACCTGCAGGCCTTTGGTTATGCCAGCGAGGACGACCCCAGCCAGATCAACATCTATCCGCTGGACTTCGAGCAGAAGGCGAAGGTCCTCAATGTGCTGGACAGCTACAATGCCGCCATGCGTAAGCAGGGCGCGGAAGACAAGGTGATCCAGTACACCGATGTGGTGGGCACCCTGATGACCTCCGTGACCAGGATCATCAACATGATCTCCAACATGCTGGTGGCCTTTGTCTCCATCTCGCTGGTGGTCTCCTCCATTATGATCGGCATCATCACCTATATCAGCGTGCTGGAGCGCCGCAAGGAGATCGGCATCCTGCGTGCCATCGGTGCTTCCAAGCGGAACATCTCCGAGGTGTTCAACGCCGAGACCTTCATCATCGGCCTGTGCTCGGGCCTCATGGGCATCGGCCTCAGCAGACTGCTGCTCATTCCGGGCAACATGCTCATCCAGAAGATCGCCGTCGGCACCAGCGTAGTGGCCGTTCTGCCCTGGAAGGCCGCTGTGGTGCTGGTTGCATTGGCAACTGTGCTGACCATTCTGGGCGGCTTCATCCCCGCCAAAACCGCTTCCCGCTCTGACCCTGTCAAGGCTCTGAGAGCAGAATAAGATCACTTTTTCAAAGTGGCTGTTACACAAGCCCCAGCAAAAAAGACCAGAGTTGTTTCGCCAAAAGGCGTTACAACTCTGGTCTTTTGCTTTCTTTCATGTGAACAGTGCGGCGGCTTCTTTACCACTCTTCTTCGCCAGCGCCCACCCTTGTGCGGCGGAACATGCTCTCCACAATGGCGCAGTATTTATCCGCCAGACAGACGATGACCGCCTCGCGGCAGGTCGGGATATGGCGGAAAGTCAGGGGCCACATGTGGCTGGCAATGACGTTCTGCTCCTTTTTGGTAATGCCGAACACCCGCTGTGCATTCACACAGGCAGACCCCGGGTGGGAAAAGCCGTGCATCTCAAACAGATGCCGCAGGCCGTGGAAAGAGCCCTGCTTGTGCCAGTCATAGAGATAGAAATCATGGAGAAAAGCCCCCACGGCCAGCGTGGTCTCATCGGCTCCCAGATGGAAGCGGTGGTTGATCCAGCAGCTGACCACGACCACATTCTTGCAGTGCTGGTAGGTGGTCACATCACCGTGCTGGATAAACTCACGCATTTCCTGCACCTTGGGGTGATGGTCGTACTGTTCCAGAATAGCGGACAGGCGCTCCCGTTCCGTTTGTGAAAGCTGCATGGAAAATTCCCTTTCTTTTTGTCAGAAACGCCGGGCTCAGCTTCGCAGCTGAACCGGGTTGGAGCTGCCGAAGTTCTCAGCGGCCGAAGGATTTTCGCGGGTCAGGCTCAGGTCCACCAGATACTGCTTGCCGTCGCCCAGTGCTTCCAGCTCGGCCAGCTTGGCCTCGGCAGAAGCCTTGTCCGGGTACCACTGGATGAGGAAGAAGTTTTCCTCCTCCACGCCGTAATACAGCCACTGGCCGTCCGCCCGCAGCAGGTCGTCCAGATGATCCACCTCATCGCCATCGGTCAGGCCCAGGCCCTCCTCGGCGTAGACATTTTCAGGTTCCACCTGCAGCACTTCGATGACCTGAATGGCGCTCTGTAAGTATTCATCCTGCGAAATGCTCTTGTCCGAGCGTTCCCAGCCCGTCAGGAATGCCTGCATCAGCAGGTTCTTCACGGAGATCTCCGGCTTCATTGCCATAACATATTCCTCTTTCCTCGTTTGTTTCCGCTGACCAGTATACGCTAAAAATTGTGAAAGGTCAACTATTTCTTTATGAATTTTTTGTAGCAACGCACAAAAGGCATTTTGTTCCAGTTCATTTCTGAACTTTTTATGAAACCCCTTGATTTTTGACCCGCATCGGTGTATATTAGCACTCGAAAGATATGAGTGCTAAGAAGATGCAGCATCGGCTGCTTCTTCTGCATTGCCGCTCCTTTTGCGAGGGGCCGGATCTGAATACTGTACAAAAGAGGTTTTGTATTATGGCGAAGAAAGAATTTCAGGCTGAAAGCAAAAAGCTGATGGACATGATGATCAACTCCATCTACACCAACAAGGAGATCTTCCTCCGTGAGCTGATCTCCAACGCTTCGGATGCCATCGACAAACTTTATTATAAGAGCCTGACCGATCCTTCCGTGGGCATGAACAAGGGCGATTTCCGCATCCTGCTCACCCGCGATAAGGACAATCGCCTGCTGACTGTCTCCGATAACGGCATCGGCATGACCAAAGAAGAGCTGGAGCAGAACCTGGGCACCATCGCCCACTCCGGTTCTCTGGATTTCAAGAAGGACAACAAGGACGAGAACATCGACATCATCGGTCAGTTCGGCGTGGGCTTCTA
>OGOK01002373.1_pt1 | contig 10968 bp, 8 predicted proteins | sample 1552661 | NCBI WGS metagenome assembly OGOK01 (sample SAMEA2580172, study PRJEB22360) | human gut metagenome | biome: human gut; feature: human-associated habitat; material: faeces | place: Denmark | collected 2008/2010
GTTGCTGTCAGGTCGCGACTCGCAGGGATTCATGGCGAAGCCATGTACACCGCACCTACACTGCGCAGCGCGTGCAGTCCTTCAAGCTACAGGCTGCCAATGTGCGGGGTCAAGGGGCGGCGCCCCTTGCGTTCTCTTGGGGGTCCAAGGGGGCCATTCTCTCACGTGAGAGAATGGCCCCCTTATTCCGTGCAGCGCCCGCGGCGCTGCTCTCCCTTGCAGACTGCAAGGAGTCTATTCCATCTTGCATAATTCCACGATTATGGTAACAAATCGAATTTCTGTTCTGCCACAAATTTTCCAATTCCAGAATTATGTAAATTTCGACACACGCCTATCTGCACAGTATGTTTTCCACTCCGCGGAAATCAAATCAATTTTTCCCTGTCACATCAGTGGATTTTGAGAAATCCACTGATGTGGAAAACTCTGTGGAAACTGTGGATAACTCACCGTAGAATCTCTTTATTGAATTTATTATGTTAATCTGTCAGTTTCGATCAAACATTGCCGCATCGCGGCGGATTCTGTCGGGAACGCGGCTACTTTGACGGCTTTTCGCAACTTCCGTCATGTCTGCTGATTTTTATTTTTGCCGTTCTGCCGAATCACAAGAGCCTTTCTGCACACGCATTTTGCAGAAGCTCTGCAAAATATACTATTTGTATAGAAACTGTAAAGGGCCTGTCGAAAACTCGGCAGGGTCTTTTTTCAACACGGTGTTTCAAGGCCGTAGCAGCCGCTCACGGGGTCTAAAAAGAGCGGCAGGTGCGGTGGGCGATACGTAAACCAGACGAACGTAAACAGCAGCGCCCACAGAAGTAGAAAGCCGATGAGCTGCATCGCACCCCCGCGCAGCGCGCCGTCAGTCAACAGGCGGTAACTCACAAAGTACAAAAGCGCGTCGGCGAGGAAGAAGATCGTGATGTTCACCCAGTCAGGGAGCTTGCCGAACATTCCCGTCAGCGTGTAGAAAAGCGCCGGAATCGAGACAAGGCCCAGCAGGATGCTCGCCGCCTTGACGGCGAAGAAGTTCCGGAACGCCTCGGAAAACACAATAAACTCCACCACCGTGAACACGAGAAACGGGATAAACAACAGCTTCATGTGCTCCCAGGTCGACTCGTTGATCGCCGAAAACGCCGCGACCACACGGTTCCCACCCGACCATTCGTAGACAAAGTGCAGCAGCGTCCCGAAAAGGCCAGTTGCGATAAAGCCGACAATCTCCCATCGGCGCAGCTCCCGTTTCATGCTCCGTCCTCCCTTTCCGCCCCGGTCAAGCCGGGCAAGCACTATAGTCTATGCGGGAAAGAAGGGCTTTATACAGCAAAAGCCGCCCTAAACGGGCGGCTCTTGCATTTCTTCTCTTATTCGGCAAATCGCGGCACGATGACGCCCGCAGGTGCGTTCTTCGTCAGCTCGAAAGAGTTCCCATCAAGTTTGTGGATCTTCTTTGCCTCATACAGCGCCAGAAATTCATCGAGTGTGCCGATCTCAGGGTAGCCGTGCGCGCCGAAGCGGTAGTGCATCGGCACGAGCACGCGCGGCGCGATCGCGTCCGCGACCTTTTTTGCCGTCTTCGCGTCGATCGTATAGTACCCGCCAACGGGGATCAGCAGCGCGTCGCAGCCCTTGACCGCCGCGAGTTGCTTCTCATTCAACTCATGGCCAAGGTCGCCGCAGTGCACGACTGTCAGACCCTCGGTGCGCAGGATATGGATGGCGTTCTCGCCGCGAAGTGAACCTTTCTTGTCATCGTGGAACGTTGAAACCGTCTCGACCGTAAACGGGCTCTCCGATTTGTCGCGGCCCGAGAGCGTCACCGCCTCCAGAAAGGCGTGGTCGCGGTGGCCGTGCGAGCACAGCGCCTCGTCCGCCTCGATGTGCAGCGCGGGATACGTCTCTACATAGTAGGGGTCGAGCACGACGCGCCAGCCCGCGCTCTCGACCACAAAGCAGGAATGGCCCAGCCAGATGATGTTCATGGTGTTTTCCTCCTTAATTCCGCGTCATTCCAGCTCATCGAGCGTCATGGAGAAGCTCTCCATGCAGTTGACCATGAAATAGTCGAGCTCGGGCATGTGCATCTCGCTCAGCGCGCGGCGCGTCTGCTCCGCAGCCTTTTTGAATTCCATGTTGCCCGCCTTGAGCTCTTCGACACACTTGATATAGGCCGACAGCTTGTCCGCCGCCTTGACGAGCTTTTTCGTCGTCTCGTCCTCGATCTTGATAATCGGTTCATAATCCGCGCGCAGCTCCTGCGGCAGCATGGAGAGCAGCTTGTCGCTTGCCACGGCCTCGACCTTGCGGTAGGCGTCACGGATCTCGGGGTTATAATATTTGATGGGCGTCGGCATGTCGCCGGTCAAGATTTCCGTCGCGTCGTGGTAGAGCGCGGCGACCGCCACGGCGTTCGCGTCCGTGGGCAGACCGAAGACACGCGTGCGGATGAGCGCGAGCGCGTGCGCCAGCACCGCGACCATGTGGCTGTGCTCCTGAATGTTCTCCTCCTCGGTGTTGCGCATGAGCGCCCAGCGCTTGACACAGCGCATGCGGGAGATATAGGCATAAAAATGGTTGGCCATGCGTTATTCCTCCAACTCGCCGCGAAGACTGCCGCCGTCGACCGCCGTGATCTTCACGTTTTTCACCTGATTGTGCAGGCCTTCCTGCGCGACGGATACCTCCATATAGTTCGGCGCGTGGCCCGCGCTGCCGCCCTTGCGGTCGCGCTCGAAGAGCACGGGGAAGATCTTGCCCACGCAGCACGCAAGATACGCTTCGTGCATCGTCTTGGCGACAGCCGAGGCGCGCGCAGCGCGCTCTTCGCGCACGGGCATGTCGATCTGGCGCATCTCCGCAGCCTTCGTGCCCGGGCGGATGGAATAAGGGAAGACGTGCATGTCGGCAAAGCCGACGCGCGCGATGAAGTCAAGCGTCTGCGCGAATTCCTCCTCCGTCTCCTCGGGAAAGCCCGTGATGAGGTCCGTCGTGATGGCAGGGTCGTCAAAATACTGACGCAGCAGGTCGCAGGATTCCATATAGCGCGCCGTATCATATTTGCGGTTCATACGCTTTAAGGTCGCGTCGCAGCCCGACTGCATCGAGAGGTGGAAATGTGGGCAGAGGTAAGGAAGCTTCGACGCCCGCTTGCAGAATTCCTCCGTGATGGTCCGCGGTTCGAGCGAGCCGAGGCGGATGCGCATGTCGCCGCCCTCGCGCGCGATGAGCTCCAAAAGGTCGATGAGTGAGGTCCCGTCCTTGAAGTCCGAGCCGTAGGACGAAATTTCGATGCCCGTGACCACGATCTCACGGTAGCCCTCCTCACGCAGCGCTTTCACCTGCTTTGCAGCTTCGTCCATCGGCAGCGAGCGCACGCGCCCGCGCGCGTAAGGAATGAGGCAGTAGGTGCAGAAGTTCACGCACCCGTCCTCGACCTTGAGCATCGCGCGTGTGCGATTCACCATACCGCCCGCGGGCAGCACCTCAAAATCGCGCCGCTCCCAGACGTCGTCGACATCGACAATAGGCGTTTTGTCCTGTGCCGCGCGCTCCAGAAGGTCGATGAACTTCGCGCGGTCATTCGTGCCGGCGATGACGTCGAGCCCGAGCTTTTTGACGTCCTCGGAATGCGTCTGGGCGTAGCAGCCGCAGGCGGCGATGACCGCGCTCGGGTTGCGGCGCTGTGCCTGACGGAGCATCTGGCGCGACTTTTTGTCGCTCACCGCCGTGACCGAGCAGGTGTTGACGACGTAGGCGTCCGCCGTCTCCTCAAAATCCACCAGTGTATGTCCGCGGTGCAAAAGCTCCTGCTCGAGTGCCTGCGTTTCATATTGGTTCACCTTGCACCCAAGGGTGCAGATCGCAACTTTCATGTATGTTTGTATCCTTTTCCGCGATTTGGGCGGTAAAGTCCCGCTTTTTTTCTGCCGTTTCCGACGTAAAGCGTCCGCCGCCCTTGCTTTTTTATTTTTATATTGTATAATCATTTGAGCATTCTGACAAGACCAAAGAAAGGATTTTCCCGATATGATCTATCTCGATCACGCGGCCACCACCCCCGTTCCCGAAGAGGTGGCGCACGCCGTTTACGATACGCTGGTTTCTGGCTGGGGCAACCCCAGCTCGCAGTACCCCATTGGAAAGCAGGCGCGCGACGCTGTCGCGGCGCGCGAGACGATTGCCGCCGCGCTCGGCTGCAAGAGTGAACAGTTCGTCTTCACCTCCTGCGGGTCGGAAAGCGACAACTGGGCCGTCCGCCTTGCCCTGCACCAGAACCGCCACGCCGGCAAGCACATCATCACGACCGCCGTGGAACACAGCGCGATTCTCGAGACCTGCAAGGCCCTCGAGCAGGAGGGCTGCTCCGTCACGTACTTAAAGCCCGACAAGAACGGCGACATCACCGCCTCTCAGGTCGAAAGTGCACTGCGCGACGACACCGCGCTCGTCACGATGATGCTCGTCAACAACGAGACGGGCTGCATCTTCCCCGTGGCCGAGGTCGCGCAGCTTCTGAAAGCGAAAAAGTCCCGTGCCCTGCTGCACACCGACGCGGTGCAGGCCTTTTTGAAAATTCCGTTCCGCGCCGACACGCTGGGCGCGGACCTCATCTCCGTCAGCGCGCACAAGCTCGGCGCGCCCAAGGGTATCGGCGGCCTGTATTTGGGCGAGCGCATCCGCGCGCCCAAACCGCTGATCTTTGGCGGCGGGCAGGAGAGCGGCCTGCGCTCCGGCACAGAGGCCACGGGCCAGATCGCAGGCTTTGCCAAGGCGGTCGAGCTGCGCGCAGACCATCTCGATGAAAAGCTCGCCCACGTCGCCGCCATCAAGGCCTGCGCCGAGGAAAAGCTCCTCGCGCTCGACGGCGTCGTCCGCATCGGCGACGGGACCGCGCCGCACATCCTGTCGATCTCGCTCGTCGGCTACCCGTCGGCGAATGTCGTTACGGAACTTGGCGCACAGGGCATCTGCATCTCGGCAGGCTCCGCCTGCCATCGCGGGCAGCTGAGCCACGTCTACCGCGCGATGGGCCTTGACAAAAAGACCGCCGCGGGCGTGCTGCGTGTCAGCTTCGGCCCCGAGACGACGAAAGAAGAGATCGACGCACTCGTCTCCGCGCTCAAGGCGCACCGCGACACGCGCTTCCCCATGCTGTAATTCCACGATTCGAGGTTATTATGTTCTCCTATCTTCACCAGCCCAAGGGCTTTTACAAGCATCTTTTTCTACTGGCGCTGCCGGTCATTGTGCAGAATTTGATCACCACGTCGCTCGGCTTTCTCGATACGTTCATGGTGGGACTTCTCGGCAGCGATCAGATGTCTGCCGTCACGGTGGCGAACGTGCCAGTCTTCATCATCCAGCTCGTCGTCTTCGGCCTGCAAAGCGGCTCAAGCGTGCTCATCAGCCAATACTGGGGCCGCGGCGACCGCGAGAGCATCAACCGCGTCATGGGCATCGGCTTTATGATCGCGGGCGGCGTGAGCGTGCTGTTTGCCGCCATTCTGTGCGCGTTTCCCGCGCAGGTGCTCTACCTCATCACCGACAATCTGACACTCGTGGAGCTGGCCGAGCCGTACCTGCGCATCGTCGGCTTCTCCTACATTTTCAACTCGCTTTCCTCCATCTACATCGGCATGCAGCGCAGCATCGAAAATCCGCGCTTCGGCATGATCGTCTTCGCGATCTCGATGCTCTGCAACACGCTCGGCAACTATGTGCTGATCTTCGGCAAGCTCGGTCTGCCCGCGCTCGGCATCACGGGTGCGGCGGTAGCGACGCTTCTGTCCCGCGTGGTGGAGTTTGTCGTCGCGTTCTCCTACGCGTTCCGCTGCCGCACGATGCCGCTCATAAAGCACGCCATCCTCCGCCCCGGCATGGACATGCTGCGTAAATTCCTGCGCTACAGCGCGCCGGTGCTCATCAATGAGACGCTCTGGGGCACAGGCTTTTCGATGATCACGGTCATCATGGGCCACATGGCAAATAGCAGCGATCTCATCGCCGCCTACACGCTCGCGGGCAATATCGACAAGCTGATGACCTCGGGCGTGTTCGGCATCGCGGCGGCGGTATCCGTCATCGTCGGCAAAGAGATCGGCACGGGCAACTTAAAGGGCGTTTACAACATTGGCCGCGCGCTGTGCTTCACGGCGTTCGCGTTCGGCATTGTGCTCGGCCTCACCGAATACACGATGTTCGTGACGCTGATGCGCCCGTTCGTCATGCCGCTCTTCTCACTCTCGGCGGTCGCCGAGCGGCTTTGCAGTGTGATGCTCATGTGCTATGCCTGCGCCATCCCGCTGCACAGCTTTTCAACCACGATGGTCGTAGGCGTGCTGCGCGGCGGCGGCGATGTGAATGCCTCGCTTGTGATCGACAATTTTCCCCTCTGGTGCGGCACGCTGCCCATCATGTGCCTTTTAGGCCTTGTGCTCAAGGTGCCGAATGAGGTCTTCTGCCTCTGCCTGATGATCGAATACATCATCAAGTCCCCCATCGGCCTTTACCGCCTGCACTCCGGCAAGTGGATCCACGACATCACCCGCATCGACGAATAACAAAAAAGCGGAAGGGCGCTGCCCTTCCGCTTTTCCATTCTCATTGTCAAGTTTTTATCGCGCGCTCCCGCCGCATTTCTCTCAGCACCGGCACGCTGACACACAGCGACGCCGCCGCAAAGAACGCGATGCCGACCATGCGGTTCACGCTGATATGCTCGTGGTACACGACGACCGCCAGCGCCGTTGCCAGAATGGGCTTGACGAGATAAACGAACGACGCCTCCGTCGCAGAGGTGTACTCCGTGATCTTCGCCGTGAGCAGAAAGCCGATGGCCGCGCAGCCGATGCCGACATGGCACAAAAGCAGCGTCGTTTTGAGCGTAAAGCCCGTGAAAAACGGAATGCCCGCGAATATCTCCAGCCCCAGGCCGCTGTAAAGCGCACCGACCGCCGGAATCTCACCGAGCATCAGCAGGAAAAGAAGCTCCAGACCGCCGATGAGCATGTTGAACGTCGTGATCGCGAGCGCGCCGAGCCGCGGCAGACGCAGCTTGCAGAGCGTACCGTAAGTGGCAAACAGCAGCGTGGCGGTGAGGATCTCCAAAAAGCCGCGCAGGCTGATCTCAAGGTGCGCGGGATTGAGGATGAAGAGAATGCCGACAAGTTCCACGCCGATGGCCAGCAGATGGTTCTTTTTCAGCGGCTCATGCAGGATGAAGTGCGCCAGCGCCACCGCGAACACAGGATTGCCCGAGTAGATGATCGATGTAGCTGAGGCGTCCATGTGCAGCACCGCCATCTGCAAAAGCGACATATGCAGCGTCACCGTCAGAAAACCGAGCAGTGTGAAATAGCCCCAGTCCGCCTTTGTAAGCTGGATATCCCGCTTTTTGAGGTCGTTCAGTGCAAAGGGCATCAGCGCAGCCGCGCCGAGCAGCACACGCTCGACTGTCACCTGCATGGGTGCAAACGCGCCGCCGAGCGCCTTGAGCGCGACCTCCGTCGTGGAATAGAGCATCGCGGCAAGCAGGATATAGAGATATCCCCGTTTCCGATCAGTCGTCATCTTCTTCCTCCTTGTTCCACCCGACGCGGAACGGTAACATTGTATGCCGCAGCCTGCGAAAAAGCAAGAAATAGCATGCCGCGCGGGCAAAAAATGCCGCTCTGCAAAGCAGAGCGGCATTTTGACGATGCAGCGGGAAAATTACTTGGCAGTCTGCGCGGCCTTCTTGCTCTCCCACTTGGTCACGCAGCAGGCGCAGGAGATATCGCCCGTGATGTTGAGGCAGGTGCGGCCCATGTCGAAAAGACGGTCGATGCCGTAGATGATCATGATCATATCGACGGGAATGTTCATCGCCTCGAGCACCATGGCGAGCATGATCATGCCTGCGCCCGGCGTACCGGCCGTGCCGATGGAGGCAAGCGTTGCGGTGACGACGATCGTGACCATCTGGCCAAGGGTCAGCGTCATGCCGCAGCAGGTGGCAAGAAAGATGGTGGCGACGCACTGATAGATGGCGGTGCCGTCCATGTTGATCGTCGCGCCGAGGGGGATAACAAAGGAGGAAACGTCGCTCTCCGCGCCCAGCTCATCCGCGCACTCCTTGCTCAGAGGGATCGTGGCGGCAGAGGAGGTGGAGGTAAAGGCGAAAATCATCGCGGGGGATGCCTTCTCGAAGAAGGTGAAGGGGCTGATGCCCGCAAACGCCTTGGCAGAGAAAGAGTAGCAGAGGACTGCATGGACGATGTAGCCGAGGTACGCGCAGCCGAGCACCACGGCAAGAGAGCCGAGGATCTCAGGGCCCTGCGTGGCGACGACCCACGCCATCATCGTAAACACACCGATGGGGCTGAGGGCAATGATGAACGCCATCACGCGCTCGATGACCGCATAGAGCGTGGAGACCAGGTCCTTGGCAAGCTTGCCCTTTTCGCCCGCGGCAAGGATGCCGCCGCCGAACATCAGGGCGATCACGATGACCTGCAGCATGTTTGCGTCGGTGAAGGATTTCCACATGTTGCTCGGGAAGATGGCGACCAGGGTATCCATGAAGTTGGCGCTGGTGGCCTTATCCCAGACCGCGCCGTCCTCCAGCGCGAGCGTGGGGAACCAGCCTGCATTGTTGAAGAGGTTGGCGAATACCAGGCCGATGACGCAGGCCGCGGCCGTGGTGACAAGGAAGTAGGCGACCGTCTTCCAGCCGACGGAGCCGACCTTCTTCATATCGCCCATGGAGATGATGCCGTCGATCATCGACAGCAGCACGACGGGGACGACGATGAACTTGAGGAGGTTGACGAAGATGGTGCCGAAAGGCTTTAAGTAGTTGGTCGTGAACTCGGGTATTCCCAGCATATAAAAGACATAGCCGGCCAGAATACCGAGCAGCAGCGCAATTCCGATCTGCTTCGGCAAGCTTAGTTTTTTCTTTTCCATGCTCCACACACACTTTCTAAATGAAAATCCCCCATTTATAGGCATTATCAATAGGGGTCACACTTATTGTACTGCATTTAATTTCATTTGGCAAGGGTTTTTGCAGGAAAAATTTCGTTTTGCTGCCCGCATTTTTGCACAAAAATGATGGATATCTTTCATGTAAATTGGTCAAAATTCCGGCTTGCAATCTTGCCTGCTTTCGGGTATTCTTGGTCAGACGACAACAAACGAACAGGAGGAACGACCCATGATGCTCTGCACTGCGCCGAAAAAGAAAAATTCTTCCGTTGGTATTGCTGTTTCCGTTTTTATTGATATTGTTTCTTTTGACCGGTAAGTTTTCTTACCGGTCTTATTTTTTGCCCACGCGGGGCCCAACCATGTTTATTCAAATGAGAATAAAAATAAGAAGAAAGCAAAGAGGGAAAATCACATGAAGAAAGATCTCGGACACGAAGCCATCTACGACGCCCGACAGCTGGGCACCCCCAGAATGCTGATCCTGGGCCTGCAGCACATGTTCGCCATGTTCGGCGCGACGGTGCTCGTCCCCATTCTGGTCCAGGGCTACGGCCTGCCGCTCTCCATCCAGACGACGCTGCTGTTCGCCGGTCTCGGCACGCTGCTGTTCCACGTGTGCACCAAGTTCAAGGTCCCCGCGTTCCTCGGCTCCTCGTTCGCCTACCTCGGCGGCTTCTCCACGGTCGCGACGATGCCCGCCTACGAAGGTCTCGATCCCGAAACGAAGCTCGCCTACGCGCTCGGCGGCATCGTGATCGCAGGTCTCCTCTACCTCGTGCTCGCACTCCTCTTTAAGGTGCTCGGCGCGAAAAAGGTCATGCGTTACTTCCCTCCCATCGTCACGGGCCCGATGATCATCATGATCGGCCTGAACCTCTCCGGCTCCGCCATCAATAACGCCTCCACCTGCTGGTGGCTCGCCCTCGTCGCTATGGCCATCATCGTGGTCGCCAACATCTGGGGCAAGGGCATGGTCAAGATCATCCCCATCCTGCTCGGCGTCGTCGGCTCCTACATCGTCGCGGTCATCGCCGGTCAGGTCGACTTCTCCGGTGTGAGTGAAGCAAGCTTCCTTGGTCTCCAGCAGTTCGTCATCGCCAAATTCGACGTCTCCGCCATCCTGGTCATGGCCCCTATCGCCATCGCGGCTATGATGGAGCACATCGGTGATATCTCCGCCATCTCCTCCACCACCGGCAAGAACTTCATCGCTGACCCCGGCCTGCACCGCACCCTGCTGGGCGACGGCCTGGCCACCATGGTGGCCGGTATGTTCGGCGGCCCCGCCAACACCACCTACGGCGAGAACACCGGCGTGCTGGCCCTGAGCAAGATCTACGACCCGCTGGTCATCCGCATTGCCGCTGTATTTGCCTGCATCCTGAGCTTCTGCCCCAAGTTTGAAGCCATCATCAACACCATTCCTTCCGGCATCATCGGTGGTATCAGCTTTGTGCTGTACGGCATGATCTCCGCCATCGGTGTTCGCAACGTAGTGGAAAATCAGGTCGACTTTACCAACAGCCGTAACCTGATCATTGCTGCCGTTATCCTGGTGTGCGCTCTGGGCTTTAACTCCGTGGGCGGCATCACCTTCGGCATCGGCGGTGTCAGCGTTACCCTGTCCGGCCTGGCCATTGCTGCCCTGGCCGGCATTCTGCTGAACGCCATCCTGCCTGGCAATGATTACGAGTTCGACTCCAACCCCGGCACCGGCGAAGGCACCAGCCTGCGCGTCTGATCCTGCGCTTATCTGACGGGTGTGTTTGACACCTAAATAGCATCCCAACCATGATGGTGGCCGCGGCCCCGCGCCGCGCACGAAATTTGCTTTTTTCCGTTATCCCAACTTCGTAAAGATGTGGTATAATGACACTAAGCCAATTTCCCACCATCATTTTTTATTTGTGTTGGAATTCTACGTTCCCTATAATTCCTAACTCCTAAGGCAACACCGCACAATTCCCGCCTTGCGGCTTAAGCACCGCTCCG
>OGOK01002391.1_pt1 | contig 10914 bp, 7 predicted proteins | sample 1552661 | NCBI WGS metagenome assembly OGOK01 (sample SAMEA2580172, study PRJEB22360) | human gut metagenome | biome: human gut; feature: human-associated habitat; material: faeces | place: Denmark | collected 2008/2010
CAAGATTCCCCTTCATGATTTTGATCATGTCTGAAATATAAAACTGTGGTCTGCAGTCTACAAGCAGATGAACATAGTCCGGCATAACCTCCATAGCCAGAATTTGAAATTTATATTCCTGTGCAAGACCTTCCAGCATTTCTTTGCATTCCACATCAATTCCATCTTTTAAAACCTTTTTTCTATACTTGGTACACCAGACCAGATGATACTGCAGAGAGTATACATATCCTCTACCATATGAAAGACCATTTTTATTAATTGTAAACATATCTTTTCCCATAAAAACATTATACCATATACATAGGAATATATCAAACATTTGTTCTCCTTTTGTCGAAAATCTTGCGCGTCTAACTCATCACTAAAGTAACGAGAATGCGACGCGCCGTTTTCAAAGCTGAGGCGGTCAGTATTGGTAAAAAAAGATATTTAAAAATATACAAATTTATGATATGTTGAATACGAAAACGTTACCGATTATACATTTTGACTAAAAATAATAAAAACCAGAGAGGGACAATATATGTCTAATAAAGCAGAAACACAATATAATCCACAATGTGGGGAGCGAAGAACAATTTTTTCAGATGAGTATGATTTTCTCACAAAAATTGAATCAGTGTGTGCCAAAGAAGATGGAATACATTTTTTGGTACGTACATGGAAAGACCGTATAGCCACAGTTCGTATTACATTTTTGACACCATCGGTATTCAGATTTGTGATGGTACCGGAGATGACTGCAAAAAGCCACAGACAGACGGTAGTCGAAGATGTACTTGAATCGGAGTTTGAAACAAAAAATGCAGAATTTACAGAAAATGAAGATATGTATATATATGAAACAAATCAGTTAAGTCTTCATTTTTCAAAAAACTACTGGGAAATGTCCATATATCAGAATGGAAAATTATTGACGAAAGAACAGGCTTTTGACACTAATGTCGATAACCGGTGGAAACAGCTTCCAACAGGATTTAGAGTAGATGCATCTGGAAAAAGCATAGCCTCATTTGAGCAGTTTGTATTATTCTCCGATGAGCAATTTTGGGGATTTGGAGAGAAGTTTACACATTTTAATAAACGTGGACAAAGAATAGAGTGTTGGCAAAAAGATGCATTGTCTACTAATACGGAGGATTCATATAAAAGTCATCCGTATTTTACAAGCAGCCGGGGATATTCAGTATTGTTAAATACATTTACGCGTTCATCATTTGATATGGGTGCTTCATCATGGATCAGTTATCAGATGGGCAGTGACGATCCTATTCTGGATTATATTTTCCTGGCAGAAGAAAGCAAAGACTATAAGAAGCTATTGCAGCAGTATTTGCAGATTACAGGGCAGATACCTATGATTCCAAAGTGGGCTTTTGGTTTCTGGATGTCAAAATGCTCTTATATGAGCCGTAAAGAAGTCGAGGATGTTGTTGCTGATGCTGAAAAATTTGGAATAGGTATCGATGTAATTCATATCGATGGCTGGCAGAGGCAGGATATGTCTGGTGTATGGGAATGGGATACAGAACGTTTCCCTGAACCGGAAGAAATGATTAAAGAATTAAATAAAAAGAACATACATTTAAGCCTTTGGAATTATCCGTACTTGCAGGAAGATTCGCCGGCATTTAAGGAACTGGCAGAACGTGGATTTTTTATAAAAAATAAAGAAGGGCATCCTGCAATGTTTAAAGCGACTGCAGATTCAGAGTTTTTGTGTGCCTGCTTTGATTTCACAAATCCGGAATTTCTGGCATGGTATGAGGAACGTGTGAAAAAAATCGTCAGAATGGGTGTATCAGTGATAAAAACAGATTTCTCTGAAGCAGTACCTGAAGATGTTGTATTTTACAATGGCATGAGCGGGCGAGAAGGACATAATCTTCTGACGTATCTGTATGCAAAAAATATTTACACATGGATGAAAGAAATTTGCGACGAACGTGGGGAATTGCCAATGCTTTGGGGACGCAGTGGGTATGTGGGTTCTCATACGATTCCGGCAGCATGGGCAGGAGATTCTTCCAGTGATAAAGCAAGTCACAGTGCAATTCTTCAGGCCGGACTTGGGATGGCTATGTCTGGCGTATCTTTCTGGGGTTATGATCTTGGCGGATTTTATAACACAGGTTATATCGGAAATGAGGAACGTCCGAATATAGAAGATTACCTTTCCTCTGTGCAGATGGGATTGTGGATGCCATTATCCAGAGCGCACGGTAAAACACCGCGGGAACCATGGCAGTATGGAGATATGGCATTAAAAGAAGTAAAAAAATGGATTAACTTCAGACATCGACTTGTGCCATATCTTTATCACACAGCCTGCCAGACTCATCAGTCTGGTATTCCAATGATTCGTCCGCTTGTGATGGAATATCCGAAAGATCCAATCGCAAAGACACAGAATCTGTCTTATATGCTTGGTGATGCATTGCTTATTTCACCCGGATTTGACAGAGATGAATATGAACTGTATCTTCCGGAAGGCCGGTGGCAGGATATTGAAAGTAAAGAAGTATATGAGGGAATGACATTTGTTCATATAGAAAACAAAGCTTTTGCTGATGGTGGTACATCTCTTCGGGTTTTCCAGAAAGAAGGAACAAGTATACCATTGTTTGCTCAAAAAGAAGTATTGCATGTGCCTGCACAACTATGGAAACAGGAAGATCTTGAATTTATGACATTTCAGAAAAAAGATGTTGATTAGCTATTGTGCACAAAATAGATGCATAAAAATATGAAAAATGGATAAAAGTAAAAAAGCTGAAATAATAAGAACTGACTTGACAAAAGAAATTTATCTGTGCTATATTCAACTACAGTTGTAGTGTGTAACTCGATTTATGGAGGCATTAACTATACATAACAGGAATTGTTTATGTGGGTTAGTGTCTCTTTTTTTGTACTCTGTTTTAGAAAAAAGGGTACAGACCGGCTAAAAAGATGCAAAACCGCAGAAACTCTTCTTGTAAAAAGTATAAACTACACAAGGAGTAAAAAAATGAAGGACAAAATTTTTAGTGTTCTGCAGCGAGTGGGAAGAAGCTTTATGCTCCCGATCGCAATCCTTCCGGTAGCCGGACTTTTGCTGGGAATCGGAAGCTCATTTACCAATGCAACCACGATTGAAACGTACGGGCTGACAAGCTTGCTCGGCAACGGCACAATTCTTCATGCACTGCTGGTGATCATGAACAAAGTAGGAAGTGCAGTGTTTGATAACCTGCCGCTGATTTTTGCGGTAGGTGTTGCAATTGGTATGGCAAAGAAGGAAAAAGAGGTTTCTGCCCTGTCAGCCGTTATTGCGTATTTTGTTATGAATACAGCGATTAACGCAATGCTGACCATTACGGGTCAGATTCTGGAAAACGGAGAAATTGCAGAATCCGTTCTGGAAGGAACCATCACTTCTGTCTGCGGTATTCAGTCACTGCAGATGGGTGTGTTTGGCGGTATTATTGTCGGTCTTGGAGTTGCTGCACTTCATAATCGTTTTTACCGGATCCAGCTTCCGAATGCACTTTCTTTCTTTGGAGGTACTCGTTTTGTACCAATTATTTCTACGATCGTCTATATGTTTGTGGGAATTATAATGTATTTTGTATGGCCGGTTGTACAGAACGGCATTTATGCGCTGGGTGGCCTGGTAACCGGCTCCGGTTATGTCGGAACGCTGATTTTCGGTCTGATTAAACGGGCACTGATTCCATTTGGTCTGCATCACGTATTCTATATGCCTTTCTGGCAGACAGCAGTCGGAGGTACCATGGAAGTGGCAGGACAGATGGTGCAGGGCGGACAGAATATTTTCTTCGCACAGCTTGCGGATTCTGCGAATATCGCACATTTCAGTGCAGATGCAACGAGATATTTCTCCGGAGAATTTATTTTTATGATTTTCGGACTTCCGGGAGCAGCACTTGCCATGTACCATTGTGCGAAACCGGAGAAGAAAAAAGCGGCAGGCGGTCTGCTTCTTTCCGCAGCACTTGCGTGTATGGCAACTGGTATCACAGAACCGCTGGAATTCTCTTTCCTGTTTGTTGCACCGGCGTTGTTTGTCGTGCAGGTTATTCTTGCGGGAACAGCTTATATGATCGCACACATCCTGAATATCGCAGTAGGTCTTACCTTTTCCGGCGGACTTCTGGACTTCTTCCTGTTCGGTATTCTGCAGGGAAATGAAAAGACAAGCTGGATGAGGGTGATTCCGGTCGGCATTCTTTATTTCTTCCTGTATTATTTTATCTTCAAATTCATGATTAAAAAGTTTGATTTTAAGACACCGGGTCGTGAGGATGATGATGTGGAAACCAAGCTTTATACGAAAGCAGATGTAAAAGCAAGAAAAGAGGCGCAGAACGATGGGGTGGCATCGGAAGATGCCATGAGTGAAGCAATCACAAAAGGTCTTGGCGGAAAGAAAAATATTTCGGATGTGGACTGCTGTGCAACAAGACTGCGCTGTACTGTTCATGATGCAGCGAGAGTCAGCGATGGTATTTTAAAGGCGACAGGGGCATCTGGCGTTGTGCATAAAGGAAATGGTGTACAGGTTATTTACGGACCCAATGTAACTGTGATAAAATCAAATTTAGAGGATTATCTGGAAAAAGCTCCGAATACGTATGCGGAAGCAGAAAATACACCAACCCCAAAAGAGGCGGAACCGACGCAGGAAACAAAAGAACAGAAGGTTGTGGATACCATTACTGTCTGCAGTCCAATGAGCGGACTGGCAGCTGATCTTTCTACTGCGCCGGACGAAGCGTTTGCGGAAAAGATGATGGGAGACGGCGCTGTTGTAACACCGGAAGATCCTTATGTGCGTGCTCCGGAGGACGGAGAAGTTGCGTTTGTTTTTGACACAAAACATGCGATTGGATTTGTAACCGATTCCGGGGTCAGCCTTCTGATTCATGTCGGAATTGATACAGTAAAACTGAACGGAGAGGGATTTGAGGCACTGGTAGAAAGCGGTCAGACCGTGAAAAAAGGTGATCCGATGCTGAAGCTGGATCTGGAATATCTGAAAACACATGCGCCGTCGGTTACATCACCGGTTCTTTGCACAGAGCTGGAGGAGAACCAGAGAATCCGTCTTTTGACAGACGGACCGGTAAAAGCAGGAGATCCTTTATTTGCGATTGAGATTCTCGCGTAAGCTGTGCCTTAAAAACGGGTGAGAAGAATGTACAGGATAGCAAAAACACTGAACCACAATTCATTTATTGGTGTGGAAGAAGAAAATAACCGGGAATATCTGGTCATGGGGAAAGGAATTGCATTTGGGAAAAAAACGGGACAGCGTGTACAGCCGGGAGACGATGCCCGCATTTATTCCCTGACAGAGATGATGGAGCGAGGAAATGCCAGAACCATTGTACAGGGCGTTTCTCCGCTCAGCCTGGAGCTGGCGAGTGCCGTGCTTGACGAGGCAGAAAAGGAATTTGGAAAAATTGACCGTTCCATCGTCTTTCCAATGGCAGATCATCTGGATTTTGCTGTCCGGCGGATTCAGAACGGTGAGCAGATCAGCAATCCGCTCACCGACGATATCCGTGTGATGTTTTACAAAGAGTATAAAGTTGCTTCCTGTATCAGGGAGCTTTTAAAAGAACGGCTTCAGATCGAAATTGATGAACATGAAATCGGCTATCTTGCACTTCATGTTCATTCGGCAATTGTGGAGGAAAATGTTTCACAGGCCATGGAAGTAGCAAGAGCAGTCCGGGAGAGCATTTCTTTGGTGGAGCATATCACCGGGCATACCATCGATGTGATGTCGTTGTCGTATAACCGTATGATGAACCATATCCGCTATATGGTTGCAAGAGCGGTCAGTGGGGAAAAACTGAAAGTAAATATGAATGACTACATGTCCGTAAAGTTTCCGAAAGCCTTTCAGGCGGCGAAACGAATCTGTGAGGAGATGGAAAAGAGGCTGAAACTTCCGATGGAGGAGATCGAAATTGGATATCTCGCTATGCACATAGAACGGATTATGGACAGAGAAGAAGGAGAATAAAAGCATGAAAACATTTGAATATACCATTAAAGATGAACTGGGAATCCACGCAAGACCGGCAGGAATGCTGGTAAAGGAGGCAAAAAATTTTGCATCGGAATGCACCATCACAAAAGATGGAAAAACGAAAAAACTGACTCAGCTGATGATGCTGATGTCACTTGGTGTAAAGCAGGGAGATACCGTAACCGTTGCAGCAAACGGAGAGGACGAAGATGCAGCGATTGAGACGCTGAAAGCGTTTTTCGAAGCAAATCTGTAAAAAGTACGCTCGGAGGATAAAAAATGCAGTATTTTCAGGGGAAATCCGTATATAAAGGAATTGTTATGGGACCGGTTGCGGTTCTGAAGAAAAATGATTACCAGGTTAAAAGAGCCCGGATTGAAGATCCGGAAGCAGAAGTAAAACGTGTGAAAGAAGCCGTGGAGGTTTCGAAAAAACAGCTTGGCAGACTGTATGACAAGGCAGTCCGGGAAGTTGGAGAGGCAAGTGCGGCGATCTTTGAAGTCCATCAGATGATGCTGGAGGATGAGGACTATCTGGAATCAATGGAGAACATGATCCGGACAGAACTGGTAAATGCAGAATATGCAGCGGCAGCAACCGGCGATAATTTTGCAGAGATGTTTGCAGCTATGGATGATGAATATATGAAGGCTCGTTCCGCAGATGTAAAAGATATTTCCGAACGTCTGGTCCGCAATTTAAGCGGCGAGGGAGATAACGACCTGAGTTCTATGGAACCATCTGTTATAGTGGCAGACGATTTAAGTCCGAGTGAAACTGTACAGATGGACAAAGAAAAAATACTTGCGTTTGTGACTGTGCATGGATCTACCAATTCTCATACTGCGATTCTTGCGCGAATGATGAATATTCCGGCATTAATCGGCGTCCCGATGGATTTAAATGGTCTGAAAACAGGCATGACGGCCGTTGTAGACGGTTTTTCAGGTCAGGTTATCTTTGAGCCGGAGGAGGATGTGCGGAAGGAAACCGAAAAAAGAATGCAGGAAGAAGCAGAAAAACAGAAGCTTCTTGAGGAGTTGAAAGGAAAAGAAAATATTACGCCGGATGGCCGTAAGATCAACATCTATGCAAATATCGGCAGTGTTGGTGACCTTGGCTATGTGATGGAAAATGACGCCGGTGGAATTGGACTTTTCCGAAGCGAATTCCTCTATCTTGGAAGAAATGATTTCCCAACGGAGGAAGAACAGTTTCAGGCATATAAACAGGCCGTGCAGACCATGGCAGGCAAAAAAGTGATTATCCGTACGCTGGATATCGGGGCAGATAAGCAGGTAGAATACTTTAATCTTGGAAAAGAAGAAAATCCGGCGCTTGGGTACCGTGCAATCCGGATTTGTCTGAAACAGCCGGAAATTTTTAAAGCGCAGCTTCGCGCATTGTTCCGCGCAGCCGTTTACGGAAACCTTTCTGTCATGTATCCGATGATCACATCAACAGAAGAGGTAGAAAAAATCTACGCAATTGTTGCAGAGGTAGAGGAAGAGCTGAAAGCACAGGAAGTGCAGTATAAAATTCCGGAGCAGGGCATTATGATCGAGACACCGGCAGCCGTGATGATCAGCGACCGTCTGGCGGAAATGGTGGATTTCTTCAGCATCGGAACGAATGACCTGACGCAGTATACCCTGGCGATTGATCGTCAGAATGAGCAGCTGGATGATTTCTACAATCCACACCATGAAGCCGTTCTTCGGATGATTCGCATGGTGGTGGAAAATGCACACAAATGCGGAAAATGGGCAGGAATCTGCGGGGAGCTCGGTGCAGACCTGACATTGACGGAGCAGTTTGTACGAATGGGAGTGGATGAGCTTTCTGTTGCTCCGTCCATGATTCTGAAGCTGCGGAAGATTGTCCGCGAGATGAAAGCAGAAGAGTAGAAGAAACGATACAGCAGATAAGAAAACTCTCTGTTTTGGAGAGTTTTCTTATCTGTTCACAAATAACAGAAGATACAGCCGAAAAATCAGAAAAAAAGAAAGGATGTTTGGGACAACAGTAAGAAAATGTCTCAAATCCTTTTATTTCCTCTTGACGAATGGCGTATTTTGCGATAGTGTATCAGAGTAACAAAAAACAAAATCAAAAATTGAGTTGCTTTTCTCTTATTCAGAGTGGTGGAGATACATAGGATCTGTGAAACCACGGCAACCCCCGGCAGATTGGTCTGCATGGGAAGGTGCCAGCCTGAGCGAAATTTTCGAACAATAAGGGGATTTGAACATTACTATTCAGGTCCGCTAAAAATTGCGGATCTTTTTTTACGAAAAAATGTTCAGGGAAAGTCAAAGCCCACGAACGAAAAGCAAAAGAGAAGAGAAGAAAAAAAAGGAGAAAAAGAATGGAAAAAAGACTGTTTACTTCTGAGTCTGTAACCGAAGGACATCCGGACAAAATCTGTGATGCCATTTCTGACGCGATTCTGGATGCGCTGCTTGAGCAGGATCCGATGAGCCGTGTAGCTTGCGAAACCTGTACTACAACAGGATACGTTATGGTAATGGGTGAGATTACATCCAACGCACACATTGATTTCCAGCAGGTTGTACGTGATACCGTTCGCGAAATCGGCTACGACCGTGCAAAATACGGATTTGACGCAGATACCTGTGCTGTTGTAACTGCAATTGACAAACAGTCCACCGATATCGCTATGGGTGTAGACAAAGCGCTCGAAGCAAAAGAGAACAATATGAGCGATGAGGAGATCGATGCCATTGGAGCAGGAGATCAGGGAATGATGTTCGGATTCGCAACCAACGAGACCGAAGAGTACATGCCATACCCGATCTACATGGCACACAAACTGGCTCGCCAGCTGACCAAAGTCCGCAAAGACGGTACTTTAAGTTACCTGCGTCCGGACGGAAAAACACAGGTAACCGTAGAGTACGATGAGAACGGCAAACCGTTCCGTCTTGATGCGGTTGTTCTTTCCACTCAGCATGATCCGGAAGTATCCCAGGAGCAGATTCATGAGGATATCAAAAAATACGTATTCGACGAAATCATCCCGGCAGACATGGTAGATGAGCACACCAAGTTCTTCATTAACCCGACCGGCCGTTTTGTAATCGGCGGACCTCATGGAGATTCCGGCCTCACCGGACGTAAGATCATCGTAGACACCTACGGCGGATACGCTCGTCACGGCGGCGGAGCTTTCTCCGGAAAAGACTGTACAAAGGTAGACCGTTCTGCAGCTTATGCAGCACGTTACGTAGCAAAGAATATCGTAGCAGCAGGTCTTGCCGACAAATGCGAGGTCCAGCTTTCCTACGCAATCGGTGTCGCTCATCCGACTTCCATCATGATCGACAGCTACGGCACAGGAAAACTCTCCGACAACAAACTGACCGACATCGTTCGTGAGAACTTCGACCTTCGTCCGGCTGGAATCATCAAAATGCTGGATCTGAGAAGACCGATCTACAAACAGACAGCAGCTTACGGACACTTTGGACGCAACGACCTGGATCTGCCATGGGAAAAACTGGACAAGGTGGATGCACTGAAAAAATATCTGTAATCTGACTGAGGCAGACAGAATTATGTGTGGAGAAATGAAAACGGAAAACAGCAATCAGAAACAATGTATCAAAATGGTAGGGAATATAGGGATTCTGTATGAGGATCCCTATATTCTCGTATGTCGCAAACCGGCAGGAGTTCCGGTTCAGAGTGCAAATGCCAGAGTCAAAGATATGGTCAGCATTCTGAAACTGTATCTGCTGGAAGAGTCCGGGAAACCGGGAGAGCCATATCTTGGAGTTGTGCATCGCTTAGATCAGCCGGTTCAGGGCGTGATCGTATTTGCCAAGACAAAACAGGCAGCAGCGAATTTAAGCAGTCAGATCGCAGACCGGAAGGGCAGCGGTCAGGTCGTGAAACGATATTGTGCAGTTGTGCGTAGAAATGCCGATGTATACAAAGAAACAGAAACAGCAGCAGAATATCAGGAACTGACTGATTATCTTCAGAGAGACCGCAGGACAAACACTTCTTATATTGTGCCAAAGGGAACGAAAGGTGCAAAAGAAAGCAAACTGCGTTATGCGATCCTGGAAGAAACAGAGGATCTCAGCCTGGTAGATATCGAACTTCTGACCGGCCGGCATCATCAGATCCGTGTACAGCTTTCCGGAGCGGGCATGCCGATTGCGGGTGATAAAAAATACGACGAAAAATCCGCAAAAACGACAGGAACACGCGAAAAAGAAACTCCGGCACTCTGTGCTTACAGCTTAAGTTTCCAGCATCCGAAAACCGGAAAACAGATGGATTTCACCGTTCTTCCGGAAGGAGGAGCGTTTGAAAAATTCCGCAAAGAATAGCAATATCCGGTAAAAACAGGATAACAGAATGAAAAAGATTATGTCGTACATACTAAATCCGATAAAAGAGGATAAGGAAGGTGCGGCGAAGATGAATACAAAAATCAGAAAAGCAATCGGAATTGTGGGAATCATAATGGCGGTATATATCATTTTTAAATATATATTCGGCTATGTGGCCCCATTTCTGGTGGCTTTTTTGATTGTAAGGATTTTAAATCCGGCTGCCATCCGTCTGCAAAAATATCCGTGTTTTCGGAAAGTAGGAAAAGGGAGTCTTTTGTTCTGCATGATGAGCCTGATCCTTGGAATAACAGGCGTATGCATGTGGTTCCTCGGTGTGCGGCTGTTTGCACAGATCCGCAGCATTTTTCTGCATATTGATCAGTACGAGGCAAAGATGGAAACGATGATTGACGGATGCTGTGTGCTGCTCAAGCAGAAATTCGGGATGAAAAGTGAGGCGGCCAGAGAGATCGTCTACCAGAACATTGAAAAAATGTCGG
>OGOK01002404.1_pt1 | contig 10881 bp, 10 predicted proteins | sample 1552661 | NCBI WGS metagenome assembly OGOK01 (sample SAMEA2580172, study PRJEB22360) | human gut metagenome | biome: human gut; feature: human-associated habitat; material: faeces | place: Denmark | collected 2008/2010
AACAGTTTAATCCGGGTACACATACCGTTTTAGCACTGCCCTGATATATTTTACCCTTGAATAAATTGGGAATATGAATATTAGTAAGCAGCGTGGCAGCTGCCTGTATCCATCCACGTATTCCGGCAGCTCTTTTTGATATTATTTTTTTATTCTTATCCAATTCCGACACACTCCAGACATAATTTTATTGCTTTGCCAAGTACGGCAGCCGCTTCACCTCTGATTGCACCATAGCTGACCATAGTGATACCGGTGATAAGCAAGGCAATTTGAGATATTTTTTGGTACTTCAAGATATCGTTGCTCCTTTCAATTGTTGAATTTATTGACCTGCTGACCTGGGTATTATACAATAGTAGTTGTAAAATTTTTGTTAAGAAACAGGTGAAAGCTTTTGAGATTATTAATAGTTGAAGATGAGAAACAAATATGTGACACAATTGCAAAAAGTCTGTATGATGCTGGTTACGAGGTGGATACCTGCTATGACGGGGAAGAGGCACTGGAATGCATTCTGGCGGAGGATTATGATTTGATTGTTCTGGATCTGAATCTGCCGGGTATGGATGGAATGGACATTTTAAGGGAACTTAGACAGAAAAATGAGGAGACGAAGGTCCTGATATTATCTGCAAGAGGACAGATTGCCGATAAGGTTGAGGGACTGGATGCAGGTGCAAACGATTATATGGAAAAACCGTTTCATTTGCAGGAACTTGAGGCACGTATCAGAAGCCTGACAAGAAGAAAATTTGTGCAGAAGGATATATGCCTGGAAAGCGGTGAAATTAAGTTCAATACGATAAGACGCGAGGCATATGCAAAAGGGAAAATGGTTCCCCTGACAAGAAAAGAAAATGGTATTCTGGAATATCTCCTTCTTAATCTTGGCAGACCGGTCAGCCAGGAAGAACTGATAGAGCATGTCTGGGATGCATCCGTGGATAGCTTTAGCGGCTCTATCAGAGTGCATATGTCGTCACTCAGAAGAAAACTAAAGTCCGTGCTTGGATATGATCCGGTTTTGAACAAGGTGGGAGAGGGGTATAAAATACGAGAGGAGTCCGATAAATGAGAAGAATGTCGCTGCAGTGGAGGCTTACCTGTATCATTACATTATATATTGCGGTTATATGTGGATGCCTGACTATGCTGGTCTATAAAAACGGTGTGTATTATATGGATTCCCTGCAGGAGGCTGTTGATGCACAGGGAGATGGAAATGAAAATGAATCAGACGAAATATATATCAGTATTCCGGAAGATAAGTGGGATGAATTTGCAAATGATTTTTCGGTCCAGGTATACAACAATAAGACGGATTACAAAAAAAGCAGCCTGATAATTTCAACTTTATTGGCACTTCTTGGTGGAGTGGCTACATATTTTATAAGTGGACGTGCCCTCAGGCCGATTAGAGAGTTTTCGGATAAAATCGAAGAAGTGCAGGCACAGAATCTGGCAGATTCACGGATAGAAGAAAACCAGGTGAAAGAACTGAACCAGCTTAGTGCTTCGTATAACAAAATGCTGGAACGCCTTTCGGATGCCTTTGAGATACAAAGACAATTTACTGCAAATGCAGCACATGAGCTTCGGACCCCGCTGTCTTTAATGCAGGTACAGCTTGATTTATATAATTCCACCAGACATCCGGGCAATGATACGGATACTTTACAGACGATAAAGATGGTTACGGAACAGAATGACAGACTCAGCAGGATGGTAAAGACACTTCTTGACATGAGCGAACTTCAGACTGTGGGGAGAGATGAGAAAATTGCGGTTGATGCTCTTATTGATGAAGTACTGGCAGATTTGGAACCTCTGGCACAGGAAAAAAATATAAAGCTTGCTGGAAAATGCAAGAACACAACAATGGTCGGAAGTGATATTCTTATTTACAGGCTGGTATATAATCTTGTTGAAAATGCAATAAAATATAATCATTCAGGTGGACAGGTTACAGTTACTGCGTATCAGAAGGAAAAGCATGTTTATCTGTCAGTAGAGGATACAGGAAACGGAATCCCGGAGGAACTAAGGGAGCGCGTGTTTGACCCATTCTTTCGTGTGGATAAATCCAGAAGCAGGGAACTGGGGGGCGTAGGTCTGGGACTTGCTCTGGTTCATGAAATTGTGAGAGTGCATGATGGCAGTATAACAGTTAAGTCCAGTCCGTCTGGCGGGACGATTTTTGATGTGGTTTTTTAAAGAGAATAAATATACCTGATGTGCTTTTGAACAGCCTGAAATGGGAGGAAAGAAGATGCTGGAACGAAAAAAAGTCCGTGCAGCCAATGAAGATTTACCGGTAATTATGGAAATGAATGCAGCCAGTAAAATGAAACTGGAAAAAAGAATGATAAACCTGTCCTTTATTGGAAGTGTACTCTTTGTAGTGGCAGAAGGAGTTATGGCATATATCAGCCATTCCCATGCAATACTGATGGACTGCGTATTTGATGTGACAGATTTAATAATGATAGGACCGTTTTTGGTGCTGGTGCCACTGTTATACCGGCCGGTAACAGAACGCAGACCATATGGATTTTCCCAGGTGGAATCTCTATTTCTGGTAATCAAGTACAGTGTACTTTTAGTAGTTACCATCCAGCTTTTAATCGACAGTGTGCAAAGCATCCTGCATGGCGGACATATGGTAAATGCCAGCCAGCTTGCAGGCTTTGAGTTTGGCGTGTTTGCCGGCTGTCTGATCATCTATTTCCTGCTTCATTATTTCAGTAAACGATATGCATCTGTGGTAGTAAAAGCAGAAATGTATAACTGGAAATTAGATGTAGTCAGCAGCTTTGGCGTATTCGCTGCATTCTTCGGACAGTTCCTTCTGCAGAAGACACCGTACGAATGGCTGGCACCGTACATAGACCCGGTAGTAGCAATTGTGATGGCATTAATCTTAATTGTAGAACCGGTGAAAATGATATTGCATGGACTCAGGGAGCTGGTGCTCTTTGCACCGGAGCAGGAAGTGATGGACCAGATACGTTCCATTGCAGAACAATATATGCAGACCTGTTCCTATACGATAGAATTTTTGGATGTCATCCAGACCGGACGAAAAACCTGGGTGGAAATATACATAGACAGCCCCAACGATATTATTACAATGCAGTCCCTCACCAGAATCAGAAATGGAATCCGGGAAGAATTAAAGAAAAACTTTGACCAGATTTATGTAGAACTGATACCGGATTTGCCGGAATAAAAATAATACCGGACACAGGTGCCGGAGTGTATAAAAAGTGCCGATGGAATATTCCACCGGCACTTTTTATGAAACGGAGATGGCGGGATTCGAACCCGCGTGCCCCGGAGGGCTAACGCATTTCGAGTGCGCCCCGTTATGACCACTTCGATACATCTCCAGATAAAAAAGAGTGCATACACTTTGTTGGATTCGTGTGGTAAAGTGTTTTGCACAATAACACATATATCATACAATATTTTCCTGCCGGATGCAAGCAGATTTCATTGACAGACTTGGAAAATGCCCGTATAATAATATTTATATTGGTTATAGTGACCATAACTAGGAGGATTAGACAAATGAATAATGAAAAAGAGTTCAAGCCGTATATTCCGGCAGACAAAGTTTTGCCGGAACTTACGCCAGTCTCTATTATTCTGGGTATTCTGCTTGCCGTAGTTTTCGGTGGGGCAAACGCATACTTAGGACTTAGAGTAGGAATGACAGTGTCGGCATCCATACCGGCAGCGGTAATTTCCATGGGAATTATCCGCGTAATTTTAAGAAGGGACTCCATTCTGGAGAATAACATGGTACAGACCATCGGTTCTGCCGGAGAGTCTCTTGCAGCAGGAGCAATCTTTACACTCCCGGCTCTGTTTATGTGGGCAGAGGAAGGTGGTACAAGCATGCCATCTTTAGTGGAAATCGCATTGATTGCATTAATCGGTGGTGTCATCGGAGTTATGTTCATGATTCCACTTCGTAGTGCATTAATCGTACAGGAGCATGGAAAGCTTCCTTATCCGGAAGGAAAAGCCTGTGCAGAAGTACTGGTAGCCGGAGAAGAAGGCGGAGCAAAAGCAAGTACCGTATTTGCCGGTCTGGGAATTGCAGCAGCATACAAATTCATCACAGATGGTTTGAAAGTATTCCCGAGTGAAGTGACTTATGAAATCAAATCTTACAAGGGTTCCGGAGTCGGAATGGATGTACTTCCGGCACTTCTTGGAGTTGGTTATATCTGTGGAGCCAGAGTATCTTCCTACATTTTTGCGGGTGGAGTAATCGGCTGGTTCGTACTGATGCCGTTAATCGCACTCTTTGGTGCAGACCTTACCATTTTCCCGGCAAGCGTTCCGGTATCTGAACTTGGCGCATCAGGAATCTGGTCAAACTATATCCGTTACATTGGAGCAGGAGCAGTTGCAGCAGGCGGAATCATCAGCCTGGTAAAGAATCTGCCACTTATCGCAAAGACTTTCCGTCAGGCATTAAAGAGCTACGGAAGCAAAGGAAATGGTGACAACAGCCGCCTCAATAAAGATATTCCAATGAATATCGTAATTCTTACGATTGGAATCATGGCTATTATTATGTGGCTGGTTCCGGCAGTTCCGGTAAGCCTTATCCTGATCGGAATCGTGGCCATGGTTGTTATCATCTGGGCAGTACCGGCTATCCCGGTAACTCTGCTTGGAGCAGCACTGATCGTAATCTTCGGATTCTTCTTTGCAACCGTATCATCCAGAATGGTTGGTATTGTAGGAAGTTCCAATAACCCGGTATCCGGAATGGCAATTGCAACACTGCTTATCACAACGATGATTTTAAAAGCAACCGGAACCATCGGAATGCCTGGAATGGTAGCTTCTATTGCAATTGGTTCTGTCATCTGTATCATCGCAGCAATCGCCGGAGATACATCACAGGATTTAAAGACCGGTTATCTGGTAGGAGCAACACCTTGGAAACAGCAGGTTGGTGAAATCATCGGTGTAGCAGCATCTGCTATTGCAATCGGTGGAGTATTATATCTGTTAAATGCAGCATGGAGCTATGGTTCCTCAGCAATCCCTGCACCGCAGGCAACCTTGATGAAGATGGTAGTAGAAGGAGTTATGGGCGGAAACCTTCCTTGGGTACTGGTATTTGCAGGCGTTGGTATTGCAGTAGTAGTAGAAATCCTTGGAATTCCGGTATTGCCATTTGCAGTAGGTCTTTACCTTCCGATTTACTTAAGCACACCGATGATTGTTGGTGGATTAATCCGCTTATACTTTGATAAGAAGAAGGGTGAATCCGAAGAAGAGAAGAAACGCAAAGTGGAAAATGGAGTGCTTTACTCATCCGGTCTGATTGCCGGAGAGGGACTGGTAGGAATTCTCCTTGCAGTCTGTGCAGTCATTCCATTCAAGGGAGAGACCTTTGCAGATGCATTTAACTTATCTGCAATATTCGGTTTCAGCTTAGGAAACATTGGCGGACTGGTATTCTTTGCATTACTTGCCGTAACTTTAATCCTTTTCATCCGTGGAAAGAAGAAAAAAGAAAATTAAAAACAGAATAAAGTAGTTCTTACATCTGCCGTCTTGCGAAAAGGCGGCAGATGTTTTATACTGCTAGCGAAGATAACAGGAGGCAATATGGCAAAGAAAAAAGACAATTATTTAGATTATATCCCACGTCCGAATACATTATTTGAATGTAATAAGAACAAAGATGGCAAAATAGAAATAAAAATGCATAACAAAGGTGTGTTTAACAAAATCGCACAGGTGTTATTTAAGAAACCGAAATACAGCTATATCGAGCTGGATGAATTCGGCAGCTTCGTGTGGGAGCAGATGGATGGAAAGAAAACCATCTATGAGATTGGTACACTGGTAAAAGAAAGATTCGGTGACAAGGCAGAACCTCTTTACGAGAGACTGTCCCAGTATATCAAGATTCTGCATAACAACCATTTTATCGTATATGAGAATAAATTAAGAAAGAAGGAATCATAATGAGCGTATTAGCAGGCTTAGAACCAAAAGAGGTATTTCATTATTTTGAAGAAATCAGCAATATTCCACGTCCATCCTATAAAGAGGAGAAAATCAGCAATTATCTGGTAAACTTCGCAAAGGAACGGAACTTAGAATATTATCAGGATGAAGTAAAAAATGTCATTATCATCAAAGAGGCAGCACCGGGCTATGAAGACGTTGCACCACTGATGATTCAGGGACATATGGATATGGTGTGCGAGAAAGAACCGGGCTGCACCATCGATTTTGAAAATGACGGACTGACGCTGGAAGTAAACGGAGATTATATCAGTGCAAAGGGAACAACCCTTGGCGGTGATGATGGAATCGCAGTTGCATATGCACTGGCAATCTTAGACTCTGACAGTATTGCACATCCGCGTATCGAATTTATCTGTACCGTGTCCGAAGAGGTTGGCATGGAAGGTGCCGTAGCACTGGATGTTTCCCACTTGAAAGCAAAGAAGCTTCTGAACCTGGATTCTGAAAATGAAGGAATCATGCTGGTAAGCTGTGCCGGTGGATGCAGCACCGTATGTGAGCTTCCGGCGGAATGGGAAAAGAGCGCAGGAAATCTTGTTTCTATTCATGTGGCAGGCTTAAAGGGCGGACATTCCGGCGTGGAAATTGACAAAGGAAGAGCCAACTCCAACATTTTATTGGGAAGAATTCTTTTAGAATTAAAAGATGAATATCATTATCAGATAGCAGCATTATCCGGCGGAAATAAGCAGAATGCCATTCCAAGAGAAAGTGCAGCAGAGCTTATGGTACAGGAAGATGTCACACAGCTTGTCCATAAAATAGAAGAAATTGCAGAGAAAATCACCCATGAATTTTCCACCAGTGACCCGGATATCCAGATATCCGTAGCAGTAGAAGAAAACTGTGAGAAGGAAGTATTAACAGAAGCTGCGGCAAGAAAAACAGTGCTTTTAATCAACCTGCTTCCGAATGGAATTCTTCGCATGAGTGATGACATCAAGGGACTGGTAGAGACTTCTTTAAACCTCGGCGTTCTGACTCTGGAAAAAGACAAGCTGACTCTGCAGTATGCCGTAAGAAGTGCAGTGGGCACCGCAAAAGAATATCTTTTGAAACGTATTGCTGCGCTGGTAGAAGAGTTTGGTGGAAGAGTCACCAATACCGGTAATTATCCTGCGTGGGAATACCGCAGGGATTCTGTACTCCGGGATGATATGGTCCGCATTTTCAAGGAAATGTATGGAAAAGAGCCGACCGTAGAAGCAATTCATGCCGGACTTGAGTGTGGCATTTTAGCAGGTAAGATTGACGGACTGGATGCTGTCTCCATCGGACCGGATATGATTGCCATTCATACCACAGAGGAGAAATTAAGCATTTCTTCCACAAAGAGAGTATGGGATTATATCTTAAAAGTAATTGCCTGTAAATAAATTGCTTAAGCAGGCATTATAGCTTGTACCCTAAAAAAAAATATATTATAATATATTTTGGATGTGTGGGCGTATGCACAACAATAAGCAGAGAAAGGGATGCAGCAAATGAAAAGAATAGGTATGTTGACCAGCGGCGGAGACTGTCAGGCATTAAATGCAGCAATGCGCGGCGTGGTAAAAGGATTAAGTCATAATGTGGATGAGTTGGAAATCTACGGTTTTTATAATGGTTACAAGGGATTGATTTATGGCGATTACCGCCTGCTTACATCAAAGGATTTTTCGGGAATCCTTACCAAGGGCGGAACCATCTTAGGTTCTTCCAGACAGCCATTTAAACTGATGCGTGTGCCGGATGAGAACGGGCTGGATAAGGTGGAAGCAATGAAGCAGACCTATCATAAACTGAAACTGGATTGTCTGGTAATCCTTGGCGGAAACGGAACACAGAAGACTGCCAATCTCCTTCGGGAAGAGGGATTAAATGTCATCCATCTGCCGAAGACCATCGACAATGATATCTATGGAACAGATATTACCTTTGGCTTTTACAGTGCAATCAACGTGGCGTGTGCAGCCATTGATTGTATACACACAACAGCAGCATCCCATAATCGTGTCTTTATCGTAGAAGTCATGGGACATAAAGTGGGCTGGCTGACCCTGTACGCAGGTGTTGCCAGTGGAGCAGATATCATATTACTGCCGGAAATCCCATATGATATTGATAAAGTCATCAAAGCAATAGATAAGAGAACCAGGGATGGAAAAGGCTTTACCATTCTTGCGGTAGCAGAGGGTGCTATTTCCAAGGAAGATGCAGCACTTTCCAAGAAAGAATACAAAGAGAAGCTAAAGAATTATAAATATCCGTCTGTATCCTATGAGATTGCAGACCAGATTGAGAAACGCAGTGGCACCGAAGTACGTGTAACCGTACCGGGCCATACCCAGCGTGGCGGAACCCCATGCCCATATGACCGTGCACTCTGTACACGACTTGGTGCAGCAGCAGCCCAGGCAATCATTGATGAAGATTACGGATACATGATTGCGATGATTAATGATAAGACAAAGCGTGTTCCACTGAAGGATGTGGCTGGCAAGTTAAAGACTGTTGACCCGGATTGTCAGATGATTAAAGAAGCAAAGACCATTGGAATCAGCTTTGGAGATTAAGAGAAGCGAGGATGGAATAGATGTCATACATGGCACTTTACCGTAAGTTCCGCCCACAGGAATTCGCGGATGTCAAAGGACAGGAGCATATAGTAACAACCTTAAAGAACCAGATAAAGGCAGACCGTATCGGCCATGCATATCTGTTCTGTGGAACGAGAGGAACCGGTAAGACAACCATCGCAAAAATATTTGCCAAGGCAGTCAACTGCGAACATCCCGTAGATGGAAGCCCTTGTGGAGAATGTGCAAGCTGTAAAGCAATTGCGGCAGGAAGTTCCATGAATGTTATCGAAATTGATGCGGCATCCAATAACGGTGTAGATAATATCCGTGAAATCCGGGAAGAGGTAGCATACCGCCCGACAGAAGGAAAATACAAAGTTTATATCATAGACGAGGTGCACATGCTCTCCATCGGAGCCTTTAACGCTTTGTTGAAGACCCTGGAAGAGCCGCCTTCCTATGTCATTTTTATACTGGCAACTACGGAAGCCCATAAGATACCGATTACGATTCTTTCGAGATGTCAGCGGTATGATTTCCGGAGAATTTCCATTGAGACCATATCAGACCGCCTGATGGAACTGATGGAAAAGGAAAATGTGGAAGTGGAAGAACGGGCAATCCGCTATATTGCCAAAGCGGCAGACGGATCCATGCGGGATGCCTTAAGCCTTTTAGACCAGTGCATCGCCTTTTATCTGGGACAGAAGCTGACGTATGATCATGTGCTTGAAGTACTTGGTGCGGTGGATACGGATGTGTTCAGCCGCCTGCTTCGGAAAGTATTGGAAAGAGATGTTGCCGGAGTTCTTGATATTGTGGAAGATCTGGTTATGCAGGGACGTGAACTGACCCAGCTGGCCGCAGATTTTACATGGTATCTGAGAAATTTGCTTTTGGTTAAAACTTCTGATAATATAGAGGACGTGCTGGATGTGTCTACGGAAAATATGCTGCAGCTCAAGGAAGAATCAAAGATGATCGAACTTGATATGCTGTTGCGTTATATCCGTATATTCTCAGAACTTTCCGGTCAGCTGAAGTATGCGACGCAGAAGAGAGTGCTTCTGGAAGTTGCACTGATCAAGCTTTGTACTCCGGCGATGGAGACTGGTCAGGATGCACTTCTGGACAGAATCCGTGCGGTAGAAGACAAAGTAGAGAAAGGACTTGCTGCAGCCGCAGATATGCCGCAGCGAGTTGTTTACGTGAATGGAGATGATGCGTCATCATCCGGATCAGGCGTTGCGGGAAGCAGGAAGGCGAAACCGGAGCTGCCGAATGCAATTCCGGAGGATGTGCAGGAAGTGGTGAAGAATTTCCGTTCTATCGCAGATGAAGCGTCAGGTATGATCAGAGGCTTTCTTAAAAAAGCAAGACTGAGTCTTGGTGGTGACAATCGTTTGCTGATTGTACTGCCAGATGCTATGTCGGCAGATATGGTTGGCAGAGAAGATCATGTGCAGGAACTTGAACAGCTCATTGAAGAGAAGATTGGAAAGAAAGTCGAGGTAGATGTCCGCCATGTAGAAGAGGGCAGACACTTTGAGGATACATTTGTGGACATAGAACAGAAAATAAATATGGAAATAACAGTGGAGGATTAGACATGGCAAAGCGTGGAGGATTTCCAGGCGGCGGAATGCCGGGAAATATGGCGAATCTGATGAAGCAGGCACAGAAGATGCAGCGTCAGATGGAAGAGCAGCAGAAAGAACTTGAGACAAAAGAGTTCACAGCGGCTGCAGGTGGCGGAGCAGTAGAAGTAACTGTATCCGGCAAAAGAGAAGTAACAAAAGTAAAACTTGCAGAAGAAGTTGTAGATCCGGACGACATTGAGATGCTGGAAGACCTGATCGTAGCAGCGACAAATGAAGCACTGCGTCAGGTTGAGCAGGAGACAAATGCAGCAGTATCTAAGATGACAGGCGGATTTGGCGGTCTTGGAGGCGGAATGTTCTAATGGATTACTACAGTAATCAGATCAGCCGTCTGATCGATGAGTTCTCGAGACTTCCGGGAATCGGGAATAAATCAGCACAAAGACTTGCATTTCATGTGATCAATATGCCGGTAGAGCAGGTAGAAGGACTTGCGAATGCAATCGTAGATGCCCGCAAGAATGTCCGTTACTGTAAGGAGTGCTGTACGTTGACGGATAAGGATATCTGCCCAATCTGCAGCAATCCGGACAGAGATCATAAGACAATCATGGTAGTGGAGACACCGCGTGATCTGGCAGCGTATG
>OGOK01002405.1_pt1 | contig 10875 bp, 7 predicted proteins | sample 1552661 | NCBI WGS metagenome assembly OGOK01 (sample SAMEA2580172, study PRJEB22360) | human gut metagenome | biome: human gut; feature: human-associated habitat; material: faeces | place: Denmark | collected 2008/2010
GCCGGCGCGAGCGTCAGCAGCAGGGTGAGGGATAAGAGAAAGGCGGTGCATTTGCGGGACAGTGCTTTCATAATGATCTCCTTTTGAAATACGGCACATACCTGTTTTTGCTATGCTTTTGCACAGCAAAAGTTGACATAACGTTACTATACCATGACGGCCCTTAAAAGTAAAGACGAAGAAAGACGGAAAAAAGTTCCGTCAAAGCTCCATTGTTTCCAAAAGATCGACAAGGATGGCGTTGGAGACCAGAAAGCCGCGGGGCGTGAGGGCATAAAAGCCGCCGGAAAGATGGGCGAGGCCGTGGGCTTCACAATTCCGGAGAATGCGCCGCGCGGCTTCCGGCAGCGTATCCGCGGCGACGCCGCGGGTCGTGCGGAGCGCGAGCATGACGCGCTCGGTCTCCCGCTCACGCGCCGAGGGCGCGGAGCACTCGGAATAGACGGTGTGTCCCGCAAGGTAGGCGTCGAGATCGCGCGCGAGCGCAAAGCGCTCGCCGCCGAAGTCGCCCTGCTGCGCGAAGCAGTACTCGCAGCGGAGGTTGCAGTCGTGGGAAACGTTCAGGCACATGGACTTTACCGGGGACTTGACCATTGTGTCGCTGTACTTTTCGTAGTCGTCCTCGGCGAAGAGCGCGCCGTCCCTGTAGAGCTGGTAAAGCTCGGCGTAGCTCTCGCGCACTTCGTTTTCGGAGTACTTCGGAAGCTTTGCGGGGAGGTCAGCGGGCATTTCCTCGGTCATGGGGGCGTCAACGAAGTCGAGCATGTCGTACGCGCAGTCGTCGGGGAGGTGGACAGCGCCGCTGTTGACGTCGAGCACTATGTTGTAGCCGAGCTGTTTGAACTTGTGTATCATCGGAATTTCGCCTTTCTATGTAAATATCTTTCTGTGCGGTGATCGCTGCGGCATAGTCCGGAAACGGGGACATATGCGCGGAACGCGATATACAAACCGGTGTGATCATATCAAAAAAACTGGGCGGAACAGTTCCGCCCATCGTGTGTAATATCGGTGGATATTACTTTTCAGACTCACATTTCTGGTTTGCAACTGTGCAGGAAGTCTTGCAAGCAGACTGGCAGGAGCTCTGGCACTTGCCGCAGCCGCCCTTAACAGCGGAAGCCTTCAGGTTAGCCTTGTTGATGGTTGTGATGTGCTTCAAATCAGACACCTCTTTCGTGATTGATTGCAGGGTATTTTCCTGCGATTATTAACAGTATACCATATTTCTACGAATATTTCAAGGGGAAACGCGAAGTTTTTTCAACTTTTTATTATTACAGCATGCCGGGAGCGGATTTGTCAACATTTCTTATTTTCTTATTTGATAAGGAATTGCATGACGAGCTCCGCGGCAAGCACTCCGCCGCAGGCGGAAAGCGCCACTATCAGCAGTCCTCTGTTGAACAGAGCCGCAATGAGCGCCGCCGCGAATCCCACGCACGCGGTTAACACCGACCCGGTGCTGAAGAATATCCCCGGGATAGTCATGGCGGTCAGCACCGCATAGGGTACGTAATACAGGAAGCTCAGCACAAACGGCGAGGTTATCTTCCTGCGTATCGCCGCAAGCGGGAGCATTCTCACAAGGTAGGTCACGAGAGCCATCGTAAGTATGCTCAGGCACAGATATAATGTATCAGTCATCAGCTTCACCGTCCTCCGTGGGTTTCGGGAAGAACAGCGCTCCCAGCGCCGCGGCGATGACCGTGCAGAGAATCCCGAGGTTATGCCGCTGAATACCGGCACGAACTTGATTACGCAGGACAGAGCCGCGGCAAGCGCAGCGACCGCAAGCACGCCCTTGTAGCGCTTGGCAGGCGGAACCACTATCGCGATGAACATTCCGTAGATTGCAATGCCGAGCGCCAGCGTAACTATCTCCGGCAGGACGTTTCCGAGCATCGCGCCGGTCGCCGTGCCCGCCGCCCACATTATGTAGGGAAGCGTGATAAGCCCGTACATATACGCCGGTGTGACCTCGCTGGGCTTAACGCTGGCGACTGCAAACACCTCGTCGGTCACGCCGAACGACGTGGTGAGCCGGTGGAACAGATTGTAATTCTTGCTGAGCTTCTGGCTGAGCGAAAGGCTCATGAGCGAGTAGCGCAGATTGATAATGAGCTGAGCCAGCGCTATTTCGAACAGACCGCCTCCGGCGGCGATGGCGCCTATCCCGGCGACCTGACCGGCTGAGGTCAGGCAGGTCATGGAAATGAGTATCGCGGCTAACGGCGGGATTTTCATTCCCACCGCGGTAATGCCGAACGCAAAGGATACCGAGAGATATCCCAGCCCTATCGGAAGCCCGTCTTTAAGTCCCTGGAGGTAATCCGAACGGCTCCCCTTTACTTTATTTGTTTTCTCTGACATAATTTTCCCTTTTCCGCAGGTCATATTGACAACTTTATTATTTTAGCACAATCCCGGGAATAAATCAATACAAAATATACGGACTTCCGCAATTTATTACATATATAATTCACAAAAATTCCGGTCGGCTCTTGCAATTATTAAAGAAAAATGCTAAAATGATAATATGTGCTGAAAAGCATTACAAAAACGAATACAAATAAAAAGGAGAAAACAAATGGGAAACATTTTCGTAATTATCGCATTTGTGGCTTATGCCCTTGTTATTCTCGGAATAGGAATTTTTTCCTACAAGAAATCCAAGAGCATGAACGATTACTTTATAGGCGGGCGGCAGCTCGGAAGCTGGACAACGGCTATTTCAGCCCAGGCTTCGGATATGAGCGGCTGGCTGCTGATGGGTCTGCCCGGCGCGATCTTCGTCAGCGGGCTGACTGAAAGCTGGATCGCGATAGGTCTTTTCATCGGTACATACCTCAACTGGAAGATACTCGCGGCAAGGCTCCGTAAGATGTCCTACGCCGCCGGCGACGCCATCACTATCCCGGAGTACTTCCAGAAGCGCTTCTTCACGCAGAATCCCGTTATACGCTTCGCGTGCGCGGCAATTATTTTCGTGTTCTTCCTTATCTACACCGCTTCCGCATTCAGCAGCGGCGCCAAGCTGTTCAACTACATGTTCGGCACGGATTACACGCTTTCCCTTACCATCGGCGCGCTCATCATCATTTCCTACACCTTCCTCGGCGGATTCTTCGCGGTCTGCTGGACTGACCTCATTCAGGGTCTGCTGATGTTCGCGGCTTTGGTCGTAGTTCCGCTGGTGTGCATTATCCAGACTCCGGACGTTTCCGCAGTGCAGTTCCTCAACGCTGACGGCGCTGTTATCTCCAACTACCTCAACCTCTTCGAGAACGTAAACGGCGACATCGCATGGACCACTATCCTTTCCGGTCTGGCGTGGGGTCTCGGCTACTTCGGAATGCCGCATATCCTGGTCCGCTTCATGGCTATAAAGTCCAGCGACCTCATCAAGAAGTCGCGTATAATCGCGACCATCTGGGTTTTCATTACCCTCGGCGCGGCTGTGCTGGTCGGAATTTTCGGCTACATCTTCCTGCACTCCGCAGGCAACGAGGCTATGCTGGCTGAATTCAACGCCATCGGCGACGCGGAAAGGATCTTCATGTTCCTCAGCGGTAAGCTCCTGCCCGGTATCATCGCGGGCATCGTGCTCGCGGCTATCCTGGCGGCTATCATGAGCACCGCGGATTCCCAGCTCCTCGTGACCGCTTCCTCTGTGAGCAACGATATGTTCAAGCTCTTCAAGAAGGACGCCAAGGAAAAGACCCTCATGTGGATCAGCCGCGGCACCGTTATTGCAGTCGCAGTCATTGCGTACATCATCGCCCTCGACCCGAACAGCTCGGTAATGGGTCTGGTTTCCTACGCATGGGCAGGCCTCGGAGCGGCGTTCGGTCCGGCTATGCTGCTCTCGCTGTTCTGGAAGCGCATGACCATGAACGGCGCAGTTGCCGGTATTATCTCCGGCGGCGCGTCCGTTGTCATCTGGGAGACTATCCCGATGATCCCCGCAGACGGCGCGTTTGTAAGTCTCTCCGCTGCAACCGGTATCTACTCGCTGCTGCCTGCGTTCATTATCGCGCTGGCTGCCGTAATTATCGTGTCCCTCTGCACCAAGGTCGACAGGCAGAAGGTCGACGAGCTTTTTGCAAGGGCTAACGCTAAGGAGACCGAGGCTCAGGCTATTGGGGAATAATCAAGATATCTGTTTATAAAACAATGGGCTGCATTCGTGCAGCCCATTGTTTTTAGTTGCGGTTAGTTATCGCTGATAAAGGGAAGGATCTCTTTGTCAAGGTCGAATACGGTGATTTCAATATTCAGGTCGTGCGGGTATATCAATACCGAGTCGTTTCTGTGCCGTTCAAACAGAACATTATCATCAAGCGGTTCTATGCCGAAATAGAGTTTGTATAAGTGCTTGTAATTTTTAAGGTCGTTATAAATTTTGTTGTAATCTATAACTGCGTCTTTTTCATATATTGAATGGTCGGCATAATACCAGAAATCAGCGTTGCTTAACGAATAGAATTTATATTCAGGCAAGTAGGCTTTATAAGAAGGCGTGGTTTCACTCGGTTCTATCACTAAAACAGCATCGTCGGGCAATTCACTTCTTACAAATTCAGCGGTTATCTTTGAATAGCTGTAATCTGTGAAATAGTCCTTGATAAGTTGATAGCTACCCATTGGGATCGTTGCGGCAATATATGTGCAGAACAAAACGAAGAATGCTTTGTCAAACTGCTTGTCTATGCCTCTGAACCATGTGATGAGTCGCTTGCCGACGGCTGACGTTTTCTTATCGATCGGTTTTGGCTCTTTGTATACAGGGGTTTCGGTATCGAGGGCAAACCAATAAATAATCGCATAGGTGAACAGGAAAAGCGTAGCGCGCTGCGGGAGCGAATACCAGATAACGCAGCATATCACGGAATAAACGCCTGTAAATACGAGCATTACAATAAAATGCTTTCTGTAATGCCTGAAAAAAACCATTGCGCATACCATGACAAGCCCTATGCATGCTCCAAGCGTCCAGTTGGCGGTGGGTGACAGAAAAGGAAGCTGCTGATCAAGCACTGCGCCGGCTGTTATCGTTCCGAGGGTTTTGATCAGGCTGTCAAAAACAGTTAATAAATTCAGATTTTCGGTTTTGTAAGCAATCCCTTCGTTTGTGCTCAGGCATCCCAGAAGCGGCACTATCAGCAGGATAACTCCGACGCCCGCAATTGCAAGGCCGGCAAGCCGCAGAATGTTCATTTTCCCTGAAGATGTTTTCCACAGTTTGAACAGGTCGATTATCATGTAGATACCGAGTATTCCGACCAGACCTGACATCATGAGGTGCGTATTTGCAAGGAGCGCAATAAGCAGTCCGTAGACGACAGGGCGGCGGTTTCTGTCCTTGTAGACGATGGCAAGCAGCACAAGTATCAGCAGAATGAGGCAGTATACGCGCGACATCACGCTGTTGTAAAATATCAGGCTGCCGGAAAACAGCACAATGCCTTTAAGCAGCGGTCTGAACGGAGCCTTCCATAGAAGAAGCCCGGCAGCCACGCCGGAAATAAACCAGCTTATGAACGGAAGGATATCCGCCGGAAGCCCCGCCTTGGCAAACGGGTAGAGGACAAAGTGCCAGAGCGGCGGGTGGCCTTCATATTTCATGAAGTCGATGATACCGGAAATATCGTTGTATTTTGCGATATTCCACGCCTGCGCCTCGTCGTACCATATTTCGTGGCGGGCGGCGCCGATGAAGGTCAGCGCAAGGTAGACAATGAACAGGCAGAGCAGGATAATGCTGCTTTTCGGTATGCTTCGCTTTCCTGAAGCGACAGTATCGGTCATTGCTTTTGCTCCTTTGCTTCTTCGTGGTATTCCTTCTCGGTGTTGACGCTCCAGACGCTCTCGCGGTCTCCGGTGCCGGAGATTATCGAGCGGGCGGCGTTCATCGCCGTCAGCATGGAGTGATCCATGTTGTTGTAGCGGTGCTGGCCGTTTCTGCCTATGCAGTAGAGATTATCGAAGCTGTCGAGGTACCCGCGCACCTTCCCGAACTCCTTGTAGGTTCCGAAGTACGCCGGGTAGGCCTTCTTCACCTTGGCGGTGAAGCTGTCGGCGATGTTCTCGCGCTTTATTATGCCGATCTGCTCCAGCTCCTTTGAGGCGAAGTCGATGAACTCCTCCGGGGGAGTGTTCCACATTTCGTCGCCCTCGGTGCAGAAGTACTCAAGCCCCACCCAGACGTGCTTCGTGTTGTCGTCCACCATATAGGGCGACCAGTTGTTGAATATCTGGAGCCTTCCGAGCTTTACCTCGCGCTCCTGAATGTATATCCAGCAGTCCGGGACTATATTGTTGATGGTCGGGGTCTTGGTCTTGTTCTGGATCTCGAGCCGGTCGAGCAGCAGGCCTACGGTGATGAAATCCCGGTAGGGAAGCTCCGACGCGATGTGCAGTATGTCCTCCGGCACGTTCGGGAGAGCCTGCACCAGATCCTTGACCGCCATCGAGGAAACAAGGAAGTCGCATTCGATGGTGCGCTCCTTGCCGAAATCCGGGGAGCCGCTGTCGGTGCAGCGCACGGTCACGGATCTCACGGAGCCGTTTTCCGCGTTTACGCGCACGACCTCGTGCTGCATGAGAAGCTCCGCGCCCTTTTCGCGGTCTATCTCTGCCATGCGCTCCCAGAGCTGCCCAGGGCCGAATTTCGGGTAGTAGAATTCGTCGATGAGCGAGGTCTCGACGTTGTTCTTGTTTTTCTTGAACGGCTTGGAAAGCGCGGAGGTTATGACCTTCCACACGGAAAGCCCCTTGACGCGCTGAGCGCCCCAGTCCGCGGCGATGTTTGACGGGTGAACTCCCCAGAGCTTTTCGGTGTAGTCCTCGAAGAACATCTGGTAGAGCGGCTTACCGAAGCGGTTTATGTAGAAATTCTCAAGCGAGGTCTCCGGGAGCTTGTGGATAACGCTGCCGAGATATCCGAAGCCCGCCTTCATCGTGTTGACGAATCCCATGTTGATGAAGGTCGCAGGTTTCAGCGAGATGGGGTAGTCGAAGAAGCGCTTGCGGAAGTATATCCGGGACAAGCGGGTACGCGCAAGGAAAACGTTGTCGATTTTGTCCGGGTCTATCTCCGGGTCGTCGGAGAAGGTGTGCGTTCTGCCGAGCACCTTGTCGTCCTTTGAGGGCGCGCCCTGAAGCGGGAGGATATCCATCCACAGCTTCATGACCTCCTTGTTTTTCGAGAAAAACCTGTGGCCTCCGATGTCGATACGGTTCCCGTTGTACCGCGCGGTGCGGGATATTCCGCCGATGAATTCGCTGGCTTCGATTATTATGGGGTGATATTCGCTGCTTTCATTCAGCAGGGTGTATGCGGCGGTAAGTCCCGCAGGACCCGCGCCGATGATTACTACATTTTTCATTTGGTTTCAATTTTTCCTTTTCTGTCAAATATCAGTACCTTTCGTCCGACGTAATTCCATACAAGGACGATGGCGGCGGCGGCTATCTTTACAATAAGGTAGCTTATATGCAGCAGCTCGGTCCCGAGGTACATTATAAGTTCCGTCAGCCCCAGTCCGATCACGCCGACCACGGTGAAAATCAGGAATGCCGCCACGCTCTTACCGCTGCCGCGGTTGTCCTTTCTGCGGAATACGAACGTCAGCGAAAGCACGTAGTTCACGATCAGGCCTACGATGAATCCCGCCGCGGTGGAGATGAACAGCTCCCACGGAGTTCCTCCGGTGAGTATCAGCTCCTGAAACAGGAACAGCGTGCCGTAATCCGCCAGGAATGCGATACCGCCTACAACGGCGTATCTGAAGAATTCCCAGAACAGGCTCAGCAGCTTCCTGCGTTTCTCTTCTGTCAATAAGGCTCCCCCCCAATTTTTTTAGATGTATCAATTATACCACTTTTCAACATGACTTTCAATACAAAGAAATGAACAGTTTTCAAAATCGTTTTATTAGACATATCCGCAAGCGCGTTTTTGTGGATTTTTCAGCCGGGTGTGAATGGACTTGTAATATCAGGTGTAATATATTTGTTCAATGTTTACATAATCTTTTGTGTAAAATGTGTAAAAAGAATGAAATTTCACAAAGGGTATTGTATATTTGCGATAAATATGCTACAATGTATACAGACAAGTTAACAGGCTCACGGGACGAAAGTCCGGGCGGTCCTGCTGATTTGCTTTAAAATCCCGGTTTGCCGGGCGGCGGCGTATGCCGCGGCTCGTCCGACCCGAAAGGAATGATCAGTATGAAAGTAACCATCACCGCTAAGAAGCTCACAATCAATCAGTCGTTCACCGACTATGCGACCCAGAAGCTCAGCGCAAAGCTGGATCGCTTCTTCCCCGAGGAGGCAGAGGCTAAGATCACCCTCGAGGAGCGCCGTGAACTTATCATTCTTGAGCTTACGGTAAAATATAACGGTATCATCTACCGTGCAGAGCAGTCCGCGAAGGACAAGAACGACGCCCTCGACGTAACCGTTGACCGCGTTATCCGCCAGATCAGAAAGCAGAAGACCAAGGTTGAAAAGAGCCTGCGTACAGGCGCGTTCGAGGGTCTTGCACCCGAGGCAGAGGAGAAGGAGTACGAGGTCATTCGCGAGAAGAAATTCCACCTCCGCCCGATGTCCGTTGACGAGGCTATTCTTCAGATGAACCTGCTTGACCACACGTTCTTTATGTTCAAGAACGCAGACACCGGCGCTGTAAACGTAGTCTACAAGCGCGACGAGGGCAACTATGCAGTTCTGGTTCCCGAGGGATGAGCAGCACAGGAAACAAGGCGTTAATACTTAAATAGCAATCAGCTCCGCCGGGATTTCCTGCGGAGCTTGAATGCTGATTAGGGCATTTGCACAAAAAAGTTGAAAAATCTTTGTGCAAATCACCGCCCTTGTAATGTAAACGATTTACTGCTATAATATAATCAAGGCAACCGGGAAAAGCCCGGAAAAACCGTAAATTAGCCGGAGAACCGGCAGAAATATCAGAATGATGGAGGAATACCAATGAACTACGGTCATTTCGACGAACTCAATAAGGAGTATGTCATCACCCGTCCGGACACACCTTCCGCATGGGCTAACTACCTCGGCGACCCCGAGTACGGCGCTATCATCTCCAACAACGCAGGCGGCTACAGCTTCGTAAAGAGCGGCGCTAACGGTCGTGTTATCCGCTACCGCTTCAACGGCGTAGGCACCGACACCCCCGGCAGATACGTATATCTCCGCGACCTCGAGACCAACGACTACTGGTCCGCTTCCTGGGCGCCCGTATGCAAGCCCCTCGATCAGTTCAAGAGCGAGTGCCGCCACGGTACCGCTTACACCGTTATCACTTCCGAGTACAAGGGCGTTAAGTCCGAGGTTACTTACTATGTTCCCCAGGGCGCTACATACGAGGTATGGGCTGCCAGGGTGACAAACACCTCCGATAAGCCCAGAAAGCTCGCTGTTACCGGCGTATGCGAGTTCGTCAACGACCCGAACTACGAGCAGGATCAGGTAAATCTTCAGTACACTCTGTTCATCACCCGCACCTACTTCAAGGGTAACTATATCCACCAGATGCAGAACGAGATCTACAATCCGAACAGCGGCAGATTCCTCGGTCTGGCTGGCGCTAAGGTAGACGCTTACTGCGGCGACAGAGATTCCTTCGTAGGCACCTACAGAAGCTACTCCAACCCGAAGGGCATTGAGGAAGGTCTGAAGGGCGACCTCAACTACAACACCAACTCCGTTGGCGCACTCGAGAGCGACATCGTTCTCCAGCCCGGCGAGACCAAGGAGCTTACATACGTCCTCGGCGGCCAGAAGACCGAGGCTGAGATCACCGAGATCATCAGCAGATACGAGAAGTCCGGCGCGGTAGAGGCAGAGCTTTCACAGCTCAAGAACTACTGGCACAGCAAGCTGGACAACCTCCAGGTAAACACCCCCGACAAGAACTTCAACAACATGGTCAACACCTGGAACGCATACAACTGCTTCATCACCTTCATCTGGTCCAGAGCGGCTTCCTTCCAGTACTGCGGCCTGAGAAACGGCTTCGGCTACCGCGACACCGTTCAGGATATCCAGGGTATCATTCACCTTGCACCTGAGATGGCAAAGAAGCAGATCGTGTTCATGCTGTCCGCGCAGGTAACTAACGGCGCGGGTCTGCCGCTGGTTAAGTATGACCACAAGGCGGGTCAGGAGAACCACCCCGACGAGAACGACGAGAACTCCGTATACGCGAAGCAGACTGGTCACCCCAGCTACCGTGCAGACGACGCTCTGTGGCTGTTCCCGACCGTTTACAAGTACATCTCCGAGAGCGGCGATTCCGCGTTCCTCGACGAGGAGATCCTCTACGCTAATGACGGCGAGAAGGGCACCGTTTACGACCACCTCAAGAGAGCCATCGACTTCTCCATGAACCACCTCGGCAACCACGGCATGCCCGCAGGTCTGGACGCTGACTGGAACGACTGCCTCCGTCTCGGCAAGCAGGGCGAGTCCACCTTCGTTGCATTCCAGCTCGTATACGCTATCAAGATCCTGCGCACCTACGCAGTTGAGAAGAACGATACAGACTACATCAAGTACCTGGACGAGATCGGCGCTAAGCTCGATACTATCCTCTCCGCCTGCTGGAACGAGGACAGATGGATCCGCGGCTACAAGGAGGACGGCGCCATCATCGGTCAGCGCACTGATCCTGAGGCTTCCATGTGGCTCAACCCGCAGAGCTGGTCCGTAATCTCCGGCTTCGGAACAAAGGAGCAGCAGGAGAAGGCTATGGACAGCGTTTACCGCGAGCTGAACACTCCGTACGGCGCAATGGTAATGTACCCGCCTTACGTAAAGCACGGCTTCCCCGGAGCGCTCATGCAG
>OGOK01002413.1_pt1 | contig 10851 bp, 14 predicted proteins | sample 1552661 | NCBI WGS metagenome assembly OGOK01 (sample SAMEA2580172, study PRJEB22360) | human gut metagenome | biome: human gut; feature: human-associated habitat; material: faeces | place: Denmark | collected 2008/2010
TCGCGTACTGCCAGCTGTTGGCGGCGGTGTACAGAATGTTGTGAGCAGCGGTACGCATGGCCTTCACGGAGGTTGCAGACTTGTCGGTAATGTGGTTGGTGATCTTGGTGGTGGCCAGCATGGAATCGTTGCCGTTACGGATCTCCTGATCACCATTCTGGTAGCCGTAGCCGCCGAAGTAATCGGTCAGAACGAAGCCCTTGAAGCCCCACTCGTCACGGAGCACGGTGTTCAGCAGGTTGTTGGAGGCACCGGCATAGGTATATAACCGATGTAGTTGAAGGAGCTCATCACGGCCTGTGCGCCGCCTTCCTTCACGCTCATCTCGAACGGCTTGAGGTAGATCTCGCGGATGGCCTGCTCGTCCGCCCAGGTGCACACCATGTTGGTACGGTTGGTTTCCTGATCGTTCAGAGCGAAGTGCTTCATGAAGGAATACACGCCCTTCTCCTTAGCGCCGGCGATCTCGTGGGAAGCCATAACACCAGAGAGCAGGGAGTCCTCGGAGAAGTACTCGAAGTTCCTGCCGTTGAGCGGGTGGCGGTGGATATTCATGCCCGGGCCAAGCAGGCAGTCCACCTGATTTGTGTGCATTTCAAGCCCCATGAATGTAAACAGCTCCGTCATGAGCGGGCGGTCAAACGTGGAGGCAAGCAGCGTTCCGTTAGGCAGACTGAACGCCTTCGTGCCGCAGTCGAGGCGCATTCCGGAAGGACCGTCGTCGCAGCATGCGCAGGGGATACCCAGCGCGGTCAGCGTATCGGAAACGCCGCCGAATGCCGCCGCTGTTCCCGCAGTGACCTTCGGGGAGCCCATGCCCTCACCGCGTATAATGCAGGAGAGGTCGTAATCAGTGAGCTGAGCAGTGAATTCCTCAAGCGTGTTCTTTCCGTTCACTACGTCGGCAAGGCGTATTCCCCTGTCGCCGGTCTGGGGAATCTCGGCGGGGAGCTTCGCGTGGTCGTGCGGGAATGCTTCCCCGGTGAGCGGAACATCTTCAAATTCCGGCTTTCCGTTGGAGTTCACCATGCGTTTGAACGCGGTAAGCGGCCCCAGCGCGGACTTGCACTGCCTTACGACGGTATCAGGAAGCGTCAGGCTGTACGCCTCGGAAGCGCTGCGGACGTCGGCGCCCGCGTAGAAAACATAGTCGCCCTGTTCGAGTATCCACGCGGATTTGTGCCCGGTAACTCCGGAATCATCGTAGGAAGCGACGCTCTCAAGCGGTATCTCAAAGCTGAGGGTCTGGCTCTCGCCGGGCTGGAGAGCGCGCGTCTTATCGAAGCCGCAGAGCACCCTTGCGGGCTTTCCGAGCTTCCCCTGCGGCGCGGAGCAGTATATCTGCACGACTTCCCTGCCGGGGGTGCTTCCGGTGTTCTTTACGTTCACGCTTCCGGTGACCTTATCGCCGTCAAGTTTGAAATCGGAAGCAGTGATGTCAAAACTTGTGTATGACATTCCGAATCCGAACGGGAAGCGCACCCTGTCCTTCGCGAATGCCTCGAAATAGCGGTAGCCTACGTAGATATCCTCGCCGTAGCAGTCCATATCGCCGCTTCCGAAGAACTTATCCGAGGGGTAGTCGGAAATTTCGTATGCGATGGTGTCCGGGAGCTTTCCGCTCGGGGAAACCTCGCCGGTAAGCACCGGAAGCAAGGAACCGCCGCGGTTCCGGCGCCGCCGACCATTCCGCCCTGCCATACGTACATTACCGCGGAAACCGGGTACCTGTCCATAAAGCTCATGTCGATAAGCCCGCCCGTGTTCAGCAGGACAACTGTCTTGTCGAACGCGGAGGTCACGCGCCGGAGCATGTCCTCCTCCAGGTCGGAGAGCAGGAACGCGCCTTTTTCAAGCTTGTTGTCCATCTCCTCGCCGGCGGTGCGCCCGATGATGACTATTGCAGCGTCGGCACGGGAAGCCGCGCCGCCCACCAGCTCGTCGGTAAGTGGCATCTCCTTCTGAGACCACGGCTCGCCGCCCCAGCCCTCGCCGTAATCAAAGGGGTTCTGTTCGTCCCATTCGCGGTAGGCGTTCAGAAGCTGCTCGTCAAGCTTGTAGCCCGCGTCGAGCAGTCCGTCGGTTATCCCGATAACCTTTGAAACGTTCACCATGCCGCCGCTGCCGGTTCCGCTCTTGTAGTAATGGAGCTGTATCCTGCCGAATACCGCCGCAGTCCCGCCCTGCTTCAGAGGCAGAGCTCCGTCGTTCTTCAGCATCACAATGCCGCCGGAGACCGCTCTGGCGGACGTTTCAAGGTACTTATCCCAATCGAGTGTTCTTTTCATATTGCCGCTCCTTTAAATATCATCTGCCGTCGAAAAGCCCGCCAAGCGCACCTAGCTTGCCCTTGAGCTCGTCGACGTTCACCTTAGCCTTAACGCCGTCGACTATCTGCTTTATAACGTCGTCGGGAAGGTCTACGCCGAGGATACCCTCAACGGTCTTTATCGGGTCCTTCTGGAACTTTGAAGCGATGTCCGGATCGCTCTTCACCTTGTTTACTATTTCGTCGATCTTTGCCTTGATATCCATTTCGATTACCTCGTTTTCGTCATTACTGCCGCTGTGCGGTGTTGATTTCAGTATAGCATAACTTCGGCAAAATATCAAGAGGTATGCATTAATGAAACGCCGCAGGATTTTTTGGGGAAAATCACTTGCAATTGTGCGCATATCTTGTTATAATAAGAATAATAGTACTTTTCAGAAAAGAGGAATGACTTTGGATATTTTGGACATGATAGCGGCCGCTCCGCGGGTATTTATGTCGATAACCATACCGGACGTTATAGATATAATCCTGCTGACCCTGCTGCTCATCGCGGTCATAAGGTTCATGAGCGAGACCCGCGCCACTCAGCTGCTTAAAGGTATCGGGCTGATAGCGCTGCTTTATCTGCTGGTATGGCTGGGTCAGCTCAAGGTCATGACCTACCTGTTTCAGAACTTCTTCCTGCAATGGGGTCTGGTCGCGATAGTCGTGGTATTCCAGCCGGAGATACGCCGCCTGCTTGAGAAGGTCGGAACAACCGCAAAGGTCAGGATACCGTTCCTTGCGTACTTCGAGAAGGCTGACGCGCAGAAGGTCATTGAGCGCGACACGGCTATAACCGCGATCTCCGACGCATGCGAAAGGCTCAGCCGCACCAAGACAGGCGCGCTCATAGTTATCGAGCGCCAGACGAAGCTCCAGAATATAATCGAAAAATCCACGATCGTTGACGCAAAGCCCTCCCCGGAGCTTTTCTGCAACCTGTTCTTCAACAAATCTCCGCTCCACGACGGAGCAATAATAATCCGGAACAACAGGATATACGCGGCTGGGTGCTTCCTGCCGCTGCCGGAGCAGCAGGGCCGCGAGTACATCGACCCGGAGCTTGGCTCACGTCACCGCGCGGCGATAGGAATGTCAGAGAACTCCGACGCGGTGGTCATCATCGTATCCGAGGAAACCGGAGTTGTTTCCGTGGCAAAATCGGGACAGATAATCCGTTCGATCAACGAATACAACCCCAAGGAATGGCTGCTGAAGATCCTGCGCGACGAAATGCCGCTCCCCGCGCCGTCAAAGTCAAAGGGCAGGAAGAAAAAGCAGGCCGACAGCAATGAAAGCGAGGTGGAAGAATGAGCAGCTTAAACGACAGCAACGATACTCAGGAGGAGCTTTCCGCTGAGAAAAAGAAAAAATTCCATCTGGTAGGGCTTCTGAAGGGGCTTGCGAAATTCTTCTTCGGAAACGTCTGGATAGTGCTTATAAGCGTTATTCTGGCATTTGTCGCATGGTTCGCTATCTCCGTAAACGAGTTCCCCGAGATAGACAAGAGCCTCATCGGAATACCTATAGAAGCCGAACCCACCGACTTCATGAAGTCGAACAATCTCCAGATAATCGGCGACTACACCGGCACCACGGATATCCGCATAAGCGGCAAGCGCTACGATATATCCGACCTGAAAGCCGAGGACTTCACAGCCGCGCTCGACCTCACGAACGTCCGCCGCGCAGGCACCTACGACCTTTCAGTAACGATAGCCTGTAAGAATGACAAGGTGGAATACAGCCTTGTCGAAAACACACAGATGGCGGTAACGATAACCGTTGACGAGATAGCTGCACGGGAGTTCCCGATAACCGCAAGCGCGCCTGACATCAGCCTGCCGGAGGGCTACTACGTGGACGAGATACCCTCCACCCCGCCGACAGTCACAATAACCGGCTCGGTTTCCGTGCTCGATGAGATAAACCGCGTAGAGGCGAACGCTTCCTATGACGGCTCCACGCTTGAAAGCCACGAGGTCAAGACCGATCTCACCATCTACAAGAACAACGGTTCGCGCCTTGACAACTCCACCGTTAAACTCAGCACCGACAATGTTCTTGTGAACATTCCGATACTGATACAGAAGGAGCTTCCGCTGAAATTCCGGTTCACCGGCGTTCCGCAGAACTTCGACATTGATACTCTGAAATACACCATGCAGCCTCAGTCCATCATGGTAGCGGCTCCGGACGGAAGCATAAACAAGCTCAGCGAGCTTGAGCTTGAGGATCCGATAAACCTCACGGACATCAGGATCAATCAGACCGTTTCCACCGTTCCGATAAAGCTCCCCGAGGGCTACAAGAACCTCTCAGGAATAAACAGCGTCCGCATTACATGGGATATCGCTGATTACAGCAAGCTGGACTTCCCGGTAAGCAACATCACCATCGTGAACGAACCGGACAACATGGACGTAAGCGTAATAACAAGAGAGCTGACCCTTACGGTTATCGGTCCCTCCGAGGATATCAGCGCCTCGGGGGACGGGTCGTAATTCATCGCGCCGTATCCCTCCAGCTTCTGCGTTTTCATCGGGAGCACAGCGAGCTGCTGCGGCTCCTGCGCAAGCTGGGAAACGAACATGGTGAAGAACACCTGCACATCGTCCACCTCGCCGCGGCGGAACATCTCTATCGCCGTATCGGCGATATCCTGAGCCTGCGCGGGCTTGATGTTCTCGGCGATATTCGGGTAGCTTCCCACGATGTCGTAGTCGCGCTTGGAAAAATACTCGATGGACTTCTTGCCGATCGCGATTATCTTCGGTTTCTCAGCGTCGTCCGCATGGGCGGCGGCAGCCAGCTTGAGCACGTTGGAGTTATAACCTCCCGCGAGACCTCTGTCGCCCGCCACCACGATGAACAGACGGTGCTTTATTTCGCGCTTCTGCGTGAAAACCGTGGAGAAATCCGTATTAGCCGAGGCAATTTCGCACATGGATTTATACAGCTCGTTGAAGTAGAGACGAGCCTGCTCCGCGCGCTGTTTTGCCTTGCGGAGCTTACTAGAGGACACCAGCTCCATAGCCTTGGTTATCTGGCGGGTGGAGCCTACGGACTTTATACGCCGCTTGATGTCCTTCATATTTCCTGATGCTATAATATCACCCCCGGAAATTCATTGCGGCGTAAGATATCACTGCACGTTGTCGTCGGTAGTGATATATCTTACCTTCTTTTCGATGTACAGCCAGGAAACGCCCAGAACGGCGATGGTGGACAGTACAGTGGCGATAACGCCTAATACAAAAGCAGCCTGCTTCATAAAATGCTCCTTTCGCAGTTAAGCCGCGTAGCCCTTGGCGAAGTCAGCGAGAACCTTCTTGAGCTGCTCCTCGATCTCGGGCTTCATTACCTTTTCGGTCTTTATGCTGGTGAGGATATCCGGGCAGGTGGACTTGATGTGATCCAGCAGGTCAGCCTGATACTGCTTGATCTTGTCAACTGCGATATCCTTGAGGAAGTTGTTGATAACAGCGTAGATAATGACTACCTGCTCCTCTACTTCCAGCGGAGAGTTCTGATCCTGCTTGAGCACCTCAACGATACGCTCGCCCTTTGCAAGACGATCCTTTGTATCCTTATCAAGGTCGGAACCGAACTGTGCGAAGCTCTGCAGCTCTCTGTACTGGGAGTAATCCAGCTTCAGGGTACCTGCGACCTTCTTCATCGCCTTTATCTGCGCGTTACCGCCGACACGGGATACGGAGATACCCGGGTTTACAGCGGGACGTACACCAGCGTTGAACAGTTCGCTCTCGAGGTATATCTGACCGTCGGTGATGGAAATTACGTTGGTCGGAATATACGCGGAAACGTCGCCTGCCTGGGTCTCAATGATAGGCAGCGCGGTCAGCGAACCGCCGCCGTAGTTCTCGTTAAGTCTTGCCGCACGCTCGAGAAGTCTTGAGTGCAGATAGAATACATCGCCGGGGTATGCTTCACGTCCTGGCGGTCTTTTGAGCAGCAGGGAGAGGGTACGGTAAGCTACGGCGTGCTTTGAGAGGTCGTCGTAAACTACGAGGACGTCCTTGCCCTTCTCCATGAAGTACTCACCCATGGTGCAGCCGGAATAGGGCGCGATGTACTGAAGCGGTGCCAGCTCGGAAGCGGTAGCGGAAACGACGATGGAGTAATCCAGCGCGCCGCCTGCGCGAAGCTGTTCAACAACGCCTGCAACAGTGGAGTTCTTCTGACCTATGGCTACATAGATACAGATAACGTCCTTGCCCTTCTGGTTGATTATTGTGTCGATCGCGATGGCGGTCTTACCGGTCTGGCGGTCGCCGATGATAAGCTCACGCTGACCTCTTCCTATCGGGATCATGCTGTCTATCGCCTTGATACCGGTCTGAAGCGGAACTGTTACCGGTTTTCTGGTGATGATACCAGAAGCGATCTTTTCGATGGGGCGTGTTTCCTTCGCGAGAATAGCGCCCTTGCCGTCGATGGGCTGTCCCAGAGAGTTCACAACGCGTCCCAGCAGCTCTTCGCCGACGGGAACGGACACGATGGAGCCTGTTCTCTTGACGGTGGAGCCTTCCTTGATGTCCTCGTCAGAGCCAAGCATTACCGCGCCTACGAAATCCTGCTCGAGGTTCATCGCCATGCACTGTACGCCGTTCTCGAATTCGAGCAGCTCGTTGAGCATGCACTTCTCGAGACCGTGTATACGCACGATGCCGTCGCCGACGGTAACAACCGTGCCGACGTCGCCGAGCTGGATCTTCGCGTTGTAATTCTTGATGCGGGACTTTATAAGACCCGTTATTTCATCGGGGCGTAAATCCATTAAATACATCCCTTTCTTGTTTATTTTCTGCTATTGAGCGGACTTGTCATGCAATAACGCCGCCTAGCTCCTTCTTGAGCTCGTTCAGCCTTGTGCGGACGCTGCCGTCGTAGCGTGTGCTGCCGTAGTCGATAACGACGCCGCCGATGATGGACGGGTCGACCTTCTCCTTGATGGATACGGTCTTTCCTGTCACCTCGGACATCTTCGCCGCAATCTTTTCACGGACGGACTCCGACAGCGGAGCGCTCGCCGTGACTGTGATCTCAGCTATTCTGAAATGCTCGTTATAAAGCGCGCGGAAATTCTTCACGATACCGCTGAAGCAGCCCATTCTGCCGCGCTCCGTGAGGACGCACAGCAGGTTGCCCGTGTACTCTGAAACTCCGTCGGCGATGATATCCTTAATCATGCCGAGCTTTTCGTCCATAGTAACGGTGGGCGTTCCCAGCAGCTTGACGAAATCCGGCTGTTCCCGGAATATCCCGTCCAGCGCGCTGAGTTCGCCGAGGGTGTTTTTCAGCGTATCCGGAGTTTCCTCCAGGCACAGCGTGAAGAACGCGTCGGCGTAAACCTTTTCAGCCTTGTCGTTCATACAAAAATTCCTTTCCCGGCGAGCCTTACTTCGCTGTTCCTACGTTCTGTAAGAAATCCGCGATGATAGCCTCGTTGTCCTTTGCGGAAATTTCCTTCTCAACGACCTTAGACGCAGCCATGATCACGATATCGGATATCTCGTCCTTTATATCGTTGACTGCGCGCTGCTTGTCACGCTCGATGTTCTCCTCGGCTCTCGCCTTGATCTCAGCGGCTTTCTGGTTAGCCTCGTTCACGATCTCCTCCTCGCGCTTCTGGGCGCGGAGCGTAGCCTGCTTCATGATGTCGGCAGCCTCCTCCTTAGCCTTCGCGAGCTTCTCGATGTACTCCTGCTCGGTCTTTGCGGCGGATTCCTTCGCGCGCTTTGCCTCGGCTATCTCAGCCGCTGCCATTTCGTTGCGCTTGTCGAGGATCTTTCCGACCGGCTTGAACAGGAAAACCTTGAACAGGATAAAGATTATGAGCGTATTGATCAGGGTGAACACGATGGTTCCGGGGTCGATCGTAACAAGAGGCAGGTTGACCTGCGCTGCGCTTTCACTGATAAGTGTCAGCATTTTGTTCAACTCCTCCCTTTATGCGTTTGCTGTCATTACTTGAACAGTGCGGTGAGGTTGCTGAACAGGGGGTTTGCATAAAGGAGCAGGAGCGCGATAACCAGCGCGTACAGACCGGTGGTCTCGGCGAGCGCGTCACCGATGATCATGGTTCTTGTAACAGCGCCGGAAGCCTCGGGCTGTCTGCCGATAGCCTCAACAGCCTTGCTCGCGCAGATACCTTCACCGATACCAGGGCCAAGACCTGCGATCATTGCTGTGCCTGCGCCGAGCGCGGACGCGCCAAGAACGATGGCGCTGGATAAGAGCTGCATATCTTCTGTCATTGTTAGTTCCTCCATTTGATATAAATACTATCCCCGAGGGGAAATTAGCCTAAAGCTGCGATCACTCGCATTCTGCGCCTGAGATGTACGCCATCGTCAGGGTGGTGAAGATGTAAGCCTGGATAACCGCCGAGAAAATGTCGAAATACAGCGAAGTGATTGCCGGAACGAGTATCGCGAAGTTGCCCAGCGCGAAATAGATCAGTCCGCCGATGACCATACCTGCGACCATGTTGCCGAAGATACGAAGCGCCTGTGAAAGCGGGTTCGCGATCTCGCCGATGATGTTGAACGGCAGCATGAACGGCATAGGTTCAATGAATGCATGCAGGAAGCCCTTGAGCTTACCGGTCCGTGCGCGGTTGATCTGGGTCAGCGTGAAGGTGATGAGCGCGATAGCTCCGGTAACCGAGATATCCGATGTCGGGTTCTTCAGTCCGAAAAGGCTCATCAGGTTGTTCAGCAGCAGGAAGCAGAGAAGCGCACCGATATAGGTGGTGTAGCCCTTGTACTTCGGTCCCATCGTGGTATCCACCATGTTGCGGACGAAGGTCACGAGCCACTCTGCCGCCGCCTGACGCTTAGTCTTGGGTATGACTTCCATCTTGTGGGTCAGGATCAGCATGACCACCAGCAGAACAAGCATTACGATCCACTGGATAAACACGGTCTCAGTAAGATTCCATGTCATTCCGAACAGTTCGAAGCTGGTTATGACGTGGGGTCCGGTAACGGTAAACCCGCCCTCTGATGCCAAAAGCAGAGCTGCTGGCATTTTTAATCAGTCCTCCTTTACCTTTTTTCCGGTCTGCATCACTGCCGCCCGGTATCATTACTGCGCCGTGTACGGTTCTCCCACAGACCTCTCAGTGTAATGATGATCTTCGGGAAAAACAGCGGCACCGCCGCGCAGATAAGATCAATAAACGGAACGAACGCTGCGGCTGTCATTGCAAGGAACAGTCCGAGATATCTCAGGCAGTACATAGTGTTCATGTAGCTCTGGGCGGACTTTCCGCTGCCCCTGCGCAGCGACTTTTCCGCGGACTTCCCCATCAGGAAGAAGTTGCCGGCGCACACGAGATTGCCCCACACGCCGCCGAGAAGCATCGTGTAATTCAAACCGCACGCGAAGAACAGCACCAGCAGCAGCGCGAAATACACCGCGTTCACCGCGAGGAACCACGGCAGCAGAGCGCGCATTTCGCTGACGGTTATGTCGTTCTTTTTCGCCATGATATCCCTCACTTGTGCAGGTGGCTGTAGTCGTCGTAGTAATCGTTGTCCCTGGGGTCGGTGTTATAGCGCGGGGGCTTTTTCTCATCCCTGCCGTAAAGATGTATCATCTTCATCAGGTGAGAGACCGCGCCGCCTATCATGAACAGCACCCCAAGCAGTATGCACACGACCATCACCCAGTCGGGGAGGCCGTAGTACTCACAGGCGTAATGTCCGCCAACGATGAACACCAGCAGCGGTGAAAGTATCACGAACGCGAACTGGCTCGCCACCGCGTACGCGGAAAAAGCGCCTTTTTTTCTGTTCATATCAGCCTCTTGTGACAAACTCGGCAAGACGCCAGCCGTCGTCCAGCTTAACCATAGTCATCTCAAGAACGGAATCGCGGTTCTCATCGGTGACGCCGTTTGAGGAATCCACGCCGTCGAGGTATACGGTAAGTCCGCATCTGCCCTCTTCAAGGTAGTCTATAGTTATAGCGCAGCTTGACCAGCTTTTGCTCTCGTCGGGGACGAAATCAGAGCTTATGCCCAGCTTGTATACCTTCTCGTACTTTGCGCCGCTCTCCTGAGTTGCCTGCTCGGTGGTCTCCGCAGTGGACTCGGGCTGCTCAACTCTTACGAGCTGCTCGCGGTTCGCGTAGACCTTCAGGCCCTTGCCGTCGGAGTTCTTCAGTATCTGCTCTGCGGCGTCCTCGGCGTAAACGGAGCGCACCAGCTCCTCGATCTGCTCTAGGGAGTTGTAATCGGTGCTGTTGACGGTATAGTAGCCGTCCTCCGGGAGGTTTCCATAGGGTTCGTCCTCATGGTAAAGCCACTCGGTCACGAACAGGCGGAGTATCTCATGGCTGCTGTTGAGCAGGTCGTGAGCCGCGTATTCGCACTCCTGCTGATACTCCGGTGTGATATAGGAGGTATCCCGGGAATGCTGCTGCGAAGCGGTTCCGCTGTTCTGATTATCGGAAGCGGGAGCCTTGTTCATCATTATCATTGCGGCTACTGCCAGCACTATCGC
>OGOK01002415.1_pt1 | contig 10839 bp, 9 predicted proteins | sample 1552661 | NCBI WGS metagenome assembly OGOK01 (sample SAMEA2580172, study PRJEB22360) | human gut metagenome | biome: human gut; feature: human-associated habitat; material: faeces | place: Denmark | collected 2008/2010
CAATAACTCCGGGGGATGTTTTAACAGGGGTGCTGCTGGCTTTGGCTGCCAATAAATTGAATTTGTTGGATTTGCTCCGGATAGGAGTTTTTGCCCATGGGCTGGCCGGTGATTGTGTCGCGGAAAAAGAAGGCCGGAGAGGATGTTGTGCCGGAATGATAGCCGAGAGGATGGGAGAGGCCTGGAAAAGATTAGAAAAATAATAACAATTACTATGAAAAGAGTTTTTATTGTATCGTTAATGTTGGTGGTTTGTCTGGCTGCCGCAGCTCAAAAAAAGAAAGAACTGACTACGTTAGTGAACGTAAATTATACTTTACCTAAAGTAGCCTATGAAGTAGAGGTCATCTTGGAATGCGAACGTTTTGTTCCCGGACCCTATCAGAATTATGCCGAGAAAGAATTGGGAATCCGTCCTGAAGCGACACAAGTCTCCGAAAAATGGGCCATAAAAAAAATAAATGTTCTTCCACAGTATATTCCGGATGAAAAGGCGGTGTATTCTGTTTCTGCCAACGGGGATTATTGGCCGGTGACACTGAGCCTTAGTGCTGAAGGTTTTCTGGCAGGTATCGCTGCCGGTAAAGGGGAAGTTTTCAATGAAAAAAAAGAGATGAAGTATATCGCCGAGGCCTTGGGGGACGAAGAGAGGATCGATATCATGAAACTGAATACTTATAATCAGCTGAAAGAAGTGTTGGATACCAATTATACTTATCAGGAGGTGGACGGTGAGATGAAGAGAATTTGGGATCCGATCGTACATTATGCTGTTAAGACCGATGCTGACAATGTAAAAGAAGCAGTAAGTGAGATTTTCCGGATTCGCTCGGAAAGAGTAAAATTATTGGGAGCCGAAAATAATGTTCCTGATGGAAAATCTTTAGAGATCATATTGAAAGAATTCGATCGGATGGAAAAAAACTACCTGAGTCTTTTCTTAGGTAAAAGAGAAACTGTAAAGGTAAAACGGGTATTCCAGTGTATTCCGGAAAAGGCTAACGAACCGGTTGTCGCTTTCCGGTTTTCTGAACAAAACGGAGTGACAGATACGAAAAATGTTGCCGCTCAGGCTTATTTTCTGAAGATTGAAGAGGCTGTGGTTCCGGCTTCGTCACCGGTGAGTGGAGGAGGTGAAGTGGCTGCTGTTTATTATAGGGTACCTGCTACAGCTACGTTGAAGTTACTGAAAGGGAAAGAAGAAATAATGAGTTATCCTGCTATTGTTCCTCAATTGGGAGAAATTAAGAAATTTCCTGTGGATGTGATTAGTAGCGAAGGGTTGATGCTGGAATTTTATCCGCAGTTCGGATCCTTGAAAAGTATTCGGAAAAAATAATCGCTGATACAGGCTATCTGCATTAGTATTAGTACTTGAATTATGTCGTGGTGGAATAACTGGTATGTGAGTTTTTTGAGTTGGCGGGTACGCCATATCAAAGAAAGGAATTTTATCGTCATCCTGAGTCTTCTGGTTGGTATTATCACCGGACTGGCCGGGGTATTCCTGAAAAATTCCGTCCATTATACCCACCAGTTTCTGACCGAACGTTTGCAGATAGATAGCGGAAGTTTGTTGTTTTTTATTCTTCCTTTTATAGGGATTTGGTTGACCTCCCTGTTTGTTCGTTATTTTGTGAGGGAAGATATCAGTCATGGGGTGACAAAGGTATTATATGCGATTTCCCGGCGTAATAGTATGATCAAACCTCATAATAACTACTCCTCCATGATTGCCAGTACAATTACGATTGGCTTTGGAGGATCGGTGGGAACGGAAGCGACGATTGTACTGACCGGTGCTTCCATCGGTTCGAATATGGCACGCTTGTTTCGGATGAACTACAAGGTGATGACCTTGATGATCGGGTGTGGGGCAGCCGGGGCTATCGCCGGAATTTTCAAAGCTCCGATTGCCGGTATCGTATTTACCCTGGAGGTACTGATGCTGGATCTGACGATGGCTTCCTTGGTGCCTTTGATGATTGCTGCCATTTCATCTTACGTTATTGTATATTTTCTGATGGGCGAAGGGGTGGTCCTCGAATTCGCCGTACACGAACATTTTGCCTTGGCTAATGTGCCGTATTATATTATTCTGGGGATATTGTGTGGATTGGTTTCTGTATATTTTATCCGGACGAATATCCGAATCGAGAAATTTATTACCGGGATAAAGAACCAATTCAAAAGAATTTTGGTAGGAGGAGCATTATTGGGTTTGCTGATTTATATTTTTCCGCCTCTCTACGGTGAAGGATACTCTTCTTTGGAAGCTTTGCTGACCGATAATGCAGATGCACTGTTGAACAATACCTATTTTTTCGATTTCCGGAACTATGCATTCGTCGTTGTTTTGTATGTGATCGGTTTGGTATTTATCAAGGTAGTAGCTACAGCTTTCACCAACGGTAGTGGGGGGGGTGGAGGGGTTTTCGCTCCCAGTTTGTTCACTGGGGGAGTTACCGGATTCCTGATTGCTTACCTGATCAATATGACCGGAGTGATCACGGTTCCTGTCAGTTATTTTGTATTGGCAGGTATGGCCGGGGTGATGTCGGGTGTCATGAATTCTCCGTTGACAGCTATGTTCCTGATCGCTGAGATTACCAGTGGCTATAGTTTGCTGGTGCCCTTGATGATAACCTCGGTGACGGCCCATTTAACGGGGCGGGGCATGGAGCCTTACTCTATTTATGCACGTCGGCTGGCTATGAAAGGAGATCTGATTACCCATAATAAAGATAAAGCCGTGCTGACTTTGATGAAGCTGAATAAAGTCATCGAGACCGACTTACAGACGATATCCATAGAGGCTACTTTGGGGGATCTGGTGAAAAAAGTTTCCCGTTCCAGTAGAAATATTTTCCCGGTGATCGATGAAAACGAAGCATTGCTGGGGATTGTATTGCTGGACGATATCCGTAAGATCATGTTCAATCAGGATTTGTACAATGTCACCTTTGTCCGCGACTTTATGACAACTCCACCTACGATTGTCGATGTGACGGATTCGATGGACCTGGTTATGAAAAAATTTGAAGATACAGGAGCCTGGAATTTACCTGTGATCGAGGAAGGAAGATATATCGGGTTTGTTTCGAAAGCAAAGATATTCAACACTTACAGAAGGGTGCTTCAACATTTTTCCGACGAATAATAGAATCATATGGATCAGCATTCAAAATTGGGGTATCGGGAAGGACTCGTTTCCGTTATTCTGAATCTACTCTTGTTTGTTTTAAAATATTATGCCGGTATTGCATCGGCCTCGCTTGCTTTGATTGCCGATGCCTGGCATACCCTTTCGGATTCCCTGACTTCTTTGGTCGTAATTCTTGGAATTAAATTATCCTCGAAGAAACCGGATAAGGAGCATCCGTTCGGACACGGCCGCTGGGAACAAATCTCTGCATTGATTATCGCTATTCTGTTGGCTTTGGTCGGAGTAGAGTTTATGAAAGACGCTATCGCAAAATTGAGGGGACATGAGGCGGCTGATTTCGGCTGGTTGGCTTATCTGGCTACGGTTGCTTCGATTGTCTTAAAAGAAGGATTGGCCCGCTATGCTTTTTATATCGCCCGTAAAACCGGTAACGCTGCTGTAAAAGCGGACGGATGGCATCACCGGAGCGATGCTTTATCGTCACTGATGGTTTTGGCCGGACTTTTTCTCAGCCCCTATTTCTGGTGGATCGACAGTGTATTGGGTATGTTGATATCTTTCATGTTATTCTATGCCGCCTATGGGATTATTCGCGAAGCAGTAAATAAAATCTTAGGAGAAGAACCTTCGGAAGAAGTGATCGGGAAAGTAGAACAGATCGTGAAAGCTGAAATGGGAAATGTGGCTTATCCGCATCATTACCACATTCATCATTATGGGGACCATATCGAATTCACTTTTCATATCCAAGTGCCCGGGGAAGAGACCGTGGAGGAAGCTCATAGAAAAGCTACCCTTATCGAAATGCAGATAAAAACAGAATTGAAGATCGATGCGACTATCCATATCGAACCCTTGAAAATGTAACTTTATAAACCCTTCTATCGTTGTAAAACTAGATTATAAATCACCCGCTAACCGGCTCTGTCAGGAGAAGCAGGGGAGATTAGATGTGGAAATCGCAAATCTAAAATTGGGGGCTACTATTAATTTAGTTGTTTTATACTTGTATATTACCAAAAAAAACTTACTTTTGCGAAAATTTTATGGGAACGCTAAAAAAACTATATAGCTATGTATTGGACACTGGAACTTGCTTCAAAATTGGAAGATGCACCATGGCCTGCATCTAAAGATGAATTAATCGATTACGCAATTCGTTCGGGAGCGCCTATGGAAGTTATCGAAAATCTTCAGGATATAGAGGATGATGAAGAAATTTTCGAAAGTATTGAAGACATTTGGCCTGACTATCCCAGTAAAGATGATTTCTTCTTCAATGAGGACGAGTATTGATACAAAAGACGCTAAAATGAGCTGAAACAATGAATTACGAAATGAAAGACCACTGCTAAACGGTGGCCTTTCTCGTTTTTACCTGCGGCATATTCCGGCATAACTGCAGGTCCGGCATTTCTTTTCGTTATCGGTTTGGCAAAAAGGATGTTCCGGGGAGAATAATTCTTCCAGTAACTGCCGGAGATGATCCGAAAATTCCTGCTGATAATACCGGAAATTTTGTATCAGCTCTTTATCACATTTTAACCGGAAATCATAATCTTTCCCGAATAACAGTTTGGTACTGTAAATTCCAGGGATCAGAGGCTGTTCGCTGGGATGCACATGATCGTACATCAGGCAATACACCATGGTCTGAAAAGCTGCTTTATTCCGGGTAGGATTTGCCGGATCGAAAACCGAAGCGATAGTTTTGAAAGCCGTCGTATCGGCTCCTGTTTTGTAGTCTATTACCCGGATGCCTTGATCGGTACGGTCTATGCGATCGATGAAACCTCCGACGAAAACTGTCTTTTCCTGGCCTTCGATACCGATTTTTACAGGCATGTGAAAACGGTTCTCCATAGCCAGCAACCGGAAAGGACATATCTTTTTATCGTAAGAAAACATCTCCCGGAGGTATTTTTTGATTACTCCCAGGATCAGTTCGTTGCTGCCGCTATCGATCAGCCTGGAAATTTTCGGGTCGTATACTTTTAGATAAGAACGGCGGATGTGTTCTTCGATCAGAGATCCGTTAGCCAGAATGGTATCGATGGCCGCTTTCGTGATTTCGCCTCCAGGTATCGTGGCATACAGTGATTCGGAGCATTCGTGAAAGATATTTCCCAAAAGACGGTGGTCCAGTTCTTCGGCCAGTTCTTCTTTCTCTTTTATTTGTGCTATGTATTTGAAATAAAATTTCAGGGAACATTCCATATAAGTGTTTAGGGCCGAAGGAGAGATCGTCTGATCCTCCGATCGGGTATACCGCTCCAGAATATGGAGTATCGGCGGGGTTTTACCGATTCTGATTTCTTTGGGATTTTGGGTAGAAATCGGGTTTTGGAAATTCCTTTCCACTACGGTAAGTCCCGATTCATATTTGATTTGATAGAGAAAACGACTCATTTCCCCTCCGTTCATCCCTTTTACGCCTGAAGTATATAAAATATGAATGTCTCTGGAACGTTGTAAAAGCCGGTAAAAGTAATAGGCGAAAACAGCGTCCTGGTGTTCGGGGGTGGGCAAACGGAAACCGAATCGGAGGTTATAAGGAATAAACGAAGCGGGAAGTGTGGTTTTGGGTAAAATACCTTCGTTGGCCGAAAGGATGATCAGATGATTGAAATCCAGCATACGGGTTTCCATTAATCCCATCAGTTGTAAGCCTTCCAGAGGTTCTCCCGAAAAAGGAATACTGAGATTACCGATCACTTTATTGATGATTTGCATATAAAGTTTGTTCTCCGGCTCGATGCCCTCTTCTTCGAATGTATTTTGCAGGTTTTGGATTTGGGTATATACCGTAAAGACAAATTCTTTTTCGATAGGATCGGCTTCTTCTTTCAATACCGACCGGGTCAGCAAATTCAGGATTTTCAGTAGATATACAGGTATCTTTTCGTGCTGGTCGGAGGAAAAAATAGCTCGGGTGAGCTCATGAAAGTGTAAACTTTTTTCTATAACATAGACGATGTTCTTTTGATTGATATAGTTGGTGATCTGCTGAATCTCTTCAGGACATAGGTCTTTGATTAATTTGTGATTCAGCAGAGCGATGACCGGTTTGTAATAGTAGTAGGTGGTGTCGCCTTCCTGCCTGGCATAATTTTTTAAATCGCATAACATAGAAATGAGGGCCGCCACCGAAGTGTTGCGTGCCGGATACCCCATCGTAACATTGATTTTTGAGAAATACTCCGGAATCGAATGCATCACGGGAATCAGCATCTGTTCTTCACATAACACGATGGCTGTCTGTCGCGGATTCTCTTCCCGGAGACTTTCGGTCAGGGCAGGAAGAAGCTTGGCCTGACCGATCGTCGAGGGGACAGCCAGGTATTCGATGGTTTTGCCGTTGTATCTGAAGTTATTGAAATGTTCGATATCCAATTCGTTCGGAAACAGCTTTAGATTCTCCCGGATATAATGGCCTGCTTCCTGATGTTCATCAGCGGTATAATAAATATCGTAATCCCAGTAGAAACGGGCTATTCCCGAATCTTGCCAAAACGAAAAGATCTTTTTTTCACATAAGTTCAAAGCGTTGAAACCCGCGATTAATATATGTTCAGGATGGGCATAGGTTTCTATATGTTCGCAAAAATACCGTTCGTTCATTCCTTCATAGCAGATTCCGGTTTCAGCCAGGTGAGTTTTGAAATGAGTATAGGTGGCATATAATTTATCCCACACTTTTAGGAATTCTTGTTGTTCCCGGCTGAATTTTTCCGGATTGAAGCTCTTCCAGAATCGGTGTATGGCCTTGATTTGTTCTTCGGTCAGATACGGGAAGTTCAAATCCAATTCTTTGAGTGCTATCAGATTAGAAAAAAGATCTTTGGCATCTACCAGGTATTTGTCGATATCGTCGAAATCAGCCAGTAGCATATTTCCCCAAAAATAGAAATCTTCGAATTTCTCGGAAGAGCCCGATACGGCCGTATAAGATTTGTAGAGTTTGATAATTAAAGAAAGTGTTTCGGCTTTTTTCAGTCCCGAATGCTTTTCGATGTATTCTGTCAAGGTCAGGATCTCCGGCATCCACACCGGACGGTCGATTTGGCGGGAGAGTTCTTCGGCCAAAAAGAGACCGGCTCTTTTATTAGGAAAAATAATAGTCAGATCGGCGAAATCCGTACCGTATTTCCGGATAATATCCTTTGCCAGTAACTGAAGAAAAGAAGCCATATATCGAATTAAAAGTTAAAGAGTTATTTGGGCTTATTGTATTTTGTTGTTATTTTTGTCGAATAGTCGGTAGGGACTACTGGTATCGGCAAATTTACAATTTATAATGATTAAAACAGCGAAAATAGGATAAACCTGAAAGTAAATAGATATGTTGAAAGATTTATTATTGAGAAATCGTAGTTATCGGCGGTTTGAGCAAGAGGTACGGATTTCAGAGGAAGAATTGACAGAATTGGTCGGTTTGACTTGTTTGTGTGCTTCCGCCCGGAATGCACAAGCCTTGAAATATGTAATTGTTCATGAGGAGGAAAAGTGTGCGGAGGTTTTTCCACAGCTGGCTTGGGCGGGATATCTGAAAGATTGGGACGGACCTGAAGAAGGAGAACGTCCGGCTGCTTACCTGATCCAGTTGTTAGATACCCGGATTGTTGAAAATTGTTTGTGCGATGACGGCATTCAGGCCCAGACGATTTTATTGGGAGCGGTAGAAAAGGGGTGGGGAGGATGTATAATCAAGGCTTTCCGGAATGAAGATTTACGTCGTCTGTTTCACTTACCCGAAGAGCTGAAAATCAACTACGTGATTGCTTTGGGAAAACCGAAAGAAAAGGTGGTGCTGGAACAAATGAAAGGGGAGGATTATCGGTATTGGAGGGATGCTGAAGGTGGCCATCACGTACCTAAACGGGAAGCCGGTAGTTTGATTTATAAGATTGAAGTATGAAAATACTGTGTGCAGAATATAACGACGCCGGAGAGGTGGCTGTCGTACCGGTGGGGGATGATGTGCTGTTGAGGAATAACGGGGATTTTTATATACCGGATTATACACAACAGGTGAGCGGTGTGCCTCAGTTGGTTGTCAGAATTTGTAAGTTGGGAAAAAGTGTGGGAGAACGGTTTGCCGGCCGTTATTTTGAAGAGATCGGAGTCGGAGTCCGGTTTTATGCCGATTCGCTGGAGGAACAGCTGATTGCAAAAAAATTACCCGGGATCATGGCAGCCTCTTTTGACAGCTCTTGTGCTATCAGTGCTTTGATGGGTATAGAGGAAGCCAGGGAGGCAAACTATGAAATGAAGGTCAACGGTGAAGCCGTTACTTCCGGGAATAAACAGCATTTACCGGTGGGCATTGAAAAATTGGTTGCTTTTGCGTCTGAGTTTCATACATTGAAAATCGGTGATTATCTGTTTTGCGGACACCCCTTCCGTTTCCGGGGACTCAGACCGGGCGATAAAGTGCAAATGACATTGGATGGAAAGACGATGCTGGATTTTAGAATTAAATAAATAACCGTAATTATGAAAAAAAGATTTGTTGTATTAGGATTACTTCTGCTCTGTTTGGGTGGAAAGGCTCAGGATGCTTATGTACCGTCTCCTGAAAATCTGGAAGCCCGGAAAGAATTTCAGGATAGTAAATTCGGTATTTTTTTACATTGGGGGTTGTATAGTATGTTGGCTCAGGGAGAATGGGTGATGACGAACCAGAACCTGGACCACATGGAATACCGCAAGTTGGCTTCTGCTTTTTATCCTTCCCGTTTCGATGCGGCTGAATGGGTGGCTGCAATAAAAGCGGCCGGAGCGAAATATATTTGTTTTACTACCCGGCATCATGAGGGGTTTTCTATGTTCGATTCCCGGTTTACGGATTACAACATCGTCAAGGCGACACCTTTCGGCAGGGATGTTTTGAAGGAATTGGCAGAAGAATGTCATAAACAAGGGATAAAATTGCATCTCTATTATTCTCATCTGGATTGGGACCGGGACGATTATTATCCGTTGGGGCGGACCGGACGTGGTACGGGACGTACGACCCATGGAGAATGGAAAACGTATTATCAGTTTATGAACGATCAGATTACTGAGTTGCTGACCAATTACGGACCGATCGGTGCCATCTGGTTCGACGGTTGGTGGGATCATGATCAGGATCCCGGATTCGATTGGCAGGTGCCTGAACAATATGCCATGATCCATCGGTTACAACCGGCTTGTCTGATCGGTAATAACCATCATCAGGTACCTTTTGCCGGTGAAGATATTCAGATTTTTGAACGGGATTTGCCCGGAGAGAATAATGCCGGTTTGTCCGGACAGGACATCAGCCGTTTGCCGTTAGAGACTTGCGAGACGATGAATGGCATGTGGGGGTATAAAATTGTAGACCAGAATTATAAATCGGTGAAAACCTTGATCCATTATCTGGTGAAAGCTGCCGGTAGAAATGCAAACCTCCTGATGAATATCGGACCGCAACCTAACGGGGAATTGCCTGCTGCTGCACTCGAAAGACTGAAAGCAATCGGAGAGTGGACGAAGCAATATGGAGAGACGATTTATGGAACACGGGGGGGAGATATCAGTCCCAGAGATTGGGGGGTAACGACCCGCAAAGGAGATAAGCTGTATGTACATATTCTGAATTTGCCTGATAAAGGATTGTTTTTGCCTTTGACGACGGGGAAAGTGAAAAGTGCTGTCGTATTTAAAGACCGGAAACCGGTGAAGTTTTCACAAGATAAGAATGGGGTAGTTTTGGAGTTGGCTGAAGTGCCTGCCGAGCTGGATTACGTGATCGAATTGACCATAAAATAATAGACAGATAGTTGTATGCGACGTCAGGATTTTAAAATAGAGGTTTGTACTAATTCTGTGGAGAGTGTGAGAGCTGCTCTTGCAGGTGGGGCGGACCGGATAGAGCTTTGTGCCGGAATGCCGGAGGGAGGAACGACTCCTTCGTATGGTGAGATTTGTTTAGTAAGAGAGTTGATGCCTGCAGGGATGCATGTGATCGTACGTCCACGAGGGGGTGATTTCCTATACCGGGAGGATGAACTTGAAGTGATGTACAGGGATATAGAAATGGCACGAAAACTGGGTGTCGATGGAGTCGTTTTGGGTTGTCTGACCCGTGAAGGAGAAGTGGACGAAGGCGTTATGAGAAAATTAATGGCTGCTTGCGGAGAAATGTCGGTGACGTTTCACCGGGCTTTCGATATGTGCCGTGATCCTTTTCAGGCTTTGCAGACGATCGAAAAGCTCGGGTGTGCACGAATTCTGACTTCCGGACAAAGTAATTCTGCTGAAACCGGAGTGCCTTTGCTGAAAGAATTGGTGTCCCGGGCCCGGAACGTAATTATTATGCCCGGGTGCGGGGTCAATGCGGCTAATGTGCGGAAGATTGCCGAAAGCACCGGTGCCTTCGAATTCCATCTTTCTGCCCGTATCCGCCTCGGGAGCGATATGGTTTATCGCAATCCGGCCGTTTCAATGGGAGGTACGGTGCAAGTGGATGAGTACGGACGTGAGGTAAGTAGTAGCGAGAAGGTGGAGGAAGTGATCCGGAGGCTGGTGTACTGACGACTTGAAGGCCTGAGATAATGTAGGTTTGTTCTGTTACTTATTCGTCTGCGGTGTTCGTGTTCGGAGACCCGGTCGCTTCTGTCGGTCATCTGGCTTTTTCTTTCACT
>OGOK01002421.1_pt1 | contig 10818 bp, 8 predicted proteins | sample 1552661 | NCBI WGS metagenome assembly OGOK01 (sample SAMEA2580172, study PRJEB22360) | human gut metagenome | biome: human gut; feature: human-associated habitat; material: faeces | place: Denmark | collected 2008/2010
CGCGCTCGCGCTCCGAGCGAAACACGTACACCGCCACGCGTTCGGGTACGAAACCCGTCACACCGAGTTCTTCGCGCACCTCGCGCCGCAATGCGTCGTCCACCGTCTCGCCGTAGTCGACATGCCCACCCACGGCCGTATCCCAGCGCCCGGGCTGGATATCCTTCCACACGGGACGCCGTTGCAGGTATAACTCGCCCCGCGAATTGAACAGGTGCAGGTGCACCACGGGATGCAGCAACATTCCGCCGCCGTGGCATTGGGCACGCGTCGCCGCCCCCATCACGTTCCCGGCTTCGTCGACCACCGGAAACAGCTCCGCACCGTTATCGCTTCGCATGGCGGGGATATTTACGGATATAAACCACGGCCGCCAGCAGCCCCAACAGGGTGAAACCCGCACCGGGCAACGCCGTATATTCGTAGCCCAGCCCGTGGGCGACCGGCAGGCCCCCGCAATAGGCACCCAGTGCATTGCCCAGGTTGAAAGCCACCTGCACGAGGGCTGCGCCGAGCATCTCGCCGCCACGCGAATTCTCCAGGATCAGCAACTGCTGGGGCGACGAGACACAGAACAGACACCCCGTACAGAGCGTCATCAGCATGACGGAAAGGTAAGGGACATGTGCCCCGAAGAAAATCCCGAGCAGCGTCAGGGTGGCCGCGGCCAGCGTAAAACGCACGACCTTCTCGGGCGTAAAACGGTCGGAGAGATGCCCGCCGAGGATATTGCCCGCGAACATGCCGAAACCGGCCAGCATGATAATCAGCGTAAGGTTCTCCTCCGTAAAACCCGAGGTATGGATCATCAGCGGGCTGACATAGCTGTACCAGCAGAAGATGCCGCCGTTGCCGAGCATCACCGACGCCAGCACCAGCCACGGAGCGGCGCTTTTCAGGAACCGGAACTGTCCCTTCATCCCCGTATCGGGCAGCGCGGGCAGAGCCGGAACCCACAATTTCACGAGCAGCATGGCCACGGCTCCCCACACGGCGACGATCCCGAACGTGGCGCGCCACGTCACGACGCCGCTGATATAGGTTCCCAGCGGCACGCCGAAGAGGTTGGCGACGGTCATGCCCACGACCATGATCGACACGGCCTCGGCCCGCCGGCCCTTGTCGGCGACGCGCTCGGCGACGATCGACCCCACGCCGAAGAAGGCCCCGTGGGGAAGTCCCGAGACGAAACGCATGGCCAGCAGGGTCCAGTAGTTCGGCGAAAGCGCCGCACAGGCGTTGCCGAGAATGATCAGGCCCGTGAGGGCCAGCAGGATGTGTTTCAGCGGCCGCGTGCGGGCCACCAGCACCGTGAGGGGCGCCCCGAAGCAGACGCCCAGCGCATAGGCGGAGATCAGGTGCCCCGCTTCGGGGATCGAGACGCCGAGGCTGCGGGCGATGTCGGGCAGAATGCCCATCATCACGAACTCCGCCATACCGAGCGCCAACGTCCCGAATGCCAGGGCGATCAGACTTTTCTTCATGGGAAAACAGACATTAACGGCTAACCGGCTGCAAAAATAGCACAAAAAAGGTGAAAAGTTTTTGCGTCTTTTCACCTTTTTCCAATTTTTCAGAGCTTGGGTCCCGATTCCCGAGGCTGGCCCACCTCGAAGCCCAGCGCCCGCATCCACTCCACGGTGGCGGCATCGACCTGATCGTTGCGGTCGGCCCAGCGGCGCTCCTCGATCAGCTGCTTCTTGCGCTCCTCGAGGGCTTTCAGAAGCGGGAAATCCGGATGTGCGAGATGCGACTTCTCCTCGCGCTGCGAGGGCCGGACCCTGCGGTCGAAAACCGCCCCCTGCGTCGGACGCCGCGCGCCCTCCCACTTGAACCCCTTGAGGTAAAGCTCCTGATCGGCGGGAATCTTGTCCATCGGATAGATGTTCCAGTCGGGGTCCTTGCGGTAGACGATCGTCACGACCTGTTTGTCCTCGATATAGAACGAACAGTCGCCGCTCTCGATGACGCCCATGCCCGTGATCTGGGGCGGCTCGCCGTCCTGCATGTAGTAGATCGTCTGGGCATTGCCGTTCACGTCGTTGCGGTAGATCTGATTGTCGCGGAACCACGCCGTCATCTGCTTGCCCGCCACCTGGTTGTAATGGACCGTGTCGAGCTGGGAGACCATCATCGGAGTGCCGATGAACTCGGCGCGCGTGATCTGCTGGTTCTCGGTGAATATGTCCATCACGTCGGAGGTGATCTGGTTGCCCTGGTTCCACAGCACGGGATTGATGTAGAGGTGGATCGTCGAATCGGTGCTGATGGCCGTCATCGAATCGCATACGGCCTGGAAATCGGAACGGAAAATGCGCACATTGCGGAAACCCTTCATCAGGCGGTAAACCGAGTCGGCAGAGTCGGTGAGCGAATCGACCGAGTCGGCCGGAATCCGCATCGCCAGCGAGTCGGCGGCCAGCGAATCGGCCATCTGCAACAGCAGCGAATCCATCTCCCGGTCGTTGCGGGCGATCAGCGAGTCGATCTCGCGCAGGGCCGTGGAATCGACCGGAATCACCTTGCCTTTGCGGGCGGCGCGGGCCTGACGGGCGCGGAGTTTCGACTCGGCCTTGAGTTTGCGCGCAGCGAGACGCCGCTCCTCCCGCTCCTTCTGGGCCAGCAGTTTGGCCGTCGTCTTATCCTGGCGTTTTTTGGCGATCTCCTCCAGTTTTTCCTTCCTGGCCTTGGCCGCAGCGGCTTTTTGGGCCGCCTTCAACTTGGCGGCCTGCTCCTTGAGGTAGGCTTTCCGGGCATCGCCGACCAGCGTGTCGAGCGGATCGACGGCCGGAACGGCCAGCGAATCCGGGACGGAAACGCCCAGCAGCGAATCGGGGACCTCCCGCCGGGCCAGCGAATCCGGCCCTGCGGCGTCTTCCGGCGAACCGGGACCGACGGCCGGAACGCGGGGACTTCCGAGCGAATCCGCCGCAGGACGGCCTTCGGGAAGCTCCCCGGCCGGGTGGTGCGGCGTCCCGAGAAGGGCGGAATCGGTTTTCAGACGCGCCAGCGAATCGGCTTTGGCCGCAGCGGCGGCCCGGCGCAGTGCGTTTTCATTGATCGTGAAGAGGTACATCGAATCGGCGCGCATGAAAAGCGAGTCGCCCTGCGAAAGGTCGTAACTCACCACCGCGGGCCGGCGCGTGAGGAACGCATTTCCCGGCTCCTTCCAGTACTCGCCGTAGTCGCCGAAGGCGATCACCTTGTGTTCGGCGTCGTCCAGCTGCAAATCACGCCGCAGGATCACATGGTCCTCGGCGCGGTAGTAATGGAGGCTGTCGCTCCAGATCTCCTGCTTTTCGGTCAGGATATAGCCGTTGCGCGTCACGATGTAGAGCGTATCGGCCTTGTCGTAGGAACCGCGGTCGGCATAGAGGTAGTCGCCGTCCTTGTTCCAGATGTTGGTGCGGTCGAAGAAAAAGGCGTTGTCGGTAGCCATGTTGTAAACCACCGAATCGCCCTTGAGTTCGTATTCGTCGTTGCGCATTTCGACGCGGTCGACGGCGATCAGCTCCTTCGTGTCGGCATAGTAGTAGCCGCGGACCGATTCGAGCAGGTTCTCGCGGTTGAGCATCACCCCGCCGTCGGCGAATTCGCCGATGTTCTTCTTCGTGTTGAACAGGAATTTATAGGTGTAGAGCGTGGCGTCGCCGTCGACGACCTTGACGATGTCGGAGTAGACCCGCGCCTCGTTCAGCTCGCCGTCGTACTCGGCCCGGTCACCATAAATGTAGGTCGTATTCTTGTTGATGAGCACGTTGCCGAAAAACTCGATGCGCATGTCCGAGTAACGCACGGCCGAGTCGCACGTGATGACGGCGCCGTTGTGCTGTGCGGCGAAGTTCCCCACCAGGAAAACCACCGAATCGCCCGGGGCGATGGGGCCCATCAGGTCCGACTTGAGGTCGATGAGCTTTTTCTCGCCCTCCGGCTCCGGCGCCTGCATGCCGCTGCGCGCCGCAACCACGGCGGCGGCCAGCACCACTACGGCTATGGACAAGAGCCTGCGCACGGCCTATTTCACCCAGTGTTTGTTCTCGAACTCCCCGTTGCGGAATTCGGGCGAGATGTAGACGTACATGCCGTCGATCTTCTTCGAAAGCCACTCCTTGAAGACCCGCTCCTGCTTGTCCTGCAAGGCCATCTCTTCGAGCCGCAGGTAGTCCTCGTTGAGCGAAGCCGTATGCGTGGGGATCACCTCGACCAGCTTGACGATCTTGGCCATCTGGTTGCCGAGCATGTCTTCGGTGAGGTAGGCCTCCGAAATCTCGCCGGGTTTGAGCCGGTTCAGGGCGTTGTAATCATCGAGGCTCTTGAAGCGGCCAAAGTCCTCCTTGAGGAATTTCGTGACGGTCAGCTTGGCGTCGAAGGCGTTGAAACGCTCCAGGATGTCGTGGTTCGAGACGATGCCGCCGTTCATCTTCGACTGCGCGTCGTCCGAATAGAGCAGCGCAGCCCTCTCGAAGGTGATCGAATCCTTGCGGATCACCTTCACCAGACTGTCGAGCGTATTGAGCGAACCGCCCAGCTCCTCGGTCGTGTAGACCGGACGCAGCAGGATGTGGCGGAAATGATAGAGCCGGCCGCGCTTGTCCAGAAGCTGGATGATGTGGAAGCCGAACTGCGACTCGACCACCTCGGAAATCTGGCCGGGGCGCATCTTCTCCAGCGCCGCGCCGAATGCGGGGTCGAGCTGTTCGAGCGTCGAGGGGTCCATCTCGCCGCCGCGCATCATCGTGCCGGGGTCCTGCGAATACATGCGGGCGAGGTTTTCGAACTTGGCCTTGCCCGTGATCACGCGTTCGCGCATGTCGATCAGCCGTTCGCGCGTACGCTGCTTGGCGGCGGTCATCGACTTGGGAAACTTGGTGATCTGCGCATAGACATACTGGTCGGCGACGAGCGGCAGGCTGTCCTTCGAGATCGACTTGTAGAAACGCTCCACCTCGCCCGGAATCACCGACACTTTGTCGACCACCTCGGTCTGCATGGAGTTGGCATAGGCCTGCTCCTCGTAACGCTGGCGCATGATCTCGCGGATGTTGAAGATCGGCATGTGGTGCTTGGCTTCGAGCTGGGGGATCGAGCCTTCGGCCTCGACCATCTGCTGCACCTGCTCCTCGACGCGCGCCATGATGTCGGCGTCGTTGACCTTCACCGAGTCGATCTGGGCCTGGTTGTAGAGCAGCTTCTGGGTCATCAGCGCTTCGAGCGCCTCGTTCATCGGGTCGCGGTCGGAAGTGTAACCCTCCTGACGGCGCTGTTCCGTCAGCTGGCGCGCATAGTCGTCCACCTCGGAGTAGAGGATCGACGATCCGCCCACCACGGCCACCACCTTGTCGAGCATCACCTGTCGTTTCTGCGCAAGGGCGCCTGCGAACAACAGGGCGAGCGCCGCGGCCATCATAGCTTTTTTCAACATCTTGGTTTCGTTTATCGTTTTATTTTTATTCGTCTTTCTTCGGTTTCTCGTCGGCGAAAATCTTCACCTCGCCCATCTCCGCGGCCCGGGCGCAAAGCTCCTCCTCGTGCGCGCGGATGATCTCGCCCTTGCGCTGGTTGAACAGGATGCGGCGAATCGTTCCGCGCAGCCGTTCGAGCGGAATCGGCTCGCCCTCGCGCAGCACCGCATCAATCTGGAAATAATAGTGCGCATGGCTGTCGCGCATCTCCTGCACGGCAGCAGTCGCCAGCACCGAATCATAGCTCTGCGAACGCAGCGTCGGGAGGTAGCTCAAGAACTCCGGGAAATCAATCCACTGGTCGCGGAAATCGTCCACCGTGAAATCGTTCTTCTCACAGATATCCCTGAAATCCTGCTGCTGCGCCTCCGACCTGGCCCCCATCAGCGTCTTGAGCTTCGCGGCCTGCCGGTACCCCTCGCCGAAACGGACGATGCGCCCCTTGACGATCGTGCGGTCGAGTTTGAAATCGGCCTTGTGAGCGTTGTAATAGGCCGCAATCTCGTCGGCGGTGAACACCGTGTCGATCGAACGGTCGACGTAATGCTGGTCCAGCTGGCGGATCAGCAACGCCTGGCGGTACTCCTCCACCATCTTGTCGATGTCGCCCGCCGAAGAGGAAAAGAGCGTCTCCGCCTCCTGGAGCTTGAGCTGCTTGAGCACCCAGCGGTCGATGTAAACCTTCATAAAGGCCGCGCTGTCGTCGCCCGAAAGCCCCTGCGGGACCACCGACCGCACGTCGCCCAGCCGCAGGTCCTTGCCGCCGGCCCGCGCAATGGTCGTGTCGCCGGCAAAATAACGCGGTAGCTCCCGGCAACCCGCCAGCAGCAGCACACCCGCCGCGACCGCTATTTTCGCTCGCAAATTCATATTCCGAAGGGCAAAGATACGTTTTTTACTTGTAAGTAACGCAGTGCGCAGCCGGATTATTACGCCGCGGACGGATTTTTCTCCGCCTCCTTCATGCGCCGCAGCGCGCGCAGCATCATATAGCCCGACACGGCGGAGAGCGCCAGCGCCGCGATGTAAATCAGCACGTAAAGCGTCCGGCTGCCCACCAGGTCGATCAGCAGCGCATTGCCGTGCCCGGTGGCCAGCGCCAGATAGGCCACGGCGTTGTTCAGCGCATGGAGAATCATCACCGACCACAGCGAATCGGTCGCCAGGTAAACGTAGCCGAGCACCAGGCCGATGACCGTGGCGTTGATCACCTGCACGGGCTGGCCGTGGAGCACGCCGAAGAAGAGCGACGAGACGAGCCATGCGGTCGTCACGCCGAACTTACCGCGCAGCGACCCCAGCACGACGCCGCGGCAGATCAGCTCCTCGAAGATCGGAGCGAAGATCACCAGCGAGAGGATGGTCCAGAATCCGCGGCCCACTTCGAGCGACAGTTCGGGCATCAGCCGCAGCAGCGGTTCGAGCACCACGCCGACGGCGAACATCAGCACGAAGGCCCACAGCAACAGCGCGGGATTCAGCCCCCGGGCCGAGAAACGCGCCCACGGACCGCTGCCGCCGCGCGCGCGGCGGTAGCAGAGGATGCCGGCAAGCGTGATCGACATCGAGCAGAAATAGAGCGCCGCCATCACCTTGCCCAGCGCAGCCGGCTCCAGCGATTTGAAATCGAGCCCGTGCCCGGCGAAAAGCAGGAAGACCATCGCTGCGGTCCCCACGACGATCTGCGCCCCGAAGGCGATACCCAGCATGGCGAACAGGTCGCCCACGGTCGGGAATTTCCGGCGGCCCGGACGCAGCTCCGCCGCCGGGACTGCGGCCGGCTGTCCCGAAGCTGCGGACTCCGCCGCGGAAGCCGGCGATTTTTTTTCTTCCATAGTATCGTATAGCTATCAATTCATTCCGACCGTAAAGATAAGCATTTTTCCGCTACGGTTATGGATTTCCATTTAATTTCACTAAATTTGCCTGCTTATAAACCGAATTCAAACATGGCAAAGGTAATCGCATTGGCCAATCAGAAAGGCGGCGTGGGCAAGACCACGACAGCTATCAATTTAGCGGCTTCGCTGGCCCTGCTGGGCAAGAAAGTCCTGTTGCTGGACGCCGATCCGCAGGCGAACGCCACCTCGGGGCTGGGCTTCGACATCAACCTCGAAGGCATCTACGAGTGCATCGCCGGACAGAAACAGGCCGACGAAGTGCTTCTCCAAAGTCCCGACGTGAAAAACCTCTGGGTGCTGCCCTCGTCGATCGACCTGGTGGCCGCCGACACCGAACTGCCGAAGATGGAAAACGCCCACCACGTGATGAAACGCATCGTCGACTCGGTGCGCGGAAAGTTCGACTACATCTTCATCGACTGCTCGCCGTCGCTGGGCTACACCACGGTCAACATCCTCACGGCCGCCGACACGGTGCTGATCCCCGTGCAGTGCGAATACCTCGCCCTGGAAGGGCTTTCCAAACTGCTCAACACCATCCGCAAGGTCAAGGGCGGACTGAACCCCGGCCTCGACATCGAGGGCTTCCTGCTGACGATGTACATGCGCAACCGCCTGAACAACCAGGTGGTGAGCGAGGTCCGCGAGCACTTCGGCCCCCTGGCCTACGACACAATAATCCAGCGCAATATCCGTTTGGGAGAAGCGCCCTCGCACGGAAAACCCGTGATGCTCTACGACGCCGGGGCCGTCGGCTCGGAAAACTACCTGGCCCTGGCCCGGGAATTTCTGAAACGCAACCGCAAACGCAGCAAATAAACGAATACCGATATGAAACAGAAGGGATTAGGACGCGGACTCGACGCCATTTTCGGCAGCGATCCCGTGGATGCCAAGCTCAAACCGATGAGTCAGATGGCAGAAATCGAAATCGCCGACATCATACCCAACCCCACGCAGCCGCGCACGCAGTTCGACGAGGAGGCTCTGGACGAACTGGCCGACTCGATCCGCCAGCTGGGCGTCATCCAGCCCGTGACGGTGAAAAAGGGCGACGAAGGCAAATACGTCATCATCAGCGGCGAACGCCGCTGGCGGGGCGCGCCGCGGGCCGACCCTAAGACCCCCATCGAGATTATCCGCGAGGTGGACGACGAAAACCTGCACGCCATGGCCCTCGTGGAGAACATCCAGCGGCAGGACCTCAACGCCATCGAAATCGCGCTGGGCATGCAGCGCCTGATCGACGAGTGCAACCTCACGCAGGACGCCCTGTCGGAGAAGGTGGGCAAGAAGCGTTCGTCGGTGTCGAACTACCTGCGCCTGCTGAAACTCCCCGACGAGGTGCAGCTCGCCCTCAAGGAGGGGCTGATCTCGATGGGACACGCCAAAGCCATCGCCGGGGCGCCCGCCGACCAGCAGCTGCGCGTGCTGAAAAGATGCATCAAGAAAGGCCTCTCGGTCCGCCAGGTCGAGGAACTGGTCCGCTCTCTCTCCGAAGCCCCGGGCAAAGAGGCACAGAATGTGGAGGACGAAGAGTATCCCGAAAGCTACCTGAAACTGGTCGAGCAGCTCGAAAAGTTCTTTTCGCAGGAAATTTCGATCAAACGCGCGAAAAACGGCGGCGGCAAAATCGTCATCGGCTTCACGGACGACAGGGACATCGAACAGTTCATCGAACGTTTCGCTAAACGCTCCTAATTAATATATGGTGACAATCCGGTTCAGACTCCTGCTCCTGGTCGCAGCCCTTTCGCTGGGACTGCCCGCCGGGGCGCAGCTCCACCGCGGCGCACGCACGGTCGTCCGCGGCGGACTGCTCGAAAAACCGGATTCGCTCAAGGGCCGGCGCGATTCGCTGCGCCTGGCGGGCCTCGTACGGCAGATCGACTCGATCGCCGCCGCCGAATACGCCGCCGACTCGGCGGCCGTCGCGGACCTGCGCTCCGACGACCTGCATTACCTCGACTCGCTGGCCCTGGCGCGCTTCGACGCCGCACAGCGGGGCGTGGACACCACGACCAAACGCAAGGTTTACAAAAAAGGCTGGTTTATGAGCGACTCGATGTCGCTCTCGAAGGTGTGCTGGATTTCGACCGTGGTCCCCGGCTACGGACAGATTTACAACAAACAGTACTGGAAACTGCCGATCCTCTACGGACTGGTGGGAACCGGACTGGGACTGTACATCCACGAAAACAAGACCTACAAGCCGCTCAAGCGCCAGTTCGAATCCTATACCGACGTGAACCTCTCGCGCACGCCCGAGCTGGACGCCCTCCAGTCCAAGATGATCCGCAGCAACACGCGGCGTCAGGTTTACCTGGGGATCACGATCGCCTCGTACATCTACTTCATCGGCGACGCGGCCGTGAGCTACTCGACCAACGACGTGTCGAGCGTCAAGAAGGCCACCACGCTCGCCTGCATCTTCCCCGGAGCGGGACAGATCTACAACAAAAGCTACTGGAAAGTGCCTTTCGTCATCGGCGGATTCGCCTCGATGATCTACTGCATCGACTGGAACAACCGCGGCTACCAACGTTTCAAAAAGGCCTACAATCTGTTGAGCGACTACGACCGCAATCCCGACAAATACCCCGACGGGCCGACCGACGAGTTCCACGGACGCTATTCGGCCTCGTTCATCCGCAACCTGCGCAACAACTACCGGCGCAACCGCGACCTCTGCATCATCCTCTCGGGTGCGCTGTACGTCCTGCAGATCGTCGATGCGCATGTCGACGCCCACCTCAAGGACTACGACATTTCGGACGACCTCTCGATGAACCTCGAACCGCTGGTCGACTACACCTACGTCCCCACCCTCGGGGGCAACCGCCCGGTGTTCGGCTTCAATTTGAGCCTGAAATTTTAGACGATGAAGAAACTCCTTACCATAGCGCTGCTCCTTGCCGTCGCCGCTTCGGCGTCGGCCCTCGACCGCAGCCCCCGCAAGAAGAAACGCGACAAGAAAGCCAAAACCGAAACCGTCGTCCCGGCGCCCGTTCCCGAGGCCGAACCGGTTCCCGTCCCCGAGCCGGAACCCGCCCCGGCCGAAGAACCCGTCGTCAACGACATGACGCTGGGATTCTCCCCCGAACAGACCGACTCGCTGCTGGCCGCATGGCGCGAACGCCAGCGGCAGGACGCGTTCAGCGAATTTTTCAAACAGTACATCCTGGAGGACTCCACCGAGGTGGCCGACAGCACGCCCGACTCGGTCTACTCCCGGCGGCTGCTCGACCTCGCGTCGCCGATCCAGTTCCCCTACAACAGCATCGTAAAGGGCTACATCAACCGCTACACCAACTCGCGCTACGGCACGATCAGCCGCATCCTCGGCATGTCGCAGTACTACTTCCCGATCATCGAGGAGGAGCTGCTCCGCGAAGGCCTTCCCGTCGAGCTGCGCGCGCTGCCGATCATCGAATCGGCGCTCTCCCCCACGGCGG
>OGOK01002422.1_pt1 | contig 10814 bp, 9 predicted proteins | sample 1552661 | NCBI WGS metagenome assembly OGOK01 (sample SAMEA2580172, study PRJEB22360) | human gut metagenome | biome: human gut; feature: human-associated habitat; material: faeces | place: Denmark | collected 2008/2010
CTGTATGAGCTTTTCTTTATCGTCCGCTTCGTACGGCAGACGGCACGGCTGCGCGCATCTTCCGCGGTTTCCGCTTCTTCCGCCGATCAGGCTGGAAAAAAGGCACTGTCCCGAATAGCAGTAGCAGAGCGCCCCGTGGACGAAGCATTCAATTTCAAGGTTGGTCTTCCGGTGGATTTTCTGGATCTCCGCAAACGAAAGCTCACGGGCCGGTACCACACGCGTCGCGCCAAGGCTCTCCAGGAAACGCGCTCCCGCAGATCCTGTCACTGTCATCTGTGTGCTCGCATGAATGTCGAGATCCGGGAACCAGGAGCGGACCGCCTTTAAAACGCCCATATCCTGGACAATCACGGCATCCAGTCCCTGCTCATAGTACGGACGCAGATACGGATACAGTTTCTCTTCCAGTTCCTCCTCTTTTAAGAGGGTGTTGACCGTCAGATACAGTTTCCGGTTCCGCAGATGGACGTAATCGATGGCTGAGAGAATCTCCTGCTCATCCAGATTTTTTGCATACGCTCTTGCGCCGAATGCGGCTCCGCCGAGATAGACGGCATCCGCACCGGCGGAAACTGCTGCTTTTAACGCTTCCATCGAACCGGCTGGTGCTAATAATTCTGTCTTCATCTTTATCTCCTAAAAACGGGCGATTACCTGTTCCGCAATCCCCCGTTTTTCCTTCTTTTACGCTTTTAATAAATCTTCCAGATCCTTATTTGCCTTATCAAGCTGCCGCTGCAGTTCTTCCCTCTCGCCGCGCACATGTTCCAGCTCGATTCGTTTCTCTTCCAGTTCTTTTTTCAGATCGCCGGCCTGGATTTCCGCTGCGATCAGATCGTGCTTCATATCGTAGGTTTCCCGGTCTTTGGCTTCCATATCCTCTTCGAGGGTATCTACCTGGCTTTTTGCTTTGAAATAGTCGTCTGCAATGTTCAGTGCAAGCAGTGTGTGCTTCGTATCCACCGACAGGCGGTTGTATCCGGCTGACTGGGAAAGTTCGCTGATCTTCTGATTCAGATAAGCAGCTACTTTCTGCAGATATTCCGGGCTCTCATAGCCTCCCAGTGTGATAATTTTTCCATCTATTAAAACCTGTGTTGTATTTTTTACAGCCATTCTTTTGCTTTTCCTCCACTGAATTTAACCGGACCAAACTCCCGGCTAATATAACCTATCATATACCGAAAATGGAAGAAAAACAACCTTTTTCTGCAAAAAGCGACAGAAAATGAAAGATTCAGGGCTTTTACTCTTCGATCTTACGCGGTGCCTCCAGCCCCAGGTGGTGCCAGGCAAATTCCGTTGCCACTCTTCCACGCGGAGTGCGGTTGATAAATCCGGATTTGATCAGGAACGGCTCGTAGACATCCTCGATGGTGCCGGCATCTTCTCCAATCGATGCAGCCAGGGTATCGAGTCCCACCGGACCGCCCTGGAACTTTTCCATAATGGTGGTAAGAAGCAGCCGGTCAGTCTGATCCAGTCCGTAACGGTCTACTTCCAGCAGATCGAGAGCAAATGATGCGACCTCTTTTGTGATTCTTCCATCGTATTTCACCTGGGCAAAGTCGCGGACACGCTTTAAAATCCGGTTTGCCAGACGCGGTGTTCCCCTGGAACGGCGCGCCATCTCAAGCGCTCCCTGCGGGTCCACCTCCACATTCAGTACTTTTGAGGAGTGCAGGATAATGTTGGCCAATTCTTCCTCCGTGTAAAATTCCAGATGGTGGATGACACCGAACCGGTCGCGGAGCGGGGCAGTCAAAAGACCTGCACGCGTTGTTGCGCCGACCAGCGTAAACTTCGGCAGATCCAGGCGGATCGAGCGCGCCGAAGAGCCTTTTCCGATCATGATATCAATCGCAAAATCCTCCATCGCTGGGTAAAGAACCTCCTCGACCTGGCGGTTCAGGCGGTGGATCTCATCAACAAACAGGACGTCGCCCTCCTGCAGATTGTTGAGGATCGCTGCCATCTCACCCGGTTTTTCGATCGCCGGGCCGCTCGTTACCTTCATATGGGTTCCCATCTCATTTGCAATGATGCCCGCCAGCGTTGTTTTTCCAAGTCCCGGAGGGCCGTAAAACAGCACATGATCGAGAACATCACTTCGCTGTTTTGCTGCTTCAATATATACTTTCAGGTTCTTTTTCGTCTTTTCCTGTCCGATGTAGTCGTCCAGGTGCTGGGGACGGAGCGAACCTTCGATTTTCACGTCCTCCTCGAGAACGTCAGTTGTGATAATTCTTCTTTCCATCGTTATAAGGTTTCCTTCTTCCACAATTTAGGACCATCTGCTAAAACATATGCTTCAATGCCGCTTTCAGCACAGCCTCGCTGTCCATGCCTTCGGTGATTTCGACTTTCTTTACTGCCTGCAGTGCTTCCGTTCCGGAGTAGCCAAGCGCAGTCAGCGCCTGTACCGCATCCTGGAAGGCATCCGGTTCGCCTGCCTGCCGTACCGCCGCAGCCGCCTGATTTCCTGCCAGCTTCTGCTCGAACGCTTCCTGCAGGTCGAATTTGTCTTTTAATTCCAGAATCAGCTTCTGCGCAGTCTTCTTTCCGATGCCCGGTGTTTTGGCAATCGCCTGGACATCTTCCGAGAGGACGGCAAAGCGCAGATTGTCTGCAGTAAGCGTGGACAGCACCGCAAGCGCCGCTTTTGGTCCGATGCCGCTTACGCCGATCAGCATACGGTATATTTCAAGATCTTCGCGGGACAGAAAGCCGAATAGGGAAATTCCGTCTTCCCGCACACTCATATGGGTATATATCTTTAACTCTTCTCCCTCCCGGATACCTGCGTCGAACATACTCGCTGGAATATTCAGCTCATAGCCGATTCCATGGCTTTCGAGAATCATTTTTCCTTCCGAAAGAGAATCTACAGTTCCTTTGATAAATGCAATCATGTTTTTCCTCCAAAGCGCCATTTTCTTTTTTCGAAAGCGAACGCACATTCTATTATAGCAGAACTTTTCTCATCACGCAACGATTAGTCGCTGTCTTTCTTGCATGTCAGATTTTTTCGTCTTATAATATCTTTAGATTCAAAAAAGTTTTTCAAAGGAGACAAAAAACCTTATGCAGATCATAGATTCTATCCCCGTTGCTCTCTCTGCCGCTCTTCAGATGTATCTGAGAAACGGCGATGTCTTTTTCGATATTGAGACGACCGGCCTTTCCTGGCGTACCTCGCATCTCTATCTGATTGGTGCGCTGTTCTTTGACCCGGCCGCGGATACTTTCACACTGCGCCAGTGGTTTCTTGATCGACCGGCCGAAGAAAAAGAGATGCTTGTCTCTTTTTTCACGTTTCTTTCCGACGTGAAGCGGCTGGTGCATTTTAATGGAACGACATTTGATCTTCCTTACCTCACACACAAAGCACTGTTTTATCAGATGGAAGATCCGCTTTCGTCAATCGCATCCCTGGATCTTTATCAGGCACTCCGCCCGTTTCAGTCAATCCTGGGACTTTCTTCAATGAAACAGAAAAATGTGGAACAGTATCTCTCATTCCCACGGAAGGATCAACTTAACGGAAAACAGTTGATTTTGGTTTACCACGACTATCTTCAGACACTGGATGAAAAGAAACTGGAACTGCTTTTCCTTCACAATTATGAGGATGTCCTCGGCATGGGTTCTGTTCTGGAACTGCTCGCGCTTCCTGCCCTGTTTCACGGCGATTTTTCTGTCCAGTCGTGTCGTTTTACCGGACAGACACTGGAAGTTTCACTGCAGCCCGAGCGGGAAGTTCCGGTTTTCCTCTCCCGTGTCTGCGCGGATGGTTCTCTTACAGCCTTTGGTTCACGGGTTTCTCTCTCCCTGCAGACGCATACGGCGGAGCTGAAATATTTCTTCCCGGACTATAAGAATTACTATTATCTTCCGCTGGAGGATCAGGCTGTTCACAAGAGCGTTGGCGCGTTTGTCGATCCGGAACACCGTCAGAAAGCAAAGGCTGCCAACTGCTATCAGCGGCGGACCGGTACATTTCTTCCGCAGCAGAAAGCGTTTTTCACCCCGGCCTTCCGCGAGAATTTCAAAAGCCGCCCTTACTATTTTGAGTGGTCCGATGCCTTTCTTTCGCAGGAAGATCTCCTGAAAAAGTATCTCTGTTCCGAGCTTCAGCTCTTTTTCAAAGACGATAGCAAAACCAGAAATTAAAACAGCCGTACACGTTTTTGCATGCACGGCCGTTTTTCCGGGACTGTCCTTTCCAAGCAGTCCTTTATTTTTTCTCTTCTGCCTTTTTTTCTTCCTTTTTCAGAGAAGCATGATGCGTTCCCTGCAGATGCGGATAGGCGCGCAGATAACGTTTCGTTGTCAGGCGCATCAGCCAGTTGGTCGGAAGCTGCGGTTTTGTCATCTGGTCAAAGCGCTCCAGCAGCTCTTTAAGATCCGGCATCTTATCGCTGCGCACATCAAATCCAAGTGCCGCAAACCGTTCTTTCTGCTCTGCTCCGAACTCGGCCAGGCGTTCCTTCTGCTCTGCTCCGAACTCCATCAGGCGGTTCTTCGACTCGGAAAGCGGATTTCTTCTTCCCTCGGCTTCTTTCCGCTCCTTCTCCAGCTTCTGCATCTGCTCCATTGCCTCAGACAGTGTCTGGCGCTTCTCGGCCAGATATTCTTTCATCTTATCTCTGGAATACTCTGCACGATACTGCTGTACTTTCGCATTCATCTCCTCGGCAAGCTGGTTAAAGCGGGATTTCTGCAGATATTTCAGAAATTCTCCCCACGTTTTCTCCAGACTGCGCATCTTCTGTCCCAGCTGGAATGCTGCGGCTGCGGAAAATCCAAAATCTACCAGATAGCAGACGGTAACAACGGAAACAATGATCTCTCCTGTAGTATCCGAAACAAGATTCACTACTTTCACGGCAATCGGCTGCAGAATATAGAACAGCCCCAGTGTAAAGAATCCCCAGGCAATCGAACTGCTGAGGCAGATCTTTCCCTGAAAATTAAACTTCTGATTGCTGTAGTCCCACCAGTGCGCATGAAAAATGGTCTCCATCAGCACGCCGGTTACATATTCCAGAACCGTCGCTACAATGACACCTCCGAAATACAGTGCCCAGACGTTCGCTTCAAACGGGCGCAGGATCAAGTATACCATAACAGCGCCGGTGCCGTACAGTGTCAGCAGCGGACCATTGACAAAACCGCGGTTGACCAGTTTTTTCTGCCGGATCGATACATAGGAACTCTCCCAGATCCATCCGCAGAAGCTGTACAGCCAGAACCATGCTAGAACGTGGTACAGATCCACACCCAGAATCTTCATCTCCCACATAAACTTTCATCCCCTTTTTCTTTTCTAGTGCCAAAAACAGGATGATAAGAAAATACCGCAGGCAACAGGTTTCCTGTCTGTTCAGGAAACCCGGTTGTCTACGGCATTCTAATCATCCAACTGCAGCACCTGCAAGTTAAATTATTCTTACTCTTCTACTGGCTCTTCGTTTTCCAGAGCTTTCATGCTCAGAGAGATTTTTTTGTCTTCCTCGTTGAAATCAACTACTTTTGCAGTGATTTCCTGTCCGATTTTCAGTGCATCAGACGGTTTCTCAACATGCTCTCTGGAAATCTGGGAAACATGAAGCAGAGCATCTACGCCCGGCTCAAGCTCAACGAATGCACCAAAGTCAGTCATACGGGCAACACAGCCTTCTACTACGTTGCCTACAGCGTATTTGTCAGCAGCGTTCAGCCACGGATTCTCTTCCGGAAATTTTAAGGAAAGAGCGATCTTGTCGCCGTTGATGTCTTTGATCAGAACTTTTACAGTCTCACCAACTTTGAATACTTTTTTCGGGTTCTCTACGCGGCCCCAGGACATCTCAGAGATGTGAAGCAGTCCGTCAGCTCCGCCCAGATCGATGAATGCGCCGAAATCGGTAACATTCTTAACAGTTCCCTCTACAACATCGCCAACTGCGATGCGTGCGAACAGTTCTTCCTGCAGTTTCTTCTTCTCAGCAACGATGAGCTGTTTGCGGTCACCGATGATGCGTCTTCTTCTCGGGTTGAACTCGGTAATAACGAATTCAATTTCCTGATCTGCATATTTAGACAGATCTTTTTCATATACATCAGATACAAGGCTGGCCGGAATGAATACTCTGGTCTCCTCAACAACTACGGATAATCCTCCGTTCAGTACCTGTGTTACTTTTGCTTTCAGAACTTCATGATTCTCGAATGCTTCCTCGAGTCTCTTGTTGCCTTTTTCAGCAGCAAGTCTCTTGTAAGTAAGAAGGACCTGTCCCTCTCCATCATTTACTTTCAGAACTTTGACTTCCATTTTGTCACCTGGCTGTGCAACGGTGTGAAGATCGATGGAAGAATCGTTGGAATATTCGTTTTTGGTAAGAATACCATCGGCTTTGTATCCGATATTCAGGATAATCTGATCGTCTTTGACATCGATTACAGTACCCTCAACGACTTCTCCGTTTCTGATTGTTTTAAATGATTCATCCAGCATTTGTTCAAAACTCATTTCTGACATTTTTTGAACCTCCTCAATTATTTTATTCGGGGTGGATGCCCCAGCTGTAATACCTACGCGACCAAATGATTGAAAAGGCTTAGATTCCAAATCAACGAGTGTCTCTATAAAGTAAGTATTTTTACATTCTTCTTTACATATCTCATACAGCTTTTGCGTGTTTGAACTATGTCTGCCTCCCACGACAAACATGGCATCAACCTTCCTGGCAATTGCTCTCGCTTCCGTCTGTCTTTCCTCGGTAGCGTTGCAGATAGTCTTTAAAACAGTACTATCATAACTCTTTTTCAAAAAAATTTCAACTAAATCTTTAAATTTGTTGTAATTAAATGTCGTCTGTGCCACAATAGATATTGGTTTTCCATTTTCGGGCACAAAACTTTCCGCTTCTTCGGCGGTATGCACCACGGTAACCGGGCCGCTCGCCCATCCCATGATGCCCTGCACCTCCGGATGATCCGCGCTTCCGATGATGACGACGTGGCAGCCTTTTCTGCCCTCCTCGTCCACAATCCGGTGGATCTTCTTGACAAACGGGCACGTCGCATCTACAATCTTCATGCCGCGCGCTTCGATCTTTTCACAGACATCCCGCGACACGCCATGCGACCTGATCACAACGGTTCCGCCGGAAAGCCCCTCTAGTTCATCTTCCGAATGGATCACCTGCACGCCGCGGTTTTCGAGATCCTCCACAACCTGTTCATTGTGAATAATCGGCCCGAAGGTGTAGACCGGCTTTTCACCGCTCTCAATTTCACGGTATACCGTATCGACCGCCCGTTTGACACCGAAGCAGAAGCCTGCACTTTTTGCAACAGTTACTTCCATCTGTTTTTCTTCTCCTCTTTTCTCTGCAGCGTTTACATGCGCTCGCGGGCAAGGCTTAAGATCTTTTCCACAACCTCATCGATCGTCATTTCAGAGCTGTCAACGAGTACGGCGTCTTCTGCCTGTACCAGCGGGGAATGCTCTCTGTGCATGTCCTGATAATCACGCTCATTGATATCTTCCTCGATTTTCGCAAGATCGGCTGTCTGTCCCTTTTCGGTCAGCTCTTTCCAGCGGCGCAGTGCGCGGACATGGGCACTTGCTGTCAGATAGACTTTCAACGGTGCATTCGGCAGAACGGCAGTTCCGATATCGCGGCCGTCCATCACAAGATCCGTATTCTCCGCCATCTCCTGCTGCAGCTCCACGAGTTTTTTCCGTACTTCCAGATAGGCGCTTGTCGCGGATGCCATCTTTCCAGCCTCCTCGGTGCGCAGTCTTCCGGTGACATTGACGCCATTTAAATAAACCTGCTGCTCTCCGTTTTCGTAGGAAATGGAAATTTTCACATCTTTGCAGGCTGCCTCAATTTTTTCCTGCTCTTCCGGTGCAATGCCAAGATCTGAAAAATAGATGCCCATGGCACGGTACATTGCTCCTGTATCAACGTAGACAAACGAAAGCTCCTTTGCCACACGTTTTGCGATTGTACTTTTGCCAGCGCCTGCCGGTCCGTCAATTGCAAGATTAAATCTCATCTTCTCTCTTCCTCCTGAAAATTCTAAAATCTGTGATCCATATTTTATTCCTGTTCTTCCTTTGCCCGGATCTCTTCGGCTGCAGCGTGGGCACTTGCCCAGGCAATCTGCAGATTGAAGCCGCCGGTCAGTGCATCGAGATCGAGCACTTCTCCTACGAAGTACAGACCTTCTTTTTTCTTTGCCTCCATCGTGCCCGGACGGATCTCTTTCACGGAAACACCACCCTGTGTGATAATTGCTTCACGGAAGCCCCGTGTTCCGGTTACTGTAAACGGGAAATGCGTGATCAGCTCTTCAAAGTGCTGACGCTCCGCTTTCGATACGGCATTGACCTGTTTGTACGGGTCGATCCCGCCAAGAGAGAGCATCACCGGAAGCAGTTTCGCCGGGAACAGACTGTTGATCACGTTGCGGAACTGTTTGTTCCGGTTTTCCTCAAATTCACGCAGGATCCGCGCATCCAGCTGTTCTTCCGTGAGTGCCGGTTTCAGGTTCAGATATCCTTTCAGCGGCTGCTGTTCCAGTGCTTTTCCGATGTAGGAGCTCGCAGAAAGCCCCAGCGGGCCGGAAATGCCGAAATGTGTAAACAGCATCTCGCCGAATCCATCGAACAGCGTCTTTTTGCCGTTTTTAATCGTCATCGTCACATTTTTCAAGGAGAGTCCCTGCAGCTCACGGATGTACGCTTCCTCTGTTTCCAGCGGCACCAGCGCCGGGCGGAGCGGAGTGCCGGCAAGTCCTGCCTCTTCTGCGAAACGGTAGCCGTCTCCATCCGACCCCGTCGTCTGGTACGACATACCGCCGGTTGCGACAACGACATCATCGTAGAAAAGCTCTTTCCCGCTTTCCAGGCGGATTCCTTTCACGCGGTCTCCTTCGAAAAGAAGCTCTTTTACTTTTGTATTCTTACGCACCTGCACATTTTTCCGTTTCAGTTCCGTCTCCAGCGCGCGGATAATATCCGAGGAGTGATCTGACTCCGGGAAGACACGGTTTCCGCGCTCCACTTTTAAGCGGACACCTGCCGCTTCGAAAAACTCCTGTACCTGGGCGCTGTCAAAGCTGTAGGCGGAGCTGTACAGAAATTTCGGGTTTGTCACCACATTCGTGAAGAACTCTTCTGTCGGGCAGTCGTTTGTCACATTGCAGCGGCCCTTTCCTGTGATAAACAGCTTCTTTCCCAGCTTTTCATTTTTTTCATAGAGATGAATCTCTGTCTTTCCGCCGGCGGCAAGCACGGCGGTCATCATTCCGGCGGCGCCTCCGCCGATTACTGCTGCTTTTCTCATGCTTTCTCCTTTACCGGCAGAGCTGCCTTTTTTCCGCCCATGGGACGTGCATCGTCCAGCCCGTTGATTTCATCGTTGCTGTAAACCTGGTACTCATCCCACAGTTTTTCCATGCTCTCAAGTGTCTTTTTCACATCCGCCTGGCGTTTCATGCAGAGCGCCACGACAAGCGCATTGATTACACTCAAAGGGGCCACCAGAGAATCGACGATTGATGCCATATCGCTCTTGGCAATCAGCGTACAGGCTGCATAAACATTCATCGGTGAATGCACACTGTCTGTGATCGTAATCACCTTCGCTTTGCGGCTGTTCGCAAATTCCAGTGCCTTCATCGTACGCATCGAATACCGCGGGAAGCTGATGCCGATCACCACATCATCCTCCGTGATGCGGATCATCTGCTCGAAAATCTCGCTGGAACTGTTTGTCTGTACCTGGCGCACATCCGGGAAAATCATATGGAGATAGAACGCCAGAAAGCTTGCAAGCGGCGCGCAGCTCCGAATGCCGACAATGTAAATTGTCCGCGCAGAAAGAATCGTATCCGCAGCGCGCTCAAAGGCGCTCCGGTCCACTTCTTCCAGCGTCATCTTGATTTTTTCAATGTCCGACTGCAGGACGGTCTCCAGAATTTCTCCCTGCGGCACGCGGCCATACGTAAACTGCATCCGCTGCACCGAATTCAGACGGTTCATCACCATCTCCTCCAGTGCGCGCTGGAACTCCGGATATCCCGCGTAGCCAAGCTGCATCGCAAAGCGAACCGTTGTCGATTCGCTGACGCCGACCTGCTGTCCCAGGCGCGCTGCCGTCATTGATACGGCCTGGTCATAATGCGCCGTAATAAAATCTGCCAGCCTCTTCTGTCCTTTGCTCAACTTTCCGTAATTTGATTCAGACGAATGAGGAGATTCTCGTTCGCTGCCTTCTGCTCTTCTGAAGAAGACTGTTCTTTTTCTTTTTTCATGTTATTTTCTTCCTGATTTGTTTTTCCGATCTGCAAATGCCGTTCGGCATCCACATTTCTTCTTTTGGGGGCATCCTGATTCTTTTTCGGACACACCTCGATCTTTTGAATTATAACACGAATAAATTACTGGCGCAATGGCTGAAAAGCTGAAAAGGAAAGCCTGTGTTCTGCATTCCCTTTTTACGGGGAACACAGAACACCGGCTGATTTTTTACTCAGATTTTATTTAGACCGGATATGCGCCGTCTTTTTTGTCAGCGGCTGCCGGATCTACTTTTGTCTGCTGTGCTTCACGATATTTGAAGAAGTCTACAGCTACCTGCGGGAACAGAGCGTAGGTTAATACGTCCTCATCCTGCTGTTTCCACTGCTCGATCTCTTTCTCCAGTTTCGGAAGCTCCGGCTCAAGCAGGTCTGCGTAGCGGCAGGTGATCGGCTCGGTATCGCCGATGCATTTCTTCTGTACTTCCGGATTGAACGGTTTTACAGTTGCA
>OGOK01002443.1_pt1 | contig 10751 bp, 7 predicted proteins | sample 1552661 | NCBI WGS metagenome assembly OGOK01 (sample SAMEA2580172, study PRJEB22360) | human gut metagenome | biome: human gut; feature: human-associated habitat; material: faeces | place: Denmark | collected 2008/2010
GGTGTGCCGGCACTGGAGGAATAGTATGAAGTGGATGCTATTGCCGGCAGGCATTTTTACGGCGGATTATATTATGAAGAAGAGAGCGGAAAGCTGGAATGAGGAGGAGGCGCCAGAAAAAATGCTCGGAGGGCATATCATCCTTCAGAAGCTGCATAACCGGGGAGCTGCACTGAGCTTCATGGAGAAAACTCCAAAACTGCTCACAGGTGTTACAACAGTTGTTACAGCAGGAATGACGGCGTTTTACGCTTATCTTATAAAGAAACCAAAACAGCTGTTTTTGAAGACAGGTGTTGGGATGATCCTTGGAGGAGCATGGAGTAACGTTTGGGATCGTATCACACGAAAATATGTGGTTGACTATTTCAGCTTCCACACAAAATGCAGAAAACTGGAACGTGTAGTGTTTAATCTGGCAGATATGTTTTTCTTTTTGGGAGGATTTCTTGTGATTTTCTGGAATATGCTCCGGAAAAGTTGACAGAAGATGTCAAAAATGGTATCTTATTAAATGCAGCAAAATGAGTTGCCAGAAGGCAAGAGCATTAGGAGAAATTGTAGTATGGATGAATTACAGCAGGAACAGTTTACAAAAGCATTGCTTGGACTTGTAGATTTAGCAAAGACAAAGAAAAATGTCTTACAGTACGGTGAGATTAATGATGCCTTTAAAGGGCTGGAACTTACCGAAGATAAGATGGATCTGGTACTGGAGTATCTGGAAAAGCAGAAGATTGATATTGTAAATGCCGAAGTTGGCGTGGACAATGCAGAAGATCTGATCCTCGACAATGATGATATCATTCTGGATGACGAGGACGAGGTTGAGATCATCGATGATGTGGACGTGCTGGAAGGTGTCAGCACAGAAGATCCGGTGCGTATGTATCTGAAAGAGATCGGTAAAGTTCCCCTGTTAAGTGCGGAGGAAGAGATCGAGCTGGCACAGCGGATGGAAGAGGGTGACCAGGAGGCGAAAAAGCGCCTGGCAGAGGCTAACTTACGTCTGGTGGTCAGCATTGCCAAAAGATATGTGGGCCGTGGAATGTTGTTCCTGGATCTGATCCAGGAAGGTAACCTGGGGCTGATCAAGGCAGTGGAAAAATTCGATTACCGTAAGGGATATAAGTTCTCTACCTATGCAACCTGGTGGATCCGTCAGGCAATCACCAGAGCAATCGCAGATCAGGCGAGAACCATCCGTATTCCCGTGCACATGGTGGAGACGATCAACAAACTGATCCGCGTGAGCAGACAGCTGCTGCAGGAGCTGGGAAGAGAACCGACCCCCGAAGAGATCGCAGCGGAGATGAATATGCCGGTAGACAGAGTGCGTGAGATCTTAAAGATCAGCCAGGAGCCGGTATCCTTAGAGACTCCTATCGGTGAAGAGGAAGACAGCCACCTGGGCGATTTCATTCAGGATGATAATGTACCGGTACCTTCCGATGCGGCAGCGTTTACGTTACTGAAGGAACAGCTGGTGGAAGTACTGGGTACTCTGACAGAGAGAGAGCAGAAGGTACTGCGTCTTCGTTTCGGACTGGATGACGGACGCGCACGTACGTTGGAAGAAGTAGGTAAGGAATTTAACGTTACCCGTGAACGTATTCGTCAGATCGAGGCCAAGGCATTGCGTAAACTGCGTCATCCCAGCCGCAGCCGCAAGCTGAAGGATTATTTGGATTAATGGCGGAGATCATATTATCTAATCGAATGCAGGCATTAACAGACATGGTCACTCCCGGCACTGTGATAACAGATGTGGGGTGTGACCATGGTTTTGTATCGGTCTATCTCGTGCAGAAGGGGCTCTCCCCACGGGTGATCGCCATGGATGTGCGGTCAGGGCCCCTGGAGCGTGCCAGAGAGCATATCCGGGAATACGGTCTGCAGGACAGGATAGAGACCAGACTTTCCGACGGTCTGCACGGCCTGAAGACCGGAGAGGCGAACGGGATGATCTGTGCCGGCATGGGCGGACCTCTCATGGAGAAGATTCTTACCGAAGGAAGAGAACAGGCACAGGGATTTGCAGAGCTGATCCTGCAGCCACAGTCGGAGATCCCGCATTTTCGGACATTCCTGATGGATGAGGGATATCTTCTGCTGGATGAGAATATCATCTACGAAGAAGGAAAATATTATTTTATGATGAAGGTGCGCTGGCTGGGTGCGATGACGGACGATGCGGTACGGCAGAAGGTCGGGGACTCCTGGAAGACGGAAGGTCTGGATCCCGGACTGGCGGAAAAGTTCGGCCCGCTGCTTTTATCCCGCAGAGACCGGATACTTCGGGAGTATCTGGAATGGATGCTGACCGAGCGAAAGCAGATCGTGGGACGCATGGAGCAAAAGGCAGATGCGGACAATCCCAGAACCATATGCCGCAGACAGGAGATCGCAGACGAGATCACCCTGATTACCCGTGCACTGGATTGGTATGATAATGGCAAGGAAGCGGATTGTATTTAGGCAATAAGACCTGTAAAAGCAGATTACAGAAGGACAGGGTGAGAAAAATGATCACAGTGAAGATAAACGGGGAAGAGAGACAATATCCTCAGGGAGCCACTTACGAGGATGTGGCCAACGATTATCAGCAGGAGTATGAGAATCTGATCGCACTGGCAGCCAGAGACGGCAAGATCAGAGAATTGTTCAAGAAACTGACAAGGGATTGCGAGGTTACCTTTTTTACCTTGAAGGATGATGTGGGCAACAAGACTTATGTGCGTTCTGCCACAATGCTGTTTTTGAAAGCGGTATTTGATGTCTACGGCAGAGAGGCGGCCCAGAGCTGTCGTGTGGAATTTGCCATCGGCAACGGCTCCTACATCTCTCCAAAAGGGAAGATCAATGCGACGGAAGAAAATGCTGCAAAGATCCGTAACCGGATGCGGGAGCTGGTGGAGGCAAAGACACCTTTTCTGAAGAGATCCTATTCCCTGGATAATGCCATGGAACTGTTTCGGAAAGAGGGGATGAAGGATAAGGAAAAGCTGTTCCGTTACCGCAGAGGCTCTTTCGTAAATATTTATGAAATGGACGGTTATTACGATTATTATTACGGCTATATGCTGCCCAATGCCGGCTATGTAAAGTGGTTCGACGTCATAGCGTATGAGGATGGATTTATGCTGTTGCTGCCGGATAAAAAAAATCCCACGCATGTTAAGCCGTTTCAAGAGAGAAAGCTGTTATTCCGGACGTTGAAAGAATCTGAGGAATGGGGAAAGGAGATCGGTATTGAGACTGTGGGTGATTTGAATGATCAGATCTGCCGTGGGTCGCTGAGTGAACTGATCCTGGTACAGGAAGCGCAGCAGGAGCGTAAGATCGGCGAGATTGCCAAGAGCATCGTAGACAGGGGCGGCGTGAAATTTGTCATGATCGCCGGACCCTCTTCTTCCGGCAAGACCAGTTTTTCCAACAGATTATCCATTCAGTTGAAGACCCTGGGGAAAACACCGCATCCCATTGCACTGGATGACTATTTCGTGAACAGAGAATTCACGCCAAGGGATGAGAACGGTGATTACAATTTCGAATGTCTGGAAGCGATTGATGTAAAGCAGTTCAATGACGACATGTGCAGATTGTTAGCCGGTGAACGTGTGGAACTGCCTTCCTTTAACTTCAAGACCGGAAAGCGGGAATATAAGGGCAATTTCAAACAACTGGGACCGGATGATATTCTGGTGATCGAAGGTATCCACGGTCTGAATGAGAAGACATCTTATGCACTTCCCGAGGAGAGTAAATACAAGATCTATATCAGTGCATTGACCAATATCAATATTGATGAGCATAACCGGATCCCGACTACGGACGGAAGACTTCTCCGCCGTATGGTCAGAGATGCGAGGACCAGAGGTGCGGATGCGAGACGCACCATCGATATGTGGGCTTCCGTGCGCCGGGGAGAGGAACAGAATATTTTTCCGTTCCAGGAGGATGCGGATGCCATGTTTAATTCCGTCCTGATCTATGAACTGGCAGTGTTAAAGCAGTTCGCAGAGCCGTTATTGTTCCAGATCGATAAGGGAGAACCGGAATATTACGAAGCCAAGAGACTGCTTAAGTTCCTGGAGTATTTCCTGGGTGTGACCAGTGAAAGCCTTCCCAATAATTCTCTGTGCAGAGAATTTGTGGGTGGAAGCTGCTTCAACGTGTAAACTATTCAGAGTAGCGCAATTCTGCTGACAGGCGTCGAATGCTTGCATTCGTAAGACTGTGCGGCAGAATTGATGCGACGAAGTAACCACATTCGCAAAAAGGAAGCCTCGGAGAGGCGATTTTGCGAATGTGGTGCTGAATAGTTTACACGGCTACCGGCGCAATTCTGCTGACAGGCGTCGAATGCCTGCATTCGTAAGACTGTGCGGCAGATTGATGCGACGAAGTAACCACATGAGCAAAAAGTAAGCATCGTCAGATGCGATTTTGCGAATGTGGTGCTGAATAGTTTACACGGCTACCGGCGCAAATCTACCTGACAGGCGTCGAATGCTTGCATTCGTAAGACTGTGCGGCAGAATTGATGCGACGAAGTAACCACATGAGCAAAAAGTAAGCATCGTCAGATGCGATTTTGCGAATGTGGTGCTGAATAGTTTACACGGCTACCGGCGCAAATCTACCTGACAGGCGTCGAATGCTTGCATTCGTAAGACTGTGCGGCAGAATTGATGCGACGAAGTAACCACATGAGCAAAAAGTAAGCATCGTCAGATGCGATTTTGCGAATGTGGTGCTGAATAGTTTACTCTACAGTAAGAAAAGGAGAATACCTGTGGAGAGTCGTTTACCAAAGATAAAATCGATAGTAAAGCAGACAGCAAACTGGGTGATCCGGATCATGGGCAGCCTGATCCTTCTGTTCCTTGTATGGTATGCCATGCGTACCCTGCAGTATATGCTTCCGGTGGCAGGTCATGAAGATCTGGTGGAGATTCCGGATTCCGTAATACGGAATCTGGCGGCAGCAGCGCTGATATTGCTATTGTATGCAGTTCTGACGGCAGTGGAAAAAAAGGCCGGTGACAAAATCACCATCTGGTGTAAAAGAATTGCCGTAACGCTCGGCATGCTTTGGCAGGGAATCGCAGGATTGTGCTGGGTTCTGGCGGTAGACAGAGTGCCGAGTGCAGATCAGGCATCGGTTATTGGTGCGGCCATAGATTTTATACAGGGTGACTATGGGACGCTGGCTCCGGATCATTATTGCGGTCTGTATGCTCATCAGCTGGGACCGGCGGCCATGGAAGAGATGCTGTTCCGGATTCTTGGAGAGGCGGATTATCATGTGATCCAGATAGTGTTCGTACTTCTGAACGTGGCGGGTATCTATTGCATTTACGGCATTCTGAAGGAAGTTTCCGGCAGACTTGCGGTGGTGGCCATGGGGACACTGCTTGCGGGCAGCTGTATGGCATCTGTCTTTTATACCAGCTGGGTCTACGGAGAGATTCCCTGGGTATTCTGTTCCCTGTTTTCCGCATGGATGCTGGTCCGATATATCAAATATGGAAAAACGGGATCACTGGTGGGCATTGTGACAGCTCTTACACTGGGAACTCTGCTGCGTAAGAACACACTGGTCCTGGTGGTGGCATATTGCATGGTCGGCGCGGTACGGATATTCTCAAAATGGGACAGACGCCTGTTGATTTCACTGGTGCTGGCGTTGGCACTGCCACTCTTGTGCTATCAGGGAATCTATAAAATGTATGAGATGAGATCCGGAATGGAGCATTCCCGGGGATTGCCCACATCGGCTTACCTGTATCTGGGAATGGAAGAGATCGGTGGCCGGTACGGCTGGTATTACAGCGATTGCTGGGCACAATATTATGCAACGGACTGTAATACAGAGCAGAGCGATCAGATCTACCGGGAGATGATGCAGGAGCGCATGCAGGCCATGAAAGCACAGCCGGGGTATCTGAGAGGTTTTTATCAGGGAAAACTTCTGTCCCAGTGGAATGTCCCGACCTATCAGTCACTGTATTTCAACTTTAACCACGGGGATGTGTACCATGAGAAACTGGCGGCACTGGAAGACCGGCTGAGTGGAGATCTGTTTGACAGTGTGGTGAGGATGGCAGATCGTTTACAGTTTATTATCTATCTGGGGTGTCTGTTTTACTTTATCTTCTGTGTCCGAAAAGACAGTGAGATCACACAGCAGCTGTTGGCAGTGGCTGTGATCGGGGGCTTTTTGTTCAGTATTTTCTGGGAAGCAAAGGCCAGGTACATGTATGCCTATTACATGATGATGTTCCCGCTGGCAGCGCTGGGATATGGGGAAATCATACGTCTGGCAGAAAAATATTGCTTTTTCCGGAAGAAAAAGATATAATCGAACAGGTGTAAGTAAGATAGATGATCGCGGCTGCTTTATGCAGGTGAGGAAAGTCCGGGCTTCACAGGGCAGGATGCCAGATAACGTCTGGTGGAGGTGACTCCAAGGCTAGTGCAACAGAGATATACCGCCGGCTTTATGCCGGTAAGGGTGGAAAGGCAGTGTAAGAGACTACCGTCCGGCTGGTAACAGACGGAGCCATGTAAACCCCATCCGAAGCAAGACCAAACAGAGAACAATAGACCGGCCCGGTCTGTTTTCAGGTAGGTCGCTTGATGCGGCTGGTGACAGTCGTACTAGATAGATGATCGTCATATACAGAACTCGGCTTATATTTTGCTTACACTTTTCGAGAAAAATGCGGACTGCGGGATGCGGTCCGTCTTTTATTTATAGGAAGGATATATGAGAAAAATAATCATTATTTTGTGTTGCGTTCTGGTATTTACCGGATGCGGCGCAGCACCACAACAGAATACTGTGACGGATACGGAAGTTCCTTCCGGTACAGAAGAAATCCTGCCGGATCTCTCCGGGATAGAAATGCCGGACGAGATTCCGCAGGAACTGACGGAGACCGACCTGCGGATTATGCGATCCATCGTAAAAGTTCAGGCTGGAGATCTCTATGGAAGCGGGGTCATCTACGACGCAGACGAGGAATCTGTTCTGATCCTGACGGCGGGACATGTGCTGGACCAGAATACCGGAGAGATCCTGGTGACTTTTCCGGATGATACACAGGCCCGGGCTGCACTGCGTGCAATAGCGGTAAACAGTGATCTTGCTTTTCTGCGGGTAGATAAGAAGGAACTGGATCCGGATGGAGAGTATCCAACTGTTGCTACCGACAGAGAACGTTTTGATCAGCTGGAGGTCTATGAGGATGTATGGATGTACGGCGGGGATAATACCAAACCGATTTATGCGTTTGTAGTAAATCCCTGGATCTATGTGGAAGACTTCGAACAGTATATGCTTCTCCTGCAGGGACTGCCGGAGCCCGGAATGTCGGGCGGAGGTGCCTTCACGGAGGACGGAGTATTCTTAGGGATCCTGTGCGGCGCGGATGAAGAAGGAAAAGTGGCTGTGGTTCCTTACAGTATCATTGAGAGCGAGCGGGCAGGACTTGACAATCCGTGAAATATGATAGAAAATAAAAAAGATGGGTTTTAAACCCAGATTGGAGGAAAATACAATGACGAAAATAGATGTAGTATCCGGTTTCCTGGGTGCCGGCAAGACCACCCTGATCAAAAAGTTATTAAAGGAAGCATTGGACGGCAGCAAGACCGTTCTGATCGAAAATGAATTCGGTGAGATCGGTATCGACGGCGGATTTTTAAAAGAATCCGGTATCGAGATCAAGGAGATGAACTCCGGTTGTATCTGCTGCTCTCTGGTAGGCGATTTCGGTACTTCCCTGAAGGAAGTCATCAGCACCTATGCTCCCGAGCGAATCCTGATCGAGCCCTCCGGTGTCGGCAAGCTGTCCGATGTCCTGAAGGCTGTGGAGAATGTGGCAGGTGATCTGGATGTGGAGATCAATAGTGCAGTAGCAGTGGTAGATGCATCCAAGTGCAAGATGTATATGAAGAACTTCGGCGAATTCTTCAGCAACCAGATCGAATATGCCGGGACCATTATCTTAAGCAGAACCGATAAGGTTGACCAGGCGAAGCTGAATGCCTGCGTGGAGATGATTCGTGAGCATAACGACAAGGCTACCATTATCACCACTCCTCTTGATCAGCTGGATGGCAGGGAAGTACTGAAGACCATCGAAGGCGCTGACAAGCTGGAAGATATGATGAAGGAAATGTTAGAGCACATCCATGACGATCACGATGAGGACGAGTGCTGCGGTCACGATCATGACCACGAACATCATCATCACGACCATGATCATGATGACCATGATCACGAGTGCTGCTGCGGACATCATCACGACGATGATGAGGACGAGCACGAACATCACCACCATCATGACCATGATGAGGACGAGCATGAGCATCACCATCATCACGATCATGACGAAGACCATGACCATGAGCATCATCATGAACATGACGAGAATTGCACTTGCGGTTGTCATGACCATGACCACCATCATCACCATCACGCAGATGAAGTGTTCACCAGCTGGGGTATCGAGACACCCAACACTTACAGCGCAGAGGACATCGAGAAGATCCTTACTGCTCTGGACAGCGGAGAGTACGGTGCAATCCTGCGTGCCAAGGGTATGGTACCCGCTCCCGACGGAACCTGGGTATATTATGATTATGTTCCCGAAGAGCATGACATCAGAAGCGGTAAGCCGGAAGTCACCGGCAAGATCTGTGTCATCGGTTCCAAACTGGACGAGGACAAGCTGGCAGAACTGTTCCGTAAATAAATTGCCGGAACGGATTTTACAGGCAGCAGGATAAGAAAGAGAAAGGTATGAATTATGACGAAACCAGTCTATATCATAAATGGTTTTCTGGAGAGCGGTAAGACAGAATTTATCACATTTACACTGGGACAGCCGTATTTCCAGATCAAAGGAAAGACACTGCTCATCCTCTGTGAAGAGGGCGAGAATGAATACGATCCCGCTTTATTAAAAAAGAGTCGTACGGATGTCGTATTGATCGAAGAGGAAGAGGAGTTTACTCCGAATCATCTGATCGAGCTGGAGAAGCAGTACAAGCCCGCCCGTATCATCATCGAGTATAACGGTATGTGGAATTGTAAGAACATGACGCTTCCCTGGTACTGGAAAGTAGAGCAGCAGATCACGACCATTGACGGCTCCACCTTCCCTATGTACTACACAAATATGAAGTCTCTGCTGGCAGAGATGATCCGTAAGTCCGAGATGATCATTTTCAACCGTTGCGACGGTATCAAGGATCTGAATGTATACAAGCGCAACATCAAAGCGGTGAATCCTTCCGCAGATGTGATCTTCGAGGATTCCAACGGTGAGATCGATGAGATCTTCGAGGAGGATCTGCCCTACGATCTGAATCAGGATCCTATCGTACTGGACAACCAGGGCTATGGCATCTGGTATCTGGATTCCATGGATCATCTGGAGCGCTATGAAGGCAAAAATATCCAGTTTCTGGCCATGGTACTGAAGCCCGAGGAATATCCCGATGGCTATTTCGTACCGGGACGCATGGCAATGACCTGCTGTGCGGAAGATATGGCATTTCTGGGCTATGCCTGTGAGTTTGCAGGCACGAAAGACCTGAAGCAGAAGGAATGGGTTAAAGTGACAGCGAAGGTTGCCAGAGAATACTTCGCAGACTATAAGGGAGAGGGCCCTGTACTCCATGCCATCAGTGTGGAGAAGGCAAAGGCTCCCAAAGATCCCGTGATCAGTTTCAACTAGAAAGGATCGGCTCTATGAAAAAGAATCCCATAAAGAGCGGCCTGCGGGAGACAATGGCAGGAAAAGTGACATTTCTTTTCCTGCTGTTTTTGTATACCGGGGTTATGTTATATCTGTTTTGGATGGAGTGCTATCAGGTGCCGGGCTTTCAGTCGGATATGCCGGACTATGTGAATAAGGTGGCAGGTATTGCGGGAAATTATGAGTTTCCCTATCCGATCCTGTTCTGGACAGCCAGACTTTCCGCCTGGCTGATCGGAGCGAAAGCGGCCATGGCCATCACCACCGCGCTGTTCAATCTGGCAGCGGTGGTGATCACAAAATATTATATGAACCGGGAGATCCGGAAAGTAAGTCATTATGATGACTTAACTCAGGGAAGACAGGCTATGACGGACATTCTTGTGACCCTGCTTGTCTTTTCGCTATTTTTGCTTTCTAACCTGTATTCTCCCAAGAATACAGCTTTTTTCGGCTTTGATTATGCGTATCGCTGTATGGGGATTTATACGCCGAATCCTTTCTGGAATGCCACTTATCTGGCCACCAGACCTTTTGCGATTATCTGCTTTTTTGAGACGGTGAAGGTGCTGTCAGAATATGAGAAGGATTTTCAGTGGAAGAACTGCGTTCTCTTCGCAGTCAGCCTTCTGCTGACCACCATGACCAAACCAAGCTATACGATGGTAGTGGTGCCTCTGATCGGTCTGATCCTCCTGATCCAGCTGATCGTAAGCAGAGGAAAAAGTTTTCGCAATGCCTTCTGTCTGTGTGTGACCATGATCCCCACGGGAATTGCCCTGCTGTACCAGTTTTCCGGAATTTTCACCGGGACGAATGCCATGGGAGAGGAGACAGGCATCGCCATCGGCTTTGCCAAAGTATGGAGCAATTATTCTAAGAGTATTCCCTTAAGTATTATTATGGGAATGGCATTGCCTATTGGTGTCCTTTTCCTGAATCTGCTGTTTGATCTGAAAAGTATAAAGCAGAACA